>Ga0308165_1003215_pt1 | contig 17892 bp, 14 predicted proteins | sample PhyWR2_FD_201032 | JGI IMG/M metagenome (GOLD analysis project Ga0308165, IMG submission 201032) | Phyllosphere microbial communities from UC Gill Tract Community Farm, Albany, California, United States - DLSLW.R2 | ecosystem: Host-associated > Plants > Phyllosphere > Unclassified | place: USA...
CTTCCCAGCACTCTGTTTTGCGGCTGCCTTTATGAAATTCAGCCGTCAGATCGAGAACTGCGGCCTGCTCCACGATTTTATCCGGAAAGCGGCCCAATGCCACGCCGTCATAAATGACGTTGCTCAGAGCTATTCGTCGGGAAAACCATTTTTTTGAAAGCCATGCCCCGGCTAAATAAGGGAACAACAGCCAGCGGGCAGAGAGGGATAAATCACCGTGGCTGTTTTTCTGAAACACCCGCACCCCGAGTCCGGCATAGCCCACCGTCACCATCCATAACGCCGCAGCAGGCCACAGCAAAATGAAAGCGTATGGAATGAACCATTCCACGAGTAAAAACACGAACCCGCCAGCACAGTATTTCATGGCGAGCCGCAAGGCGTGCGCTGACGAATGCTCCCATCGCCAATGGCCTTCAACCGGAATGGCATAACTAATCATCACGCCGACCACGAACCCGCTAACAATATCGATAAAATGGTGCTGCCAGGTGGTGAGCACAGACACCGCAATCAGCAAAAACCACGCACCGGAAAGCAGTCTAGCGCCCTTCCCCTGATGCTGACGAAAACGCAGCCACAGCAGCCACGTTAGAATGATATGCAGCGACGGGGCCTGGTTATAAGGCAAATCAAACTGCTCAAGCTGCTGAAACAACCAGCCAAACATCCCCTGCGTTTCCGGACGAATGAAGGTAAATTTCAGCGGGAAAAGGAGAAAGCCCACGCAGGCAATTAACGATGCGGCAAGTAGTCGGCAACCATGGCGAGTCAGCTCCTGCTTTGAAGTACAGATAAACAGTGAAATGCCATACAGCAGGTCGATACTCCAGTAGGGCACGATGCTCCACGGGATCGCATGTTCCCAGTCAAAAACCATGCTTCCGACGTCATGACGCCTAGCCGTGAACTGATTCACCTGCCCATAGCTGAGGAAGAACAGCGGTCCTAACAGCATCAGCCAGTACAGCCCCTGTTTCCAGAGGCTGTATTTGTTTTGCATGAGCACGGACTCAGTCATGCGGCTTTCTCACGGCCAGCGAGACGGTGAAAATGCCAAACTCATCAATCACCTGATGGCATTTCTCGAAGCCCGCCTGCTCCACCAGCGTGTCCATCTCTTTTTGGGTACGTACACGCATCATCCAGGGAATGCCTTTCTGATGGCTGGTTAAGGTATAAGCGATGGTTTTTAACTGCGGATGCCACGGCTGCCCGGTGTAGACCAGCACGCCGCCAGGCGGTATTGCCGCAGCCAGCCCAGCAAGCGAGGCTTCGATTAAGGTGTTATCCGGGAAGAGTTCATACAGCCCGGAAACGATCCCTAAAGTTGGTGCGGGCTCAAGTGTGGCGAGAGAATCATAGTCAAAGGCATTGCCCTTTTTGAACTGAGCGAGATGGCTTAACCCCCGCCCTTCAATCATGGCCTGGCCCTTTTCGACGTTCAGGTCACTGTAATCACGCAGCAGTATGCTTTCGATATTCTGATTTTTTTCCAGCGCGTCGAGCACATAACGCCCGTGTCCGGCCGCAATATCCACCACGCGTATCGGCATATCACTCTCTTTCAGCCTTGTGACGGCCTGCTCTATTACCTGCTGAATATTGATTTTTCGTATCCGGATCCCCTGCCAGCCAATGCTGTTGAGGTAGTGTCTGTCTATCATGCGCCCCAGAATACTTCTACCTTCTGGGTAGTTACGGTACACATAATCCAGCGTGCTGCCGGAATCAAAGCCCGTCTCGTAGCCCAGACGCATCCCTTTTGACAGTCTGCCGACCGTTTTCATGCCATAGCTTAACGAGGAATAGAACATCCCTTCCAGCGAGCGTGCTTTTGGCGGTGCCTGCAGCTCACGGTACGCGTCGGCACTCGGGCTCCACTGGTCTTCATGGCTGTAATCGAAGGTGTAAGGCTGAACCGCGTACAGTTTGTCGATAAAGGTTTTCATTTTATCGAAGGCCAGGGCGCGGTCTTTTTCACCCAGTGTATCGTGGTAGAAGCCAGGCAAAATATGCTGCTCTTTGATGGCGCTGCGCAGACCGGCGTAGAACTGTTTTTGCGGCTTTGCGTGCACCACAAAATCATCGCCAGAGATAAGCAACTGAGTGGGCAGCGTGATGGCGGCAGAGTCGGAAACAATACGTTCGGCGGTTTTGTAGAGATCGAGAAGAATATTGACAGCGATTGCCCGCGTGATGAGCTTATCCTGTTCAAAGCTGGCGACACGCTCCGGATCGTGGCTAAGGAATTTCCCTTTCACGTAGGAGTTGACGTAGAACAGGCCACGGATCCGCTGCATCAACCCAAGGCCCGTGCGGGCAAACGGCACATACAGTTTGACCTTAAAGGCCGGAGAAGCCAGCACCATTCCCCGAATTTTCGGCGCATAGTCATGAACCCAGGTGGAGACCAGCACCGCCCCCACGCTCTGCGCAATCACCACGATATCCTCAAGGCTGACCTGCGCGTCCTTCGCCACAAAACGTACAAACTCATCCACATCCAGCACAGAGCGAGCCAGGCTCGGACTGTAACCGCGAGCGCCCGGCGACTGACCATGACCGCGAGCATCCCAGGCGTAGAAATGCGTATCTGACATAACCAGTTCATCGACAATGTGCTGCAGACGCCCGGAGTGTTCATGCCCACGGTGAAACAGCACGATCACTTTCTTTCCATTGCCTTGCGTTGCAGCCCAGTGGCGAAAATAAAGCGACTCTCCATCGCTGGTTGAGAAAGTACTTTCCTGAAATAAACGCGCTTCCTGACTCATGTGATTTTCCTTGTCGCCTGCTGTTGTAATGTGACGAAACGAGTGAATAACGATTGTTTAAAGGCGACTTTATCCGCGTCGTAAAACAACGGTTCGTCGATGAATATGTCGATAAAAAACGGCACGGGGATCCTCTGGCCTTTGCCCATCGAACGATCCAGACCGTGCATGTAAACAGGGATAATCGGCACCTCCGGACACTGCTGGCTTAGATGCCAAATGCCGGATTTGATCTCTGAAAACTTCCCCGGTTCACCGCGCGTACCTTCGGGAAAAATAATCACAATTTTCTTTGCCGCCAGCGCATCGACGCAAGCCTGTAGCGGATTCGCGTGATGTGCACCGCGATATACGGGAATGATGCCGATGACTTTCAGAGCGAACCAGCCAATCACTTTGTTACGCAGGAAATAATCTGCCGCCGCCACGGGTTGCACGTTCACCAGCGTTGAAAGTGGAAATAGCGTGAATAGCGTCAGCACATCCAGATGGCTGTTGTGGTTCGCCACGATAATGGCAGGGCCTTCCACAGGCAGTAGTTTGCGGCCGGACACGCGAACACCCAGCCAAATCCAGACCACGGGGTACGCAATGCACAGCGTAAAGATCCAGCGCAGAATACGGTTCATCTGCGCCCCTTATATGTAGAAGTAGTAATAGAAGTGGAAAAATAGCGGCGCGGTGTAAATCAGCGAATCCAGACGGTCGAGAATGCCGCCGTGGCCCGGCAGCAATTTGCCGGAGTCCTTCACCCCAAAATCGCGTTTGATTGCCGACATCACCACATCACCGCAGAACCCGCTCAGGCCGATAATCACCCCGGCACCCAACGAATGGATCCAGTTCATTGGCGTGAGCAACGGGCCGAAAATAGCCGCCAGCAGCGTAGTGGTCAGTACACCACCTAACAATCCCGCCAGCGTTTTATTCGGGCTGACCTTCGGTGTGACCTTAATTTTGCCCAGCGACTTCCCCCACAGGTATTGCGAAATATCGTTAAGCTCGGTCGTCGCCACCAGGAATATCACCAGCAGTGCACCCGCTTTGATATCCACGCCGGGCAGCATCATCAGGAACGCGACATGGCTTAAAGCAAAGACCGTTGTCATCATGCCCCAGTGCATGATGGACGCAGAGTGTAAGAACCCCTTGGTATCGCCAACGAGCACCATGCGGGCGGGCAGGAATAAAAACACGTAAATCGGGATGAAGATAATAAACATGCCGTACCACGACATCCCCACCCAGAGATATTGCAGCGGGATAGCAGCATACATCCACAGCAATGGCACACTGTCGGAGCGACGAGTCGGTGCCAGCGTCAGATATTCTTTCAGTGACAGGAAGCTGAGAAATCCGAAGAAGGTGAGCGCCAGCCCTTTGGGTGAAAGCATCGCCAGAGAAAATAAACCAACGATGACCCACCAGCTGTTGATACGTTGCTGAAGCTCTAACCAGTCGCGCTGCGGGCGGCATTTTTTTAAGGCGAAGATGATAATGGTCGCCAGTACTAAAACGCTGAAGATCCCGCCGAGGCAGTAATACAACGTGTGCAGAGAATCAGGCATTGTTGACCTCCAGCGCGCTGCGGCAGCGGTTGATTGAGGTCCAGGCCAACAGCCCTGCCAAGGCAACAAAGACGATATTGGCAACAATGGTGTACTGTGGCCAAAGCGCGATAAACAAACCTAAAGCCCCCAGAACAAAGGCACGGTCACTTTTGCCCATCGGGCCACGATAATTTCGGCTGCCCGTTAGCGTCTGGGCCACAACGCCACAGAACTCTGTCAGCCACGACAGCAGAACCACCAGCACAACCAGCCACGGATAAACACCGGTCAAAAAAGCAAATGCAAGATAGAGTGCGGCATCAGCGATAATGTCGCCAACTTCATTCAGAATCGCCCCAATCCTGGACTGCTGGTTAAATTCCCGCGCTAACATGCCGTCGATGGCATTCAGCGCCATACGGAAAAATAAGAAAACCGGCAGTGAGATAAAAAAAAGAGGCTTCGGGAAGCACATCAGCACACCACCGAGCAGAACCGAGGCAAACATTGCTAATAGTGTTACCTGGTTTGCCGTTGCCCCCATGGCATGCAATCTGACGACGGTGGGGCGAAGTAAACTCTGAAACTTAGGTTTGATGTCATACAGCGTCACGTTATGGCTCCTGCCTTATGTTTTGACGGGTTTCTATTTCAATGGTCGTAAAAAAAGGGTGTTATCTCGTACTTCAATGACTCGCGGAAGGTCAGGGTCAAGATCGTCGCGGCTGAGCACAAGCTTCCAGGTTCCCCTTGCTCTGTCGGGAAGACGAAACAGCCCAACAACCGCCACAAAGTTCGCTTTCTCATCCATAGGGATGTCAAGGTTCAGCGTCTGCCCCGGCGTGACGCTGAGCTGTCGCTGTGTCACCAGGCTGTCTTTAAGAATGATGTCAGGCTGTGTTAACAGGTCGGAGTATTCCGCACTATCAAAGGCTTTACGGTCATTAAGTTGCAGGATGCGCACGCGCAGGGGCATCGACTGCTGGGCATCGTCGTGGTTAATGGCCTCACGGGCCACGAAGGAGAGATGCAGCGTTTCAACCTGCCGGTAAAAAACGGCTTTGGCGACAGATGCTGTACTCTGTTTGGCTTTCTGATACAAGCCACAGCCGCTGAGGGTAAGGGTCGGCACAAACAGAAGTGCGCAGATAAGGCGTGATGGACGCAGCATTATTTTCTCCCTCCGTTTTTCGCGGCAGGCAGAGGCGACGTGCCCGTAGCAAAGACCTCAGAAGGCAGAGTAAAGCCCCGTAAATCAAGCAGTGCCAAGGGACCTTTGCCGAGTTCCGTGCGCATCAGGTAGTTCAGCGCCACCCCGTCCGGGGTTATCCACGCCACGCGATATTGATTATCGCCAAGGTCAGTGACCAGCGCTTTATCCAGCAGGCGAATAAGTCCCCAGCTTCCCGGCTCATCAGCATACAGACGCCCACCGGTCTTCACGGTGCGCCAGGTCAGGGTGGTTTGCGGCTGCCAGCGGTTGTCCGGCCAGGCCAGCATCTGCCAGCTCTCTTCCTGGTTAAAGTACTGCAGCTTCTGGCGGTCAACGGTGAGGTTGGATTCCACCACATCACGGGACGGTTTCGCCATCAGTTGGAAGTGCAGCGCGACATCACCGTGGGCAAAGGCAACGTTCGAGATACGGGTCAGATGGTTGAGTGCGTCAATAAAGGCCGGGTTAAACGTCAGCCCCTGGCTGTTCATGGCATCTGGCACCCATTTGCCGCCTTCCAGACGCAGCAGGCCACCCAGTCGGGTGTTGATAAACTGCGCAATACGTCCGGTGTCCATCCGCATAAACTGCGCAAGTTCGGGCAGTGACGCATCACTCTGGCGGTCAACAAACGGGTAGCGGTCGTTGAAGACTGTCTCCCACGGGGTGACAATATCGGTTTTCCACTGGCTGTTAATGCTCTGAGAGGTCGGAGAAAGCACCTGTTCCCATGCCTGCACCATCGGTTGCACAAACACGGTCTGCCCGAAACCGCTCCACTCCTGGCCGAGGCTGGCAGCAATCAGACTGCCATAATCGCGGGTATCGGTGAGGTCAACGGCTTTGCCCTGAAAAACGGTCAGTGCCAGCGACTGCATCATCGCCTGTGGATCAGGGGCATTGGTGACCTGTTGCAGGCGCAGGCGGACGCGGGTGATGCGGGTCAGGAAGGTTTGCAGGCTCAGGGTGTTCTGTGTGGCTGAGGTAGTGTCGCTCAGCGCCAGCAGTGGGCCAAAGGTGTCATCCATCGGGCCATGCGGACCGGTGTTTTGCCCCACGACCCTGGCTTTATCGTTATGAATTAGGCTTTTCGCGGATTTCACCAGCGAGTCGGCCAGGTCACCACCGCTCTGCCCGGCGCGCCCCTGGACATTCAGCGTGTTCATCAGCGCAATCAGTGGTGACTGGCGCACGTCTGCCAGCAGCGTGAGCTGTTCGATAGACTCCGACAGACTGGCAGCCTGACGCCACTGCAGGCTGTTGAGGAACTTTAGCCAGGCGGCGGCATAATCGGAGAAGTAGCGGGATTGCAGTCGCGCTTTCATCGTTTCCGGAGAGAGTTCGGTATCCGCTGCGTGCTGACCGTCGCTGAGTACCCAGTCAATTTCATCGCGGCGGGCATTCGCCAGCTTATCCAGCGCGGGTTCGACCTCTTCTTCCCAGGCTTTACGGGTAAATACGCCCGGCACGGTTTCATCCGTGCTGAACAGACGACTGCTGTCGTTCCCGTTGACCATTTCACTGAGCGACATATCGGCATAGTCGCGGGACACCTGGTCAATCAGCTGCTGATAGCGGGTGGCCTCGGCATTGCTGGCCCCAATCTGACGCAGCAGTGTTGTGCGCATTCCACTCACCAATTGCATATCGGGGGTGATGCGCCAGCCTGGATGTGCGGGGAGGTTTTGCAGCATAAAGGTCAGCATGTCACCGCCACTCATGGCCCAGGTACCATCCTGCACGCCGTCACGTAACCGCCAGTTATTCATTAGGGTACTGCTGAAAAATGCCGGGTCAGTTTTATCTGGCCTGGAGAGCATGAGATATGCTTTGAGCAGGTCATACATGGCTTTTGACTGCGTGGCCCGCGCCGGGTCATTCGGAGCAAGATTTCGCCAGGCGTTCATTTGTTCGCTCAGGTGTTGCACTGAAGCATCGCGCAATAACGGCATGGCCGTCTTTTGCCAGTACGGCCAGAGTGCGTCGAGCACATCATCATTACGGCTGAGGCCAAACCGCATATACCATGGCGATCCGTAGGTATGACGGTACTGCAGGCGTTCGATTTCTTTTTGTAGCGAACGTAAAGACATGAGCTGAGTGGCGACCGGCGTCCCGGTATCTGTGGCAGACAGCGCCAGTTGATGGTCAGCCTGCATCAGGCGCAGGTTAGCCATATACGAGAAGGCGACGCAGGCCAGCCACAGCGTAAGGATGCACGAACACACCAGTAATAACGATTTACGCCAGGATACGCCCGTTGCCACGGGTCGCCGCCAGCGCTGAGCCAGCAAATCCAGCCAGGCTTTGCCCGGTTGCCAGGCGTGACGTAATGAAGCCGTGCCTGAGGTGACCGACGGGCTAAATACCATCCCGGCCAGCGGCAGCGCCCGTGCCCCCTCAACCAGTTGAGATAGTCTATGCATCAGGCGTGCCGTGCCACCGGTTCGAAGATGGTGCGCAAGGTGCAGCAAAAAGGCATGGCTGCGGTCCTGCTCTGCCTGCTGCATCCCCTGTCGGATAAGTGGCTGCTCCAGTGCGGTCAGCGACTGATTGACATCCTCAGAGGTGACACCGGGCGCGGAAATAAAGCCGATACCCTGCGCCGGTAAGCCGGGCTGTTCCCATTCCGGTTGATGAATTTCCCATAGCCACAGCGGGATTACCTGTCCCAGCAAATGAAACTGTTTGTGCAACTGGCGGGATACCGTATCGAGAGCGTCATGGCTGAGCTCAGCCTGGGCATTGACCACCCAGACCATACCATCGGCGAGGCGGCGGCGGATTTTACGCAGCGCTTTACACTGTGCCGGTTGCGGTTCGTCTGCGGGATTTCCGTGCCATAACAGCAACGTATTGTGACCTTCCAGCCAGTGCTGGGTCGTGAGTCCCGGAACCGCCTGTTCGACTTCGTGTTCATTGCCGACCACCAGCAGAATGCGCACCTTGCTGCGCCAGCGCCAGCCGTACTGAAAACGCATCTGGGTGACAATATCGCGGACAAGTTGGTTTTCAGATGGGCGCTGTCGCTTCCCGTCAATACCACTCCCTGTCACGTCACGGGCTTTAAGGCGAATGAGGGCTTTCCACGCCAGAATAAACAGCGGGCAGAACCAGACCAGGGCCAGCCAGACCATCAGTGCCCAGAAGGCAATCTGACGGGGAAGCGCCGCAGGCAGGTTCACGCTGCTGCCAGCAAAGTAATACAGGGCAGCGCCCAGCAAAACCAGCAGGGTGATGATTATCACATAGCCAGTAACGAGCCAGAACAGCGAATGTCGGGGTTCAGTGCGGGAGGTTTCCACGGGGGACGCAAACTCCTGTCATCAATTGGTTATCCATAAGCGAAGCGGTCCAGCCACAAGCCTGCCCGTTACGGGCGGACAGTGCAGCAAGGGAAAGCACAATAAAAGGGGTCACCGCACCGGCATGACCCAGCCACGGCGTCAGCACGTGGTCAACCGCAGACCAGCCGGAAGGTAACAAGGTATCCATTGCCGTTTTATCAGCGGCAATCACCCGTTCAGGGGCGGTGTTCAGGTGGGCATAGCGGGAAAGTTGCCCGACCAGCTGTTGCGGAGTCTCACCCGCCTCGGGGTTCAGGATTTCGGCACGATACATCTGGAGTTGTGCCTGATGACCACAAAGCCAGGCAAATGCGCCTTCACCTGCAATAGCGTCCGCATCGGCCACGCCTTCACCGCATCCGGCGCACAGCATCAGCGCCTGTTCATCCTGCGGCATGGCATCTATCACCTTGTCCATCTCGCGGGCATCGAAAAGGCGTATCACATCATCAGGCAGGCGGATACCATCAGACTCCAGGGCCTGCGTAAACGCCGCCAGGCTGTCGTCGTCACCCAGCCAGCAAAATACCTGCACGGGTCGGGGTTCATCATTTTGACGAAGATGGGTCAGCAAACGGCGGGCTAGATAGCGGGCCAGTAGCACAGAGCGACTTTGCATCCCCAGCACCTGTGAACAGCGCAGCAGCGCATTACCCGAAGCGTCAGTACTCTGCAACGGCGTCGGAGGTAATGAAGAGGAGAGCAAAGGCTCATGGTCGGCATCTTCATCGCCCAGTGGTGTGACCAGCAAAATATGTTCGACGGGCAATGTGCGGGAGCGATATTGCCACCAGGTAGCAAGGGACTCGGCTATCGTTACCTGATACGTATTGCGGTTGTACAGCGCCACCAGCCAGACCAGCCAACGCCCGGCCACGGCAATTAGCCACAGCAATAACGGGAGCACCAGGCTCCAGAACCAGAATGACGGCGTGCGCGTGGGTTTACCTTCCGGCCACAGCAGCATAGTCGCCATCGCCGACAGAAACAGAATAACCGGGAGTGCCACCCACCAGCGCCGCCAGCGGGCGCGGTGAATATCGGCGTAGTCAGGATAGCGTGGCGGGTGATTCATCCACGCACGTCCATATGCGCCAGGGAGCTGACCAGCGTACAGCCGCAGGCGCATTGATGCCCGTCGAGCGCCACCGCCTTACCGTTTACGGTACTGCCGGTGGTGCCCTGCACAATGGTGGTCATGCCGTGCTGGTTACATTTAACCTTATCGTCAACGCAGGCCACGGGCTTACCGAAGGCGCTATAGCTGCCGCTGAGCACTTCACCGCCGTAGGGCTTAAGCGTATCGCCCACGCGGATGAGTTTTTGCAGGCTCATACGATGCTGGCCCCCGAGGCTTTGAGCATCTCCAGCGACGATGACATCATGGCCTGATGGTTGCTGCTGATGGTGGCAGCGCGATTTTGAGCCACCGTAAGGCCCGGCTCTGTACCCGGTAAAGACTGCACGTCGGCCGTGAGTTTTTGTGTAACGCCGTTTGCCAGGTCTTTGACTTTATGGACTTCAGGTGCATACGCCGTTTTCGGCTCCACCAGATAGATAACCTTATTGGAGGTTGGCGCAGCGCCCACCACCTTGCCTTCCACCGAAATCAGCTGCAGCTTTTTATTGGCTTTATTGCCGCAGTAAATCATGCGATAGCGGAAGTAACCGCCCCATGGCTCACGCCCACCTAGTGCGCTTTGCATAAACCAGGCGCGGGAATCGTGGACCTGCTCATCGTAGAATGCCAGCAATTCAGCGCGGGGCTGGGTGCGGATACCGGTGCCTAAACTGTCGATAAACAACTGCGGATAAAGCCTGTCGCCATCCGCTTTCATTTCTTTATATTCGGCCTGGTCATCATCGCCATTAATCAGGAATACGGCATGTTTGGGGATAACGTCCAACGCAATCTGGATGGGTTTATCCCAGAAGCTTTGCCCATTGATGTCCCGCACCCACTCTTTATAATCATGCTGGAACTCACGGGCGGCTTCCCGCAGCTGATACTGCGCGTTGGTAGGATCGAGGTCGGGCTTGCCCTGCAAGCTCTCATCCAGCGGTTTGCGCGTTTTTTTCGCTTCGGCACGGCGGGTAGATAACTTCTTTACCTCAGCGTCATGTGCGTCTTTCTCGTCTTTAAGCTCTTGAGCGTTTAACTGTGGAGCCTTATTGAAAAAACTGTTGGCAAACATGGGGCCCTGGGGAAGCATGCTGCCATGAGCATAGCGACCAATACGCCAGGCGGTGATCCAACCGATCTGATCGATAATGGCACTTTCAAGGGTTTGAGAAAGTTGGTATGCGCGATAGCCACTTTGGCTCTCTGCGTTTTCTTCAGTGCCTTGCAAAGTAGTATTAAGCAGGGTTTGTCGCCAGATATTGAAGCGTTTGGTGACTACAGGAGCAATTGCAAACTCAGTAACTGAATTACCCGACATTACACGTGATGGCGAAATGTCTTTTATTAATTCGGTGAGCGAAGAAGGATGGACTGATAAAGGTGAACCAGCCTCAAATGCAGCTGAATATAGGTCATGCAATACTATTTGAGATAATACTTCCCCTGCGCCGTTGAGAGATTTTCCTTGATCGCCAGGCGGGTAACCGCCCCCGATATCAGAATGCATACCAGGATAAATAACTTCGTTAGAATAAGAAGGATAACTACCATCATCGGCCCGGCGAATTGAATCCAGTGGGAAGCACAGACGCTGTTCGTGCGCTGCAACAAAATGACGGCAGCATTTAATTAATCCTGGGAATTTAGTTTCTTCAGGCAGCGGTTGAGAATTATCCGCCCAGCCCATATGGCCTGCAGCTCCGGGGAGGATATGCGCAGCACCGACGGAAGCCACCGTATCCAGTAGGCCAGCAAATTCAATACTGACAGGTAATCCGGCCAGAGTGAATTGTTGATTTGCGCCAGATTTACTGGGTGCTGGCAGCTGTGTTAGCCAACTAATAAAGGTTCGGGCTTCAGCGGCTCCGCGTGAAAAGCCATAGATGAACAGCTTAACCCCCAACAGATGGGGCTGCTGACTTTGTTTAGCCTGGCCTTCCAGTGTTTTCAGCAACGGATTAATGGCGTTACGACGATTTACTTCACCCGAGAAAGGCGCATGGGCACGCATATCGGGCAACAATCCTTTGGCAACATCATCGTCAAGACGTTTAGCGCCTTTGGTGATCGCATAGCTCAGCGCATCGATCAGCCTTAACAGCGCCCAGTTAATACGATCTTCTCCACCAGCCGCAAAAGCCAGACCATCATTGCTGTAATCCATTTCGCCAATTTTTGGGAAAGGGGTGCCCACGCCGGGAATATAATAGGAAAAGTAGCCATCATTCTCCGCAGCTAATGGATAAGCTGCATGGAATAGTTTTGCAATATTTGTAGGATGTGATGGTTTAGCTATCTTAGTATCGTTATGTTCATTGTTACCTGTTCCATCAAAGAACAAACTAATATGCAGGCTGCGACAACAGACAAAACCGACTTTTTTGCCCGACTGTTTACCTAAGCGAGTTTTGTAATCTAGCTCTTCCTGTATTTGCTTTTTATAGTTGGCATTAACCTGCGCTGCCGTAAGAGGTAGTCGACCGGCCACCGGGAATAACGGCGGTGCCCAACACGGATTGGCTAAACTCATTTCACCGGACATGATGCAGGCTCCTTCATGTTAAGAGGCTCTTTGATCGGGTAATTCGGTGTACCGTACCCGGAACAAACCGTTGTTACTTTTACCTGGTTACAGGGCAGAAAGTGCACGGTTAAACCACACCGTTCTTTACCATACTGAGGGATATCGACAATAGCGCTGTGTTGCTGGAAGCTACTTTTAAGTTTTTTTTCCCAAATCAGATAGTTATCCCAATCCTCGTAACCAGGGGGAGGGGGCGCAGTATGAGGATCAACTTCCCACTCGATATGCGCTTTCAATCCCGGCTTCCATTCATTAGGAAGCATGATGCAGCACGAATTACCCGTCAGTGTTCCACCGTAGCCATTGACCGAAAAAGAGTTAACACCACTACCAGCCATGTGATTAAAGCCCCGCAGATCTCCAGCGGTATAATCCTCATCACTGGCATGTGAGCAACCAGATGCAAAAAAAACAAACAGTAGAAAAACAAATCTTAAGCCGGACATGATGCAGGCTCCTTCATGTTAAGAGGCTCTTTGATCGGGTAATTCGGTGTACCGTATCCTGAACAAACCGTTGTTACTTTTACCTGGTCACAAGGCAGGAAATGCACGGTTAAACCACAACGTTCTTTGCCATACTGAGGGATATCAACGATGGTGCTGTGTTGCCGATAATTTGCTTTATGAAGCGCATATGCCTTTCGATATTCGTCAGTACCCAGCGGTGGCAAATGTGCATAAGGTTCAGGATCGGTTTCCCACTCAACACGGGCTTTTAGGTCACGCGTCCATTTATCTGGGAGCTGAACACAGCAGTAACCACCACCATCGCCAAATGGGCTTATGTTAGGACCGCCATAGCCGTTTACTTTGACATAGTTAATCGCTGAAGAGGTATGGTTAACCCCACCAATATCCCCGGAGGTATAATCATCGTCACTGGCTTGTGAGCAACCAGAGAGCAGCATCGCTACTGCGAGTATCAGTCCATTGATAAAGCATGCTTTTTTCTTCATCTTCACTCTCCCGTTATTCCTTAAAATCCAGCAAACTGCCGAGATAGCCCGCTTCATTTGCCCGTATAGCCAGCGCCATACAGTGGGCAAAGTGCGCTTCCCGCGTCATGTCCAGGGCTGGCAGTTCCTTCCTAAGTCCTTCTGCATCGCTAATACACCCCATCAGCTCAACCTGTGCATCATCCACCCGACTCATGTCGGGCTCATCGGCCAATACGCACTCCGGTGTCCAGGTCCCGGCTTTCCAGGTGGGGTCGCCATCACGATTTCGCCAGCTCCAGAAAAGGGCGATATCCGTAAATGCAGCGCGTTGTTCCGGGGTCAGAACATGGTCGAACAGGGGCGCAAATATCCGGTTGTCGTAGTAACGCAGCAGCCCGGTCTGTTCTTCCCAGTGAACCTGCGACAACGCCTGAAGGTGGCGACTCAACAGGTCAAAGCTCAGCGGTGAAACCAGTAATGTCAGGCGTGGAGTTCCGGCAAAATGTTCGACCAGTTGTTCAAGCCAGCCACGGTGGTTACTGACGGGAAAATACAGCCGCATCAGTATCGGTGAGTATTCTGTTGTTCCGGCTTCGGGTGTGTCGTCAAACAGGGCAAACCAGCGAATGGCGGGTGAAAGCTGGCGCAGCGCATTCTGCAGGGGCTGTTCGGTTCCGGCCTGGTCCACCAGAACATCAACGTAGTCCTGTGCGGTTGCGGTACAGAGTGCTTCGGCCTGCTTTATCCACGCCGTGCCGGTATCGGTCGTCATGTCCATGTCCTTATCCACGCGGCGCAAAGGCCGCCGCTTCTTCCTGCGCCCGTTTCAGGCAGTCTTTACACACCGATTTCGGCAGTTCCGGCAAAGGTGTATCGACACTGGCAGGCGCGTCCCACACGTGCTGCCCCTTCAGGCTCATTTTGCCGGGGGTATGAATGCTGATATCACCCTGCGGCGAAATGCTGATGGTTCCGCCACCGCACCCCAGCACAATGCCGTTCTTTGCCGAGAGGTGAAGCTGGCCTTGAGTAGACTGCACGGTGACATCTTTCAGCCCCGTGAGTGCCATGATGTCGCCGTGTGACTCAACGGTGAGCGGCCCTTTACCAGACACCAGCCGCATCCCTTCCTGCTGTGCCAGCATCGAAATAGTCTGGCTGGCGTTCACTGAGATGCGCTGTCCGCTGGCAATACTGGTTTCATCCTGACTTTGCAGGTGCAGCGTTTTTCCGCTGTTCAGTAAGATGGACTGTGGGCTGACTACACCGATACCGTCAGGTGCACTGAGCAACATCGCCGGGGATTTCAGCAGGTCGGCAGCTGCAAGGTAGGCTTTCAGGTGGGTAGCATCGGGTTGCAGATTGTTGTGTGACTGGGTAACAGTGCGCCATTCATCCATCTGGCTCACGGCACCTTTGACCAGGCTGATGGCCGGGGTCATGTCCAGCACCTGGCCGGTGGCCGTCGCCTGCGCGTCTGCAGTCAGGTAAAGCCCTTTACCGGCGCGTAGCGTACCCGTGCTGTCGGTACGCAGTTCAAACCCTTCACCGCGCTTGTTGCGAGCGCTGTCCACGATATGGCCGAGTGACAGCTGGCTCTTGCCGCCGAACTCCGTCGATAACTTTACGTGCTCATAGCCTCTTTTATCCTCAAATCTCAGTTTATTATTTGAAGGCGTTCGGAGCACATTACGTTGATAATTATAGAGATTAACGTGGTCTTCATGGCGGGAGTCGTGCATGGCACAGAGGATATAGGGCCGGTCCGGGTCGCCGTTGGTGAAGGCGATCATCACCTGGGTTCCCGCTATCAGCGGGAAGTGCCAGCCGTAAACACTTCCGGCGTAAGGTTTGGCAAGGCGCACCGGGACGCTTTCAAAGCCCGGTTGCCAGGCAGTGTTCAGGTCAAACTGAAAACGAACGCGATAGCGACCAGTGACATCCAGCTCAGCGTACTGCGCGTTTTCGACCGGGCTGGTGACGCGTGCCAGCAGCGTACCGGCAATGGTAGGCCGTTCCAGCAGCGGCGGGCGATATGAAATATGCTGGCGGTTAGGAATAGCGGTAAAACTGATGGTGTAGGCCGTGTCACGGGATACCCGAGATGAGGAAGTGGAGACCACTAACAAGCCGTCGAGGGCATCTTCCCAGGATTTCCCCTCGGGTTTGATAATCATTCCCGGACGGATATCCATGCCGTTCGACTTACCGTCAAAAACTACCTGTTCGGTGATAAGACGTTCCCGGCGACGTTTGACAAACCAGCGGCCTTCCTCCGGCTGTTCTCTGGCCTCTTTACCCTGTTCCAGATAGTGCTCACCGTAGCGGTAGAGCTCACCCGTCAGTGCCGGTTTATCGAGGTCGGTGTCGGCATTCGCCTGCATGTCGTTTTGTGCCTGGCGGTAATACTCATCGTTGACGCGGGTCTGTCCTGCTACCGAATGGCGATTTACCGAGATACCCCACAGGGATTCAAGGCCACCGTCAAACAAACCTGACGGGTGGCGGAAAGCAATAGACGGTCCATCAATAAAAGCATAGCCAGAGTCACCGAGGACCAGCACATCACGGTGATTTTCTTCATCCCAGGCAAAGTAATAGAACACGCCGACACGCGCCAGATGACGCTGAATGAAGGCCAAATCGCTTTCTGCCCAGGAGATATAAAAGTCACGTACCGGATATTGTGTGCCGAGCTGGTAGCGATAATCGAGGCTGGAGAATTCCCAACGTTTGAGAATATCTTCGACGGCACCGATAACGCTTTTATTCTGATAAACCGCATAGGTCAGGCTGTTTTGCAGCAGTGCGAGCCTCGGCTCCAGCACCACAACATAGCGGGTGATATCGGCGGAGCTTTCACACTGCTGAAAAGAGGTGATAACGCCACGCAGCACGCGAGGGGTAACGGCCTGCCAGGGCTGACCATCCGGGTACAAAAGAAACTGTGCGGTGGTATTTATCAGCACGTCAGCCGGAATGTCCGGGGTCGCACTGGTCAGTTCAATGGTGTAACGCCACGGCGTACTGAGGGCCTCCTCGCCGCTGAAACGCAACACCGACAGCTGGATATCAGGGCGCTGCTTGCGTAGTTCCGCCACGTTTAGCTGATAGTGGTTATAAACCGGAATTTTCCCGCCCTGAAGACTGAAATTATTATCACTCATGTCTGACCTTCTCCCTGGTTATCGGTGTTTCAGCCCTGTATGTACCACTGTCCGAGTAAGTAATGCAGATGAACGCTCGCGCCGCAGGTGACGGCTGCAATAAACAGCAGTGCCACTCCCCGCATTATCCAAGGTGAACGTCGCCAGAAGCGGATATCAGGTCGGGAACGTCGGATAAAAACAGGGTTATTGATTTTGCCCTCAGGAGCAGGAAGGCGCTCACGCAGCTGGTTCATCAGTGACTGGCGTTCTGGATGGTCTTCTACACGGTATTTTCCCCGGTACCCCAATAACAGCATGCGGTAATAGCAGGCGACTAATACAGCGGAGGGAGCAGGCTCACGTAACAGCTTTTTGATGTGTTCGTAGAAGAGATCGCCGCCATGGATGTTACCCAGAAAATGGCCCTGTAGCGGTGTGCGACGCCACCAGGTGGACACATCCGTATCCGGTTGGGACATTATCGCTTCATCCGCAAAAACGCTGTGGGCGAATGTAATTTCTTCGATGAGATATTCAGAGGCACCCGAAGCAGCAAGCTTATCCTGCACCTGCTGGATCGTATCGAAGCAGCGTTGGTACAGAGCATCGTCAACCACGGGAGGATTACCATTTCTGATGGCAAGGGCCAGCAGCCAGGTATCCTGCATCAGGATATCAAAGGCTTGTGCTGTGATGTCGTTGTCTGAAGAATGCAAAGGCTACCGTCCTGGTGAGTGCCGTACTCTGTCAGTTCGCTGGCCCATGGAACGTGATAATTTTAAGGAATATCAACCCATAGCCAGGATAAAGTGCACCTCAAAACTCCCCGACAGATCGTTTGCATGATGGATGACGAGGCAGGCGCTACGTTTCTTTACACGCGATACTAGAGCAAAATTAGCAACAAAATCAAATCACCAGATCTATATGTTGTAAAAAATATATTTCCTAGGATTTTTCTTCTAATTATTAATGAGTGGAATGACTAGAAAAGTTATAACACCTGCTGCCGTCAGCATTCGGGTTCCCGCCTCTTTCGCTTTTGCACCGGTAAGTACAAATGGAGCGGAAGCATCTGTCATTATGCTGGTCACGAAGTACAGGATATTTCTGGCGTGCTGGCGGTATTTGCTGAACGCCGTCAGGACCGCAACGGCCCGTATGTCATTCTGCGTAGCGTCACGCTCAATTAACACTCCCTCTTCGTTA
>Ga0308165_1003219_pt1 | contig 17884 bp, 22 predicted proteins | sample PhyWR2_FD_201032 | JGI IMG/M metagenome (GOLD analysis project Ga0308165, IMG submission 201032) | Phyllosphere microbial communities from UC Gill Tract Community Farm, Albany, California, United States - DLSLW.R2 | ecosystem: Host-associated > Plants > Phyllosphere > Unclassified | place: USA...
TATATTGCGTAACTGGGAAAATACTTCATTCCATTTTGTCCGGCCGCGAGGAAGAGGTCGCCCTTGGGTCCATTGCTGCCAGAGCGATAGCATTGTCTGCAGCCCCGCCTCGTTTCCCATCGATAGGAACAGCCTTCCTTTTAGGGCTTTGGCGGTCCGGTTACCCTGACTGTCTGCTTCGTAGAAGTTATCGTCAGGTTCTAAATCGGTTAAATCCCATTCACCCAACCATTCAAGGCCTGCGGCATCCACTGCTTGCTTGAAGTCGAGTACCGTACCAGCGATTTCAATTACCAAGACCGTTTCGGGCTCCATGCCCGCAACAGTATTTGCAATGTTTGCGCTGTACTCTCTAAAGCCTCGTTGCACTTCATTGAATTGACCAGTCAATCGCACGTTCTGTATCGCACGATCTGGTACATGAGGCTTGCTCGGGGGGAAACCTCGGCCAGGATCTGGTGGAACTACGCGTCTGTCTGGAAATACCAAGAGCGGCAATTGATCTGCCATGAACGCATCCTTCCCCAGTTATTATTTTTTTACGACTCTTATTATGAGACGGGTTTCAACCTATCTCGCCACTGCTCCAGCTTTGTCTGTGTAATTGTCTTAGCGTCGCTTGTGCGCTGATCTAGCACCGCACGACGAGTAATCGAAAGGCAAAATTCCTCAACTTCGGAAAAATTAAGCCCTAACAGTCGTTTTGCTATCGTCTCTGCAGCAAGACCGAAGTTCACCTGGCATTGATCGGAGATCGTTTCAATGAATTTAGTGAGTTGCGAACGAGTGGGCAACGGTAATTCAATGCGGATTTGAAAACGACGCCAAACAGCGCGATCAAGTAACTCTGGGTGATTACTCGCAGCAACAACCACGACGTAGTCAGGTAAATCATCCATCTGCAGCAGCAAAGAACTAACCACACGCTTTATCTCTCCAGTCTCATGAGTATCGCCTCGTTCCTTGCCGAGAGTTTCAAACTCGTCAAAGAACAAAACGCAACGTTGAGTTCTGGCGTAATCAAGCAGTATTTTCAAACGTGAAGAAGTCTCGCCGAGATAGCTGCCAATTAATGTCTCATATCGAACGACGATCAGCGGGACCATCAGTTCTCGTGCTAAGGCTTCAGCTAATGTGGTCTTCCCATTACCTGGCGGGCCGGCCAACAAGATTCGATGCCGTGGGCGCAAGTTGTGAGAATGAAGGAGTTCACTACGATGTTGTTCTTCTACGAGCTCTTGAAGTTGCTCTCGAACGCTATCGATCAATACGATGCTATCAAGCGTTCGTTCTGGATTAATTTCAAAAAACAAATCTCTATGCGCATTATTCCCACCGCCAATTTGACGTGGAGCGATCGATTTAGAAGGAGCGACTTGCTGTAGCGATTTCGTCAAACGATCCGCCAAAATTCGATGCCCTTTCGCCCGCTCTTCTTTAATTAAAGACTCGGCTGCTAAGCGGAACGACGGTTGATCTCCGTTGCTGGCTGCCTTGACCATTTCTACCAAGGTATCAGCTTGTGCCATTCGTTCTAACCTCAAATGTATTTTTCGAAATTGTCATGCTCTCAGTGCATGTCCCTTGGTTGCGGGAATATATAGATCGTTTTGTATAAAGTCTGCCTGTACTAGAAGGACAGTTCGATGTTCGACTGCAACCCTTTCGTTCATTAGTACAAGATACCTGAAGTTTAAAAATTTACGTGGATTTTGACAGAAAAGATGCTGACTGTCGCCCATTTTGGCGGCGGTTAGTAGGCCTGACAAAAGTCCAATTTTTTAATTTACGGATGTACCAGCGGCCTAAAACATCAATCCAGATTTTCGATAGCAGAGATCGCGACATAAATCTAAAGAAATACCGAAATCAACTAAATAGCACTAATTTCATCGATTTCCGAGACACTTTTTTATAATTTTTATTATTTAAGTATTTGATTTTATTGAATAATTTTTTCCTCAACCTCTTGAGGTTGCCGCATTGCTGAGCTATGGTAAGTAACAGACGCGATGAGAGAAATTATGTCCCATCCACTTGGCAACCTACTTCGTCAATATCGAGAGATTCGAGGTCTATCTTTACGGTCACTCGCTTTGCGAATGCACTGCAGCAGCGCCTACATTTCAAAAATTGAAATGGGTAAGAGTGCTCCTGCCGAGCGAGCCTTTCTCGATAGGTTAGCGACGGCCCTCGAACTGACTCGTTCAGAGGCGGAAATACTGTTTCAGGCCGCCGCTATGTCGAGACGAATCATAGAGCTTAAAGAGCCACTTAGCCCTAGGGCCTACGAAGTCTCGTATTTATTTGCACGATATGTCGGAGCATTGACTGAGGCTCAAATGGCTGAGATGGAAGAGATTTTAAATCGAGCAAGCACGAGAGGAACCGCATGCGAACACCCTAATTAGGGGAGCCAGAAAGCAAAAACCCTCGTTGGGGAACGAGGGTTAGCGCCAACTCAATCATCTACGGCAAGCAGATGATTCACTGTACGACTCCGGACGGAAGCTGTCAAGTCCTCCGGTGCTGTCTACGGCTGCTTTCTTTTTCCCCCTTCCAACTTTGATCGAACCCAATTTTAGGGTGGACGTTACACGTCCATTACCTGGGGACTGCCATGGTGAACAGGAGAATTGGCATGCGTAGAATTCGCGATGTCTTGACAGGCGTATACGAAAAACGACTTTCTCTCAGAAAATGCAGTAAGTACACAGGTGTGAGTCGCACGAGTGTTCAGGAATACATGGAGCGCTTCCAACGTTCGGGGCTGTCCTGGCCGCTATCACCGGAAATTGACGACCAAGCATTGGAAGAAGCGCTGTTCCCAAGTGTAAAGGTTATCGCTCTCATAAATAACGCTGCGATAGATTTTGAAAAATTACATTCAGAATTACAGATGAAAGGAGCAACTCTGGCAGTGCTGCATAACGAGTGGTTACAGGAAACACCAAAGGAATTACATCTTAGCTATTCTCAATTTTGTCGTAGCTACAAGGATTTCAGAAAGACGCTACGGATCTCTATGCGTCGGGTCGAGACGTATGGTGAGGTGGTATATGTGGACTACTCGGGAGCAACGATAGAAATCGCAGACAGGAAAGGCGGCCCGGATAGAACGGCTCAAGTCTTTATCGGCGTGCTAGGAGGTTCAAATTACACCTTCTGCGAAGTTACCTGGAGTCAGCGATCTTGGGACTGGTTGGCCTCTCACGTGAGAATGTTCGAATTTTTCGGAGGCGTACCCAGAATTATTGTTCCGGACAATCTGAAACCTGCAGTCACGTTGGCAAATGCTTCTTCACCCGTCGTCAACGAAACCTACTTCGCTCTTTGTCGGCACTACGGAATACTTCCCTTTCCAGCTCGTCCTCGGACTCCAAAAGATAAAGCAAGAGCTGAGGGTGGGGTTTTATTGGCTCAACGCTGGATTCTGTTCGTACTGCGTAAGCGAAAATTTTTCTCTTTAGAAGAAGCAAATCGGGAGATTCGAACTCTTCTGGAAAAACTTAACAGTAGGCCATTTCAAAAGCTCCAAGGATGTCGTCTAACCAAATGGCTGGAACACGAACGAGCAACACTCAGCGAGTTGCCAGCGCAAATGTATGAACTTGCAGAGTGGGGAAAAGTTCGCGCGGGGTTGGACTATCACGTAAGAATTGATCGTCATCACTATAGTGTTCCTTATAAATTAAAAGGAGAGCAGTTCGAGTATCGGATGACGGCTACGGCCATTGATCTCCTATTTAAAGGGAACTGCGTAACGTTGCATCAGCGCAGTTTCGAGATAGACGGAACCACTACCTTAAAAGAACATCGCCATCCAGCACATAGTGCCGTCTCTGACTGGAACGAAGAGGATGCGATGAACTGGGCTAGGGAGATTGGTGAGAATACCGCTGCGCTACTTCAGATACAGCTCAATAAAATTCGAGGTTACTACCTCGGCTATCGAAGCACCCAATCATTGAAGAGTCTTGTCAAAATTTTCGGAAATGTTCGGATGGAAGAGGCTTGTGCTTATGCGGTTAAATACAAAGCAACAAGCGCTTCAGAACTGAGGGATATTCTTTCGAAGAAGCTCGATTTACTACTTTCCAATGATACCGCTGATGATCATTCTGTCGAGATCATTCATGAAAATATTAGAGGTTCTAAATATTACGATGAACTGATTGAATCCAACAAAGGAGAAAGTCATGATGAATAACAACACGATTGAAAAGCTGCTGGATCTAAAGTTGGGCGGTATGGCAGAGGAGCTGCAGCGTCAAATTTCGAATCCTGCTTATCAAGATCTGCCGTTTGAACAGCGAATTCGCAGCATAGTGGATCACGAGGTGACAGTTCGCGACAACAGGCGCCTCACTGTTTTACTGCGTAGAGCTCACTTCCCAGTTGAAGCGTCAGTCGAAGATATCGACTATCAAACGTCTCGCGGAATGGACACAGCGCAGATGCTTTCACTTGCATCTATTAATTGGGTTCGAGAGAAAAACAATCTGGTCATTACAGGGCCAGCGGGTACAGGGAAAACATGGCTTGCTTGCGCAATCGGGTATCAGGCTTGTCGTATGGGACTGTACAGCCTTTTTGTGAGAGTACCGATCTTGATGGAGCAACTTACTTCCTCGAGGGCTACGAATGCATTCCTTCACAGATTGGCTTATTTGAAAAAATTTGATTTACTAATTTTGGATGACTGGGGAATTGAATCTTTATCTAGGAGGGCTCAAAATGATCTGCTTGAGCTTATCGATAGTCGGTTGGACAACAAAGCAACGTTGATTACAAGTCAAATGCCTATGTCTGTATGGCATGATGGCTTTGAAAACAAAACAATAGCAGATGCGGTAATGGACCGGATTATTAATAGCTCATACCACGTACAGCTCAAAGGAGAATCTCTGCGTAAGAAACGCCGTCCGCTTGCTAAACTCGGAGGCTAGTGTCGATGGGAAGGCGTAGGCAAGGGTAAAAGCTAGCTTGCCTCGCTATATTTATTGGCAAAGATAGACTAGCCTTTTCTCGACTAGATCTTCTTCCTTAGTGGTGAGAATGGATCTGACGTAACTGCTTCCATCCGAACAACGATATATGAAAGCTTGTTGGCGTTTCTCGTCGCAAGCTTCGAGAATTTCGGTAATCGCTAACATTTCATAACTTCGGCTGTTTTCGATAGTTCGCGGCACCTGCAAGCTAATTCGCAGTTCCTGAGTATCTTTCATATGCAGAAAGGAAATGACATCAAAGATGTCGGCCACTATATATCTTGACCAGGTTCGCTTTCGTCCTTTCTTTTGGATGTCGATATGAAACAGTTCGACATTCTTGGACACCTCAAAATATGGGTAGTATCGAATTTTTTCTTCTCGATAGAGGATTCCAAAGGGAGCAGATTTTTTCTCCCAAGCTTCATGGGTCACTAACATACGGGGCTTCCAAATTTGAGAGGCTATAGCTTCTATTTAATCAGCGCCGAGAGTCGCGCCATCCAAGTGACCGCCTCTTCATGACGAGGCAGATTCAGTCTCTGTATAGGATGTTGGGGACTATTTGTCTTGAAAACCAGAACGTTCTTGGCGCTCACGGTCTTGACATTCACAGCGCGTCCATCAAATACATTTTGTCCCGACGTTGTTTGGTCTTCCCATTGATGCTCCCAGCTGACTATGTCATTGAAATCGTAGGTTTCATATGTCATTCGGCGCGCGTCCACAAAAGCAAGTACTCGCTTCGTAGAATCCATGAGCAAGCAGTTGGGCAAAAGGTAGTCTGCCGCATAGCCATTCTGGGAAAAGTCCAGGTTGGCCTGTCTGAAACTCGCCGTGTAGTCGCGCTGGAGGAGGACGTAGAAAGAAAAACTGCCAAGCAAGCATCCACCGACTGTCCATACGAACGTACTCTGCATCACCGCATTAGCGATGATAAATCCTATGAATGCCGGAATCAGAATACAGGGGAAGATGATAAGTTTCCTGAGAAATGGGTGGCGAATGTCGTGCCGGACATAGGATTTCTTGTTATATGCCATGAGTTAATCGCGAGTACAAATATCAAAGGAAACAGGACATTATCACAAAACTACGAAATACGTAGTATCTGAGCAACTCTAAAATTACGATTCTCGTAGTTCTCTAAATTTTTGAGAACTACAGATGAGCAAGGGAAATGAAAATTGGGGACTGCGTCTCAAAGAGGCACGTTTAAGCGCAGGATTATCTCAAAAGCAATTGGGAATACAGGCTGGACTTGACGAGTTTGTCGCGAGCCCACGCATCAATCGTTATGAACTTGGAATTCATAAAGCTGACTATCAAACTGTCCAACGTCTTTCAGATGTACTGAATATTCCAACCGGATATTTCTATACTGAAGAAGATTCTCTTGCTGAGCTGATGCTTATTTATCATAGACTTACTAGCAAGAAAAAGATGGAGCTGCTCAAAGTCGCAAAAAGCTTGCAATCATGATGTCGGTTAGACCATTCGTTGCCCGCAATCGGCCAGAAGCCGCCGCTCGTTACTTTGCGCCACAAAATATCTTCGATCTAAGAACGTTCCATTTATGCAATTGAATCAGGATCGATATCTGGAACATTCCGCTAATGCATTTTGCATAATCCAATTTCCCATTTTGTGAGAATAGAAAATACTCTACAATATTGGCAAGGGGAAATAAAATATGATCATTGTCTGGCAAGGCTTCGGCTTCTTAGGGATTCTCATCCCGTTCCTGATTTCTTTGGTTGCTCAAATGGCGTTGGACGCCATGTTTGAAAAAGGCTTCTATTCAGGACATCCGCTTCTTCCCGCTGCCGCACTGGTTATCTCATCGGCGATCATCTGGTTCCTTGGGGTAAAACTTAACAGCAGCCCGAGCCAGGTTCTGGTGGATCCTAAGACGGGCCAACAATTCGAATTCAAGAAAAAGCACACGATGTTTTGGATTCCGCTGCAATGGTTCTCCGCGGTGATTGCCGCAATGGCGTTGTATCTGGCCTTCAAATAAGCTGACTATCCGTGACTGCAATCGGTCATGCACAGGCTGAGTAGCTGTGACCGTTGCAAAATCGGTGGCAGAGTGCGAGTCGTCTTCCTGACAATCGACGCTCGATAAACCGCTATTCAGACATGACCTCTCCGGTACACTGAGCCGACTATGCGTTTTCTCATCTTTTTACTTCTTTTCGTCGTCTCCAATGCGGCGCTTGCCGGTTACGACCTCCATATCACCAGAAAGAATAACTGGGCGGATAAAGGAGGCGCAAAAATCACCTTTGCAGAGTGGCGCAGTTATGTGCAACAGGAAAAAAATGACAGCCAGAATTCCGAGAACGCTTTTATTGTTTCGGTAGACGGCGAAACGTTCGCAATCTGGTATGACCCCAAATTGGGGGAGCTTTCGACGAAGAACCCATCGGATGCAGCCATAGAAAAGCTGAAACGAATCGCAACTCAGCTTAAGGCCAGGGTCCAGGGCGACGACGGCGAGTTATATCCTGAGAAGTAGTCCGTAGATTAATAACCGGCCGGGAGCTGGCATCGTAGTCTTTCGCTGCTGTGACCGCTCCAGAAACTAAATTACAAGGGGTAGGGGAAATATGCGCTTTATCTTTACAGCTTTTTTGGTCTTGTTCCTGCAGGCATGCTCTATCGCGACAGGACCGAAGTTTTCTGACTATGCGGCAATCGAACCTGATTTCGCTCAGCTATATGTAATTCGTACCGAGGATGGGCAGGCGTTCAAGCAGTTCGGTGGCGGCATGACCGGCAGTTACCCCACTATCGTTGTCAATGACAAGGAGCTGGGGGAGTTGAAACGTGGCGGCTATCTCACGACGAGGATCAATGTGGGGCCGGTCACTGTGACGACGCAGTCCGGTCTTAACTGGTGGCTGGAAAAACAAACCGTCAGCTTTACCGCACAAGCAGGTCGACGCTATTTTATTCATCTCAATACGGGCTACAAAGGGATGTCAGCGACAGGACGCCAGGTCGGCGTCGCGTTCACCGAGGTTGGCGAAGACTTTGCTTTGCCTATCCTGAAGCAGCTCACTCTTTCAAATTAAGTGTGCCGGTGCACCATGCCTTTTAACTCCATATTCATGCGAGCTTTCATCGCCTTCGCCTTGCTCTTTGCGGCGAATCCCTCTTTTTCCCAAGACAAGGAATGCGCGCTGGAAGCAATCAGAACGCTGAGGCTTGGCGCAGGCTTTCAGATTCTGAGCCAACAGGTGGCAAAATCGACTACGACTTATCGTGTGCTACAAAACAAGCTGGGGCAGTTGAAAGCCGATGAATTGATGAATATGGAGCTGGCCGCTTCTGTTCAGAAATACCAGGACCAATGGGATCGCAATCTGGCGCAAGCTTGGGGAGCCCTGATGACATGCGAGGAGTTGACGTCTCTCGCCTCGCTAAAACAGCAATCGCCCTATTCGCGCAAATTCATGTCCCTGAACAACCAGGCTGCTGCGGCAATGCAAAACCAGTCGCAGCCTCTACTCAATACTGCGGTCAGCGAAGCGCTGACGCGTGCGTTCACGCAATCTCAATCTGGGACCGCGCTAAACAACTGACCTGATCGCCCGCAATTACTAGGACGTCTTCTTCCGGCCAGAAGCGGTCCTTTATCGTTACTAAGTTGGAACCCACAAAACGAACAAGCATATGCCCCAAGAAATAGATCTATTCCGCCTATCAATCGATGAGAAAATCGTTTCGGTTTAAGACCTTCGAGAGGTTGCTTTTCATCCTAACAACCGTATGGAGTGGCTGTGAACGAATCCCCAACTAACTCCGTAGACGATGACGATTCGGCTGGTTGGTCCGCCATCAACATCAGTCTTGCGTCGCTATACGGCGATCAAGAGCCCCAGCATATGGGCACGCTTATCCGATATCGGCTCGGCGGGCCGGATCCGCTGGATGGTATCAGCGCCTATTACCGTGAGAGTCCGGTGCCGCATTGGCACTACGTGACATTCGGCTTCTCGGAACTGTACGGCAAAGAACAGGAAGACCAAGAGGTAAGTGGCTATGGCTTCGAGCTGACTTTCCGCTTGCAGACGGTGCAAGGCGCCACCGAGGCGCCACGGTGGGTGTTCTCGCTGCTGCAAAATCTTGCGCGCTATGTCTTCAAAACGGGGAATGTGTTGAGGCCAGGCGAATGGATGACCGCCAACGGTCCAATCGCACTCGATACGGACACCAAGATCTGCTCTATGGCGATGACGAGCGACCCGGAGCTGCCCGCCCTGAAAACCCCGAACGGACAGCTTGAATTCATCCAAGTAGTTGGCCTCACCTTGGAAGAAGAGTACGCGGCAAAGCAGTGGTCGACGCAGCAGGTGCTAGAGACTCTCTTGCCCCGCATGCCACTGTGGATCACGGACTTAGATCGCGATTCGCTACTGGATGACCCGGCCCTGGCCGTACAAGTGAAAGCCGGGATGGAGCGCGATGGCTCCAAGAGCGGATTCCTGTACACGGATGTATTGGGCGTGGAACAGCAAAAACGTCTGTTACGCGCGACTCTGACTGAAGTAACACTTGGCGCGCGCCAGGTGGGTGAACTGTGCGATCTGCTTCCGCTGCGGATTCCATTCGGACGGCCCTTTACGCTGGCCGGGCGTGACTGGCAGCTGCGATTCGAGCCGGGAGATGCGTGTAGCGTCACCATGCTCGATGGCAGGGTCACCATCACCATGACGCCCGCGTGCGCGCAGGACTTTGCGCGCACCCTGCGTGTGCAGGCTGGCCACTATCAGTTGCCCCAGTTGCCGACCGTGTCGTGGATCGTGCAAAAAACCATCATCTACGACGCTAATGGTAACGCTGTCACCACTATCGGCTGACAGCCGTTATCGGCCAGGAGCGGACAACCTCATAGTGAAAACTACATGCGAAAATTCAGCAAGCATTGGGCTTTAAATATTTAGTTCCCTTGAGGTTCAAGTTATGCAATCTGTAGCTAGCAGTGATAACCCTGACAAATCATTTTTCGGTCTTGATATTGCAACGGCGAAATCGCCGCGCTTTCTCGTTGTTCTGGGTATGCTTTCCATGATCGCGGGATTTGTCGTGACCACGGGATTTAAAGAGACTTACCTGGGACTTTTGATATGGGTACTTACATCCGATAATGGGAGGTTGGTGCTACCTGCGCAAACGCCCTTTACCCCATTGATTTTGCAGTGGAAGGTATGGTTTATCTGTTTTTCCTTCGTGTTTATTCCGGTGGTGGCAGCAACGCTAAGTTCAAGAACTAGGACACAGCGCATATGTACCGCAGTTGGAATTTCTTTAGTGTCAATTGCTGGTGCCGCAGCATTTTTTTCACTATATCGAGTCTATCTACAACAAAAGATCACGGTTGCCATTGGCGCTGAAGGTACGGTATCTAAATTGATAACTGTGCCGCGTGCGCAGGTAACACAGTTCTTAGATGTACCCATAATTAGCCTATCGATAGGATCATCTGTATTGATTGCTATTGCTTATATAGTTATTTTCATGCGAATAAGGCCAGGAGGCCCTCACGCTCACGTTGGGAGCACAAGAGGCCGCTAACGGCCAGAAGCAGGCATCTCCGAAAATAAAAAAAACTACTCGCGCAGAGTTTTTCAGCTCATGCCCAGTGGACACTTAAACACCAACAGAAAAAAAGGAAGTATTTGTGATTACCCGTTCACTCAAGCCGAAAAAACCGTCATTAGTGATTTCTTTGTACGCGTTGATTTTTTTTGTCAGTGGCTGCGCCGGGATAGACAGCAAGTATCCCAATTCCTGGCCAGCGGTTGAGGTTGCGTCTTCGGCATGTCCCGCAGTGGAAGGAAGCTATAAAACCAAAGGGCCTGCTACGGAAATGGCGCCGGAGGAATCATCGTTCCTGAAGAGTCGCCTCGGTTTCAGTAAAGACATCGCGTTACTTACGAATGTGAACATTATTTCCCTCAAAAAGCCAGATGGCGACACGCTGGAAATTGAAGCCAAAGCGGATGGCACTGTGGTCGGACGTCGAGTATTGTCTTCTGCCCGGGGAGAATGGCGCTGTGAAAATGACAGGTTATTTATGGCTGACAGGAAAGTTTCTTTCGCCAATGGAACAAGCTCTTATTTTGGCACCAGCAAATTTTCTCTTAGTCATGCCAAAAACGGAGCGCTCATCGGTGAAGAAACTCGCTCTATGGTAGGTGTCATATCTTTGAATCCAGTGATAGACGCTCCGCATTTCTGGTTCATGTGGCCCAAAGCAGGTCAGTGAAGACTCCTTCTCTGTCGTAGAACGCAATTTGGCGAACTGGCTGGCTAGAGGACCGCAATCGGCCAGGAGCAGCCGTAGGATTAGGAGGCTCAAAGTGTACGGGGTTTATCTCCCACGCAGCCAATACCGTGAATCCATCAAAAGAGAAGAATAGATGACGATTGAAATAAGAAGGAAATTGTGGCCCGCTGTGATAGGAACACTGCTAGCGTTAATGATGGGCGGTTGCGCTGCACGGCAAAATGACCGGACTTACTATGCATTTGACCTATTGGTCGATAACAGTCTCGATTACGCCACGAATATTCGCTACCGCTACGGCGAGCTGGGCGAACACGAAAAACCGATAGCTAAATCGAATGGTAATTCCATTATTTTTATGCGTCTTGATATGACTATTCCAGAGGAATTCGATATCAGTTGGGAGACTCCAGACCATGTACAACATCACAAACAAGTGCCTGTGCGTAGCCTCATCAAAGGCTCAGTCAGAGGTAAGAGTGTTTTATTTCTGATTTTATACGATGACGTACGGGGCTACATTTCGACGAATACCCCAAAGGGCGAAGTACGAGAGCGATTTTATTGATTGAATAAAGGCGGACATTAAAGTCCGCAACCGGCCAGAAGCCGCCGTTCGCATTGTGAAGCTCCAGTTTGAATACCGTAAAAATACAGGCCAAATATGCTTCCACTTATTGTTATCGTTGATAGTGTTGAGATGATTCGCGATGGCGGCTCTCTTGCGGCCATATTTCACGGAGGTGATAGCTGCGAATACTGGCTGTTTTTTGAAATTCGTATGTCAAATTCCAATCCGAACGTAGCTGAAAGGTTGGGATATGCAGAGCCGAGAGTCGTGAATCGGCACACCAATAGTGCGGTGGAAATTACTTGGGAACATGCGGCCGTGATGCTTAGGCAAATTGAAGAATTGGCTCATAGAGGCCACGACCGCCAGTGGCTCCAGAAGATGCAGGCCGTTGCAGGTTCTAGTGGTGCTCTTCCCGACGATGTGGGGAGATTCATGCCAAGATTCAGACTGGATGAGCTGGCCTAACTAGTCCGTCGGACTTCGGCAAGTAGCCGCCATAACACTTCTATCATTTATGACGAGAATAATCGATAACATTGTGTGGAGGATGCCGTGGAGACCATTGAATCATTCCCGGGAACTTCCTGGTCTTCAACTCCAACTAGAACGAGAGCTCGCGGAAGGCCATCCACTGTGGGGGAAAGATGCTGAAGTCGTTGGTCGTCGAGTGGACAATGATGATGTATTAGTCCTTTGCTGTGATGGAACGATGGCAGCTGTCCACCTCGACTGGGCAACCGGCCCGCATATAAACCCAGCCGAATACCCGTCAATTATTACGTACCAGTCTCTAGCCGAACTCCAACCAATCATTGATTCCGATGCAAATGACTACGGTGACGATGATTGATTCAGCGGCCGCAACCGGCCAAAAACGGACATCGATACATAACAGAAGACGCATAAATGAATCTTCATATAATCTACACAGAATCTGCGATGCTTCTATCAAAAAAACAGTACGAATCATGGCGCGAAATTCAGGATGAGTATCCTGATTACAAAGCATCTCTCGGCCCTTGGAGTATTGAAGAAACAGAGGAATATTTGAACGATGAATATCCCAAAATTCATCCTTCAGCATCAGAGCAATTGCGCGGCTTCGCTAAGTCCCCCGATACGGTTCACATCGTTTCATTTTCTTAAACATCGAAATGAAATATCCAATTAGCTGCGATGGGCAAAACAGAAGGCAGCAACCGGCCACAAGCGGACCAGAACCAAAGCTGTAAAAACGATTTTTAGGAATATTAAGAAAATGAAAATTCCAAAACTCTCGCCATCTCAACTCCAAATAACATGGCAATGCGCAGCTCAGTGCGATGCCTTGATAACTTCCGAAGATTGGCTAAGAGCATTCTGGTATGAACGGCACTGGTCGGACGGGATTGCAATGGCTAAATACGACAATGGTTCGGGAGACCATGTTATTGCGTTCTTTAGCGTTGACGGGAAAGTTGTGCTCAAAGGCTTTGACCACGAATCAGAAGTCAGTCCATATGCACGCGAAGAATACGGAATCTGGCCTGGGATTTACGATGGTATGCCGCAAGAATTCCTACGTTTGATACAGAATGAGGCCGTCGAATCTGAGCACGTTACGTTTTGCTGTTGGAGCACAGATGGTAAATCTTGGGAAACCGGAACTGCGTTAGTTCCAGTAGGCATTGATGATGGCTCCGAGTGGTTGTTAGATATGGTGCAAATGAACGCGGAGGAGTTTATTGAGTGGGCAAAATCTTACTATGAAGATAACTTTGAGCGAATCGGCGAAAGCGGTATTTTCAGGGAATTCAAAGTACCTGACAAACCTTCTCAGCTGGGCGACTGACTGTTTCGGAGCATGTCTGCTTGAGTGAGAATTCGCGACGCTCGGGGTCAGTTTCGGTAATTTGACCAATGTCGCTATACCCGGAACTGAACACGATTCCTGATTCCAATGCCGTAATCATCAAGGACCGCTTCCGGCCAATTGCAGCCATTGCTAAGTTTCTTCTCTAGAATCTAAGTCGCCGTAGATCCGTCTTCACATGAAAAATCCGGCCGATTCCATCGGTAATTTTCCTAGAGGCCGATGAGAATAGAACCAAAACTCAGGAATATTTATAACGATATAGGTGGGGAATGAGGTTACTTTTCCGAGGCATTGTATTTCTGTTCACGTTGCTTTGCTGGGAAACGGCCATGGCGTGCGACATCACTCCTGGACAACTTCAAGACGAAGCATTGGTCTTGTTGAAAAAGGAATATCCCAAGAACAGCTTTGCGAGGGGCTCAAGAATCGATGTCGTCCTCATGGGAGAGGTCGAATTTGGGCTTCAACATCTACGCTCAAAACTTTGCCTCTCCCCAAAATTCCTGACACCTCAAGAACGAGAAGATGCAATGCGAGAGCATTTCCGGGTGATGATGTCGTTAATGAAAGAGCGCGACCCGAAGCCATCTCTTCAGTGGTCTGAAGCAAAGAATCGAGTTTTTCTACAATTTCTTTCGACCGACTATATTCGCAACACCAGAAAAGATCAGGCGCTTGTTACACGAGACTTTCTCCCGGACGTAAAGTTGGCTGTTGTTTTGAAGCAGGAGCGTGGATATTCCTATGTTCGACGAACCGACAGCGACCACTGGAAAATTAGGGACGAGGCGCTTTTTGAAGCAGCAAAGAGAAATCTCGCACTAAATAGCCAGAACATAAAGCTTCAAGGTGGTGGCGATCCTGACCGATTTTTGGCCGTGGAAGAAAAGGATGGATACGACGCGATTCGGATTTTTGATCCGGGAGTACGACAAGCCGCAGCAGAATTTCTAGGAAATCCTTTTTACGCCATGATTCCCAATCGGGACTTTCTGGTGATGTGGAGCGCAAAGAACAGCACGAAATTTCAGCTATTTGCAAGACAGCGTGTCGAGGATGACTTTCGTAAGCAACCCTATGCATTATCGACAACTTTTGTTCGGGTCTGGAGTGACGGCCGGATCGAGCCAGTTCGATAAAGCAGTGATGACGGCGTTTTTACACGGCCTCGGCCGATTGCGGACTTCGAAATCCTCACTGCAGCTTAGTAAATAGCGGATGGCCCGCCTGCGGCGGGCCATCCGGTACATCTATCGACCAATTAAGGATTTCGCAAGATATCCCGCAATTTGCGGACTTTCCTTCAATCTACGAATGCTATAACCGTACCAATCCGGACCATAAGGCACATAGATGCGCAGTTGGAAGCCCGCTGCCAGTATCTGAGCCCGCAAAGGCTCACAAACGCCCAGCAGCATTTGAAATTCAAACCTTTTCTTGTCGATGAATTTTTTTTCTGCCAGAGCAATGATGTCCCGGACCAGATATTCATCGTGCGTCGCAACGCTGACAAACGTATCCATCTCAAAGCAATGAGCCACATGCGCCAAGAAGTGTTCATTGATCGCACGGCGGTCTTTCCTTGCATTGGGAATTAGGTATCGATCATCCTCTGCGTAGATGCCCTTGCAGATCCTCAAGCTGTTATTGGGACGAGCAAGTTCGACTATGTCTTGATATGTACGCTTTAGATAAGCTTGAAGGGCCAGTCCAACATTCCCGTGGGTTTCTCCTAATTGCTTAAAGAGGTCAATCTCGAGTTGAGTGCAGCTGACGTCTTCCATATCGAAACACACGAAGTTTTCGAAAGACTTTGCGGTTGTCGCGATTTTGTCGGCAAGTCTGAGACATTCTCTGGCGTCGATTAATAGTCCAATAGCGGACGGCTTGACGGACAGATTTGCTCGTAAGCTGCTCCGCTCAATGGATTCCAGCACTTCCAAATATTGAGTTGCGGTCTTTTTTGCCTGTGCTATCGAAGATATGTCTTCTCCAAGAACATCCAACGTAACAGAACATCCGCTGGCATTAAGCTCTTTGACTTTATGAATCGCTTCGGACAATGTTTCACCCGCAATATAGCGGCGCGACAATTGACGAACGAGAGGGCGAGGGACGAGCGCGATGGCATGCGCCATCAATTGATTGAAGAGCTGCATATGAATTCCAAAAAGAAGTGACTGCCCAGGCTTTGGCTATAGTTGCCAAAAACAAAGGCAAAACGACGCCCTAAAGGGCGGTGAATATCGCTATCACGTGCTCGATTGGCGAGCAGGTAAAAGGGACAGATTCACTTCTTCAACGGAGGCCAAGCAGCAGCTTGCATATGATCTTGTTCAATTTAGAGGAAACGGCGAAGAGTATAGCTTGGTTTGAGATCAGTCGCTGTTGGCATGTCCGCTTCTGGCCGAGGCTGTGTAAAAACGTAAAACCTTGGGAAATTCGTGGGTAGGGAGCCCCTTCCCGATGTCGAGAAAATTGAATAGCGGCCGATCTGAAAGGCCGATTTTCCAATCCGCTGAAAAATTCTACGTTTTTACACAGCCTCGGCCAGGAGCGGTAATTCAAATCTCCATATTTGGAAAGTCAATACATGAACCTAGCATACTTCCTTTCCCAGAATTTAAAGAATAGATGCCAGTGGCAACTTTGATGCGAATAGGTGGCAACTTTGGGATGCGAACAGATGGCAACTTTGGATGCGATTTAGTGGCAATGTTGATGCGAATACTCATACGTCCGAAGAACAATTAATCCACGGTGCCAAACAGCACAGCCATTTTTTGGAAACAATAAGAGGAATAAAAATAATAAAACTCTTCGAGAGAAAGAATGAACGTAGATCTTCATGGCTATCTCTTCTAATAAACCAGGTCAATGCAAACATTCAGAACGACCGTCTCCAAATCGGCTATAAATTGTTCAACGGATGGCTTTTTGGGCTGGAGCGTGTGCTGATTGTATGGGTTGCTGCGAATCAGGTCCTCGATGGATCGCTAACCGTCGGAGTAATGGTCGCGTTTCTTGCCTACCGCGAGCAATTCAATAGCAGGGCAGCCGTTATTGTCGATAAATTCTTTGAGCTTAAAATGCTGAGACTTCAAGGAGAGCGCTTAGCAGATTTGGTTTTGACTGAGCAAGAAGTGAAATTAGATGACGAAGGTGCCGCCGAACTTCGCTTATTTTCGCTTGAGTTAGAAAATGTCTCGTTTCGATATTCTCGACTTGAACCACATATTTTAGAAAGGGTAAATATCTACATAAAACCGGGTGAGTCAGTAGCCCTGGTTGGAAAAACGGGATGCGGTAAATCGACGCTGATGAATTTGATGCTTGGGGAACTCGTACCCAGCTCAGGATCAATAAAACTAGGAACGCGACCGCTGGAATCACTTGGAAAAACAACCTATAGACAGTTGATAGGCGTGGTTATGCAGGACGATTTACTGTTTGCAGGATCCATTGGAGAAAATATCAGTTTCTTTGCCGAGAAGGTTGATCAGGAGTGGATCGAAGCCTGCGCAGAAATGGCGGCAATTCACAATGAGATTGTGGCTATGCCAATGAGCTATCACACCCTAGTGGGCGATATGGGCAATGCTCTTTCCGGTGGACAGAAACAAAGAATTTTGCTTGCACGAGCTCTGTACAAAAAGCCAAAAATTCTTTTTCTTGATGAAGCAACCAGCAATCTGGATGTCGAATGTGAGCGCCGCGTAAACGAATCGATCAAATCTTTAAATATAACCAGGATTATCGTAGCGCATCGACCCGAGACAATCGCATCGGCAGAGCGCGTTATTTATATTGATGAGGGCACTGTGCGTGAAGCATGAAATGAAGTCATTGTTAAACCAATCATCGCTTGACTGTTAGCTTGATGGCATTCGGTACAAAACGTAATCAAATCATGCAGATCCAACAAAAACGGCCGCCATCCTACGACTGCTACGCTGACTGATTTAGCTTGTCGATGCGTCTCGCAGTGCCGCGCCAAAACGCTGCACGCGCGGCAAATAGTAACGCTGCGGATCGAGCGAAAACATCACGCGGCTGACGCGGCCGGTCAGCAAGGCGCGCGGCACGAAACCGATATAGCGCGAATCCTTGCTGTCGTCGCGGTTGTCGCCCAGCACCAGGTATTCCCCGGCCGGCACGATCATCGG
>Ga0308165_1003220_pt1 | contig 17882 bp, 15 predicted proteins | sample PhyWR2_FD_201032 | JGI IMG/M metagenome (GOLD analysis project Ga0308165, IMG submission 201032) | Phyllosphere microbial communities from UC Gill Tract Community Farm, Albany, California, United States - DLSLW.R2 | ecosystem: Host-associated > Plants > Phyllosphere > Unclassified | place: USA...
CCGGGTACGCCCAAGACCGACGTTCCGGGCGTGTTTGCGGCGGGCGACGTGTCTGACCACATATACCGCCAGGCGATCACCGCCGCCGGCATGGGCTGCATGGCCGCGCTGGACGCCGAACGCTATCTCGCCGCGAAGGAATTCGAACGCGTCACCGAGACGGTGCAGGGCTGATACCAAACCCGGCGGGGGGGGGGGGGATGTCCTCTCCGCCGTGTTCACATCGCGCGGGACCGCACGGCGCCAGCGGCCTTCGACAAGCTCAGGCTGAGCCGAACCGAGTACTACCGCCGCACTCTCTGCCGATCCCCTCGATTCCGCTCAGCCTGAGCTTGTCGAAGGCCCATCGGCATACCCGGCCTCAGCCGCGTAGCACTTCCAGAACCTGCTCGGCCAACCACTCTTGCGCTTCAGGCTCGACGTAGCTGTGCGTTGCCCCTGCGCAGGTGCGGATACGCGTGTCCGCCTTGTCCCAGCGCGAGAGGAAGGCCAGTCCGGTCCGGTCTCGCCCGGCGACGAGAAAGCGGATGTCGCCTGCGAACCCGGCAATCCCCTGCGCCATCTGCGCGGCCAGCCCATCGGGTGCGGCAGGGGCAGGGCGCATCGCCGAGGCAAGGCTGCGCACCAGTTTCGCCAGCGAGACCTGCCCCGTCAGCAACCGCTTGATCGCCGCCGGATCGGCCAGACGGCGGCGGTAGTGATCGCGCACCACCTCGGCAGGCGCTTCCTCCGCTTCGTCCTCGATAGTCCAGGGGTTCGACAGCACCAGCGCGTCCAGCCCCGCGCCCTGCGCCAGCATCAGCGCGCTGGCGGCGTCGCAGTTGCCCAGCCCCACCACGCGGTCGACCTGCGGGCACTGCGCTCGCAAGGCGCGGACCGCTGCGGCGAGGTCGTCGGCGCTGGAGCGGAAGCCTGCGTTGAAGCCCTCGCTGTCACCCACGCCGCGCCGGTCGAAGCGCAGGACCGGAAAGCCTTGACCGGCGATGCGCGCGGCGAAGCGGGCCTGCCCGTTCCATGCGCCGGCGCGCACTTCGTTGCCGCCCGAGACGAGCAGCAGCGCGGTGCGTCCCGGCGCTGGATCCAGCGTGGCGACAAGGCCGTCGCCGCCGCACAGGAACGTGAAATGCCGCCGGCTCATGATGCAAGCGCCGAAGCAAGGATCGCCGCCAGCGCATCTGCCTGAGCGGCGTTCTCGTCAGGTTCGGCGCGCAGCCACAGGCCGCTGCCGCCCAGATGTTCCTGCGCGACGATCACGGCATCGTCATCCGCCGCCATCGGTTCGAAATGGCGGTAGAAATCAGCGCCAAGTTCATAGCCCGCCAAGGTGATCCCGTCGGCCAGCGCGGTTTGCGCCAACTGTTCGCGGTTCTCCTCGCGGCCCGCCTCACGCGAGGCGAGGATGCGGGCGCGTACCATCTGGCGCAGGATCGAGGCGGCCTTAACCGGGGCGTAGTGAAAGGCGGGCAGGCGCTGCGGGGTGAACAGGCAGCCGCCGCGAATGCCCAGTACGTGGCCGGCGTTGAAGTGCCGGGCCGCTGCCGTCATGGCGTCCAGCCAGTCGGTCGGGTCCTGAGCTTCCAGTGCCTGCAGGCTTTCGTTGCAGCCTGGAAAATCGGGCAGGAAACTGTCGATCCCGGCCGTGTCCAGCCGGCGCATCACCTCTACGGTGAAGCGCCGCATCCGGTTGCCTTCGTCGAACAGCGCCGGCACGACGAGCAGGCGCACGGTGCGGCCCGCGTCGAACTGGAGCGCGAATTCCTCGCAAGTGCCGCCACCGGGGAGCGGGCAGGGCCAGCTCGACGGGGTCATCGGCACATGCCCATCAGGAGCCGCGCTTCGCCTCGGCGAAAGCAAGCAGGCCGCCGTAGGTCTCCAGCATCTCGCCGTCGATCTCGTCGTCCTCGATCATGATGTCGAGGCGGTCTTCCAGTTCGGTGAGCAGGCCGGCCACGGCCATCGAATCGAGTTCGGGCAAGTGACCGAACAGGCCGGTATCGGCGTCGAACGCATCGGCCTGGCCGGGCTTTAGGCCCAGCACATCCGTCAGGATGCGGCGCAGCAGCAGGTCGGTTTCGTCTGGCATGGCCCCTCGGCGCAGTCTCATTATTAACGGGCGGCGTCTAGCCGCGCTTCGCACGTGCGGCAAGGCCGCGCAGGCCGATCTGCACGAGAACGGGCCAGTTTCGCGGAGAAAACGGGCGAAACATGTCCAGCCGGTAGCGCACGCGTTGCTGTTCCATCCAATCCTGCTTGTAGGGATCGTCGCCGGTGCCGAAATCCACCAGCGTCACGCGGTCGACGTCGATCACGCGGCGCATCAAGGCGGCGGTCAGCACGGAGCCGGGCGAGAGGGGCCTTGCCGCCTCGCGGTGGGCCAGCTTGTGGATGAAGGCGGTGCCCCCTTCCACTGTCCACATCTGGGCCGCGATGGCGGGACCTTGCGGATCGGCAGCGTCGTCGGCGAGGGCCAGTCTGAGGCGGCCCGCCGCGCCTTCCGCGCGGGCGAAGGCGCGCAGGAAATCGGGCGATCCTTCCTCGGGTTTCCAGCTTTCGGCGTAGATCGATTCGTACTGCGCCCAAGCCTCGCCGTCGAATTCGGTGAGGACCCGCGTGACCATCTTGCCCGACTTGCGCTTCAGGGTGGTGCGCAGTTTGCCGGGGCGGGCGGCCAGATATTCGTCGCAGGAACGCCCTTCCAGCGGCAGGATGCGGTTGGTGTCGCAAACCTCGCGGAGGACCAGCCAGCCAGCCTTGCGGAACGCGGTTTCAAGCGCGGACGCGCTGCCGTCCTCATCGGGAACGTGGGAGAGGGTTATGCGGTGCGCGCGCGATTTTAGCCTCGTCGCCAGCGCATCCAGCGGCGCGCGACCGCCCAGCAGAATAGGCCGGAAACGGAAGGTGTACCAGTTGGACAGGGCGGTCAGATGGCCCGCCTTTCCGGCCAGCGGCAGCACGGCGAGGGCGCCGTCGTCCCCGCGCGCTACCGCCAGCAGCGGCACCAGTCCGCAGTATTCGGACAGCCCCTGCCACCACGCAAGCCGGTCGAAAGGTGCGCTCTGGTGTGCCTCGGACAGCGCCTGCGCAAGCTGGCCATCCGATTGCACTTCCTTAAGATCAGAGTGATAGTCGACCTTCACCACGTCCTCGCGGAGCCTTTCCTTGCATATGCCCGGCAGTCTTGAACAATCCATCCTGCCGCTCGACCATCTGGCCCTGCGCGGGGACGATGACGGCGATGCTCTGGTACTGCGCGAAGGCGTGGTTAGTTGGAAGGACTTAAGATCGCGTGTCTCCCGCCTGGCCGCATGGCTGGCGCGCGAGATCCCCGAAAAAGGCGCGCGTGTCGCCACCTGGGCCGCAAAGGGCGAACTGACCTGCCTCATGCCGCTTGCCGCGGCGCGGGCGGGGCTGGTGCATGTGCCGGTCAATCCGCTGCTCAAGCACGCGCAGGTCGCCCATATTCTGGGCGATAGCGGGTCTGTTCTGCTGATCGCCACGCCCGCTCGGCTGTCGACGCTGAATGCAACCGACGTGCCCAAGGGTTGCCGCCTGCTGGGCGAGGGGGAGGCATTGCAGACCGCCGCCGATCTGGGCGGCGATATGCTGCCGTCCGAAGCGGACCCGGATGACCTTGCCGCGATCCTTTATACCAGCGGCTCCACCGGGCGGCCCAAGGGGGTGATGCTCAGCCATGCCAACATGTGGCTTGGGGCGGAAAGTGTCGCCGATTACCTCGGCCTTATGGCGGATGACCGGACGCTGGCGGTGCTGCCGCTTTCGTTTGATTACGGGCAGAACCAGTTGCTCTCTACGTGGTTCGCGGGCGGCTGCGTGATCCCGCTCGACTACCTGATGCCGCGCGACGTCGTGAAGGCGGCGGGGCGGCACGGGGTCACCACGCTTGCCGCGGTGCCGCCTTTGTGGGTGCAGGTCTGCGAACTGGAATGGCCGGCCGAAACGGCGGCGAAGCTGCGGCGCCTGACCAATAGCGGCGGCGCGCTGACGGTCGATCTGGTGCACCGCCTGCGCGCGCTGTTCCCGCAGGCGCGGCTGTTTCCGATGTACGGGCTGACCGAGGCGTTCCGCTCGACTTATCTCGACCCGGACCTTGTCGACAGCCATCCGACCTCGATGGGCAAGGCGATCCCCCATGCGGAAATCATCGTAATCAACGACTTGGGAGATGTTGCTCAGGACGGGGAAGAAGGTGAGCTGGTGCACTGCGGGCCGCTGGTCGCGCAAGGGTACTGGCAGGACGCCGCGCGTACCGCCGAGCGGTACAGGCCGGCGCCTGCCGCCTCGCGCTATGGCGGGATCGCGGTGTGGTCGGGGGACCGGGTTAAGCGGGCCGCCGACGGCCTGCTCTATTTCGTCGGCCGGCGCGATGCGATGATTAAGAGCGCGGGCAACCGCATCTCTCCGCAGGAAGTCGAGGAAGCGGCGCTGGGCACCGGCCTTGTCGCCGAGGCGGTGGCGCTGGGCGTGGCCGACGAGCGGCTTGGACAGGCAGTGCACCTCGTCGTAAGGGCGGCGCCGTCGAGCCTCGATGCGGCGGAGGAACTGCCCCGCAAGCTCATGCAGGAACTACCGAATTTCATGCAGCCCAAAGTGATCCACTGGCGCGATGCGATGCCGATCGGGCCGAATGGCAAGATCGACCGGACGGGCCTTGCCGCCCAGATTTCGGCGGAGATTGCCGCGTGAAGGCGCTGGGTCCGATTCCCGCTGGCTACGATGCCATAGACGGTGTCCTTGGCGTGGCAGGCCGCCCTGTCACCCATTGGGTGGAGGAGGCGGGCGCGACGCCGCTGTTCGTCTATAGCGCCGATCACGTGCGCCGCCGGGTGGCCGAGCTTCGCGCCGCGCTGCCGCAGCGGGTGGCGCTGCATTATGCCGTGAAGGCCAACCCCTATCCGCCGCTGCTGGCGCTGATGGCGGGACTGGTCGACGGGTTCGACATCGCCTCGGGCGGGGAACTGGAGATCGTAAGGGGCGCGGGTCTGCCGCTAGCCAAGGTCAGCTTCGCCGGTCCCGGTAAGCGCGATGCCGAACTGGAAGCGGCGATTCTGGCCGGGGTCACCCTCAACCTCGAATCGGAGGGCGAGGCCGCCCGTGCAATTGCCATTGGCCAGCGCCTTGGCAGAACGCCGGGTCTGGCGATCCGGGTCAATCCCAGCTTCGACCTCAAGGGTTCGGGCATGAAGATGGGCGGCGGCGCCAAGCCTTTCGGCGTCGATGCCGAACGGGTGCCGGCGCTGGTCCGCACCGTGATCGACAGCGAGGCGGAGTGGCGGGGCTTTCATATCTTTGCCGGCAGTCAGGCGCTGGGCGCAGAAGCGATCGCCGAGACGCAGGGGCAGGCCCTCGCGCTGGCGGCGCAGCTGGCGCAGGAAAGCGGCGCGCCGCTGCCGCATTGCAATCTGGGCGGGGGGCTGGGCATTCCCTACTTCCCCGGTGACACGCCGGTCGATCTGGCGCTGGTCGGGCAGCTATTGGCGCAGCAGATGGAATCGCTGCCCGAAGTCCTGCGCGAGACCGAGTTCTGCATCGAACTGGGCCGCTACCTGGTGGGCGAGGCGGGGGTCTATCTGGCCCGGATCGTCGACCGCAAAGTCAGCCACGGCGAGGTGTTTCTCGTCACTGACGGCGGGCTGCATCACCAGCTTGCGGCCTCGGGCAATTTCGGCACGGTGGTGCGGCGTAATTACCCCTCCGCCATCGCCACGCGCTTTGGCGCCGAGGTTGAGGAGGAAGCCTCGATCGTGGGGTGCCTGTGCACGCCGCTCGACAAGCTGGCCGACAAGGGCGGTTTCCCGCGCGCCGATGTGGGCGATCTGATCGCGGTGTTCTGCGCCGGGGCTTACGGCGCCAGCGCCAGTCCCGCGACGTTCCTGGGGCAGGGCCCGGCGGCGGAAATGCTTGTCCAGGCATAACGGGACGGAGGAAACGGGCGTTAACCCTTGTTTTCCCTCCGTCCCGTTATGGGACCACCGCCAATTAGCCCGCCAAGGCTAACGCAATATTCACCCTTTCAACCGATACCGGACACCGGATTTTGCCAAGTCCTGCCCTGTGCCTTCGCGCACGGGATACAGGAAGGCGCATACAGGGAAGTCTCCATGCCGCATCGCCGTTTCACCCGACTCCTGGCTGGTTCCACGCTTGCCAGCGTCGCCCTGACGGGATGCGCGACGACTTCCGGGCCCGAGCTGCCGCCTGCATCCTTCGTTTCCATGCAGGAAGGGCCGGGCGAGGAGTATATCATCGGCCCGCTGGACCAGCTGACCGTGTTCGTCTGGCGCAACCCGGAACTGGGCGCGAAAGTGCAGGTGCGCCCCGACGGGCGCATCACCACGCCGCTCATCACCGACATGCCGGCCGTGGGCAAGACACCCTCTATGCTGGCCGAGGACATCCGCCTCCAGCTCTCGCAATATATCGAGGACCCGCTGGTTTCGGTCATCGTCGACGGGTTCTCCGGAACGTTCAGCCAGCAGATCCGCATCGTCGGCGCGACCGAGAAGCCGGCCTCGATCCCCTACCGTGCGAACATGACCGTGCTTGACGCGATGATTGCGGTTGGCGGCCTGTCCGAATATGCGGCAGGTAACAAGGCGCGCCTGATCCGCTTCGACAAGGCGAGCGGCACGCAAAAGGAATACGACCTGCGTCTGGGCGATCTGCTCAAGAAGGGTGACAGCAAGGCCAATGTCATGCTGAGCCCGGGCGACGTGATCATCATCCCCGAGAGCATGTTCTAAGAGGCCGGATCGAAACCATGGATACGCTCTACGAAGAACTGCTCAGCGCGCTGCACAGCGTCTGGCATCGCCGCTGGATCGCGCTGGGCGCTGCCTGGGCGGTCTGCATGGCTGGTTGGCTGGTGGTTGCCATGGTGCCCAACAGCTACGAATCGCGCGCCCGCATCTTCATCCAGCTGGACGACGCCCTTGCCGAGCAGGTTGGCATCGGCGTGGCCGACAAGAAGCGCGATATCGAGCGTATCCGCCAGACCCTGACCAGCGCCGTCAACCTTGAGAAGGTGGTGCGCGCCACGCGTCTGGGCGACACGATCCAGAATCCCAAGCAGATGGAGGCCGCGGTCCTCAAGCTGGCGACCAACGTCAAGGTGGTGAGCCAGGAGGACAACCTCTTCGAGATCACCGCGACCGCCAACAACAAGTCCTTCTCCGATTCCGAGAATGCCCAGCTGGCGCAGAGCGTCGCGCAGAAGCTGATCGACATCTTCCGCGAGGAAAACCTCTCGGGCGACCGCGGCGACATGGTCGAGACGATGCAGTTCGTGAACCAGCAGCTCCAGCAGCGCGAGCGTGAACTGGAATCGGCCGAAAGCAAGCGCACCGCATTCGAGGCGCAGCACCCTGAAATGGCGCTGGGCGGCGCCGCGATGGTGCAGCGGCTCGAAACCTCGCGCGCTTCGCTGCGTGACATCGAGGCCGACCTTTCTGCCGCGCAGAGCGCTTCGGCCGCGATCGACGGCCAGCTTGCCGGAACCCCGCGCACGATCGCGGGCGGCGTTGCCGATGGCAGCCCGCAGTCGGTGCTCGCCCGCGCCCAGGCGGACCTTGCCGGAATGCGCGCACGCGGCCTTACCGAAAACCACCCCGACGTGATCGCTGCCCGCAATCAGGTGGCTGCGCTGCGGGGCGCGGCTTCGCAGGATGCGGCGAACGGCGGGGGGACGATCAATCCCGCCTACAGCTCGCTCCAGTCGATCCGGGCAGAGCGTCAGGCCAATGTCCAGGCGCTCCAGTCCCGCAAGGCGGCGCTCCAGTCGGATATCGCTTCGCTGACGGCCTCGGCGATCCAGGACCCGGAACTTGCCACCCAGGCGACCCGCATCAACCGCGACTATGACGTGCTGCGCCAGCAGTACGACAAACTCCTGCAGGACCGTGAGGAACTGCGCCTGCGCGGCGAAGTGAAGACCGAACGCGAAGCGGTGAAGTTCGAAGTGGTCGATCCGCCAACGACCCCGCGCTCGCCGGTTGCGCCCAACCGTCCGGTGCTGCTGCTGGGCGTGCTGGTGGTCGGCCTTGCGGGCGGCTGCGCGGCGGCGTTTGCCCTCAGCCGCGTGCGTTCGGTATTCGCGACGACCTCGGGGCTGGAGCGGGCGACCGGGCTGCCGGTGCTCGGCGCGATTTCGCAGAGCCTGACCGATGGGGCCCGCGCGCTGCGTGCCAAGCGCCTGAAATACTTCTACGCCAGCTGCGCCGCGCTTTGCGGGCTGTTCGTGGTGCTGCTTGCCGCCGAATTCATTCAGCGCGGCATGGTGGCCTGAGGGAATCGACATGACCGACCAGCACAAGATCCCCGAACCGAAGCAGCAGGGCGAGTCCGCCGGCGAATCGCTGTTCGAGCGCGCCGCCGGAAAGTTCGACTTCAACAGTTTCCTCGGCAAGCCGCTGCCGGTTTCGACCGAGCCGCCCTCGCGCCGTTTTCCGGTGAAGCCGCCCGAGGCCCAGCAGGTCGCGCCTGCGCCTGCGCCCGTGCCTGCACCGGCTCCTGCGCCTGTTGCGCCTCCGGTCGCTGCCCCGGCTCCTGTGCCTGTTGCCGCGCCGGTCGCCGTGCCCGAACCTGCCATCGAGCCGGCCATCTTCCACGGTGAGGCCCACCCGGTCGACCGGGAGCATCTGCGCGCCCAGGGCCTGATTGTGCCCGAAGGCACGGTAACCGAACTTCTGGAAGAGTTCCGCATCGTCAAGCGCCAGCTTCTGTTGCAGGCGGCCGACCTGCGCCGCCAGAAGGCAGGCCCGATGGCCCAGCGCATCCTCGTCAGCTCGCCCCATCCGGGTGAGGGCAAGACATACTGCGCGCTCAACCTCGCGCTTTCCATCGCCGCCGAGAAGGACAGCGAAGTTCTTCTGGTCGATGCCGATTTCGCCAAACCTTCGGTCCTCTCGGCGCTTGGCCTGCCGGGCGGTCCGGGGTTGATGGATGCGCTGATGGACGAGGAACTGGACGTTGCCGACTGCGTGCTGAGCACCGATATTCCGGGCCTCTGGGTGCTGCCCGCAGGCGACACGACCAGCCACGACAGCGAATATATCGCCAGTTCGCGCACCGCGCGCGTGCTTGACCGGCTGACGCAGGGCTCTCCCAATCGCATGGTGATCTTCGATTCGCCGCCTGCGCTTTCGGCCTCGCCGGCAGCGGAACTGGCCAAGTATGTCGGCCAGACGATGGTGATCGTGCGCGCCGACAAGACCGGGCGCGGTGCGCTCAACGATGCGATCTCGCTGCTTGGCGCCTGCCCGAACGTGCAGCTTCTGCTTAATGCGGCGCAGTTCAGCCCGAGCGGCCGCCGCTTCGGTTCTTATTACGGATACAGGGGATGACCTGCATGAAGGCGTCAATGCGCCGCAAGGGTGTGGGCCTGGTTTCGCTCGCGGCGATTGCCGCGCTGGCGATGCCGGTTGCCGGCCAGGCGCAGTCTACCGGCTACGACGGCGCCGGTGCGGGAATGGGCAGCGGCGGGCAGGGCGCTTCCGATGTCTCGCCTGGCAAGTCCAGCCGTTCCGACAGGCGGGGCGGCAGAGGCGGCGGCAAGCGCGTCGACATCGTGCCTTACATCGAAGTCGATCAGATCGTTACCGCCGAGCTTTCGCCGGGCAGCGACGTGATGACTTATACCCAGGCGGCGGTCGGCGTCGACGCGGCGATCTCGGGGCGCAACAACGGGGCCTCGGTTTCGCTGCGCTACGAGCGCCAGTTCGGCTGGGGCAAGCGCGCGCGTGACGGTGACGCGATCAGCGGCATTGCCCGCGGCTACACCACGATCGTGCCGGGCGTGACGTTCGAGGCGGGCGGCCTCGCCACCCAGGCCAATGTCGGCAACGGCGGCTCGGCGCTGGTGGGCAGCGGCGTCAACGACAAGTACAAGACCTCGATCTATTCGGTCTACGCAGGGCCCTCGGTGACTACCCGTGCGGGCGATCTCGACGTTTCGGCCAATTACCGCGCAGGCTTCACCAAGGTCGAGCAGTCCGACGGGTTCCGCGCGAATTCGGGCACCGGCGCCGCCGATGTCTTCGACAAGAGCGTGACCCAGATGGCCGACGTGCAGGCCGGCTTCGCGCCGGGCACCGTGCTGCCGGTGGGCGTGGGCGCTGCGGGCACCTTCTATCAGGAGGACATGTCCAACCTCGACCAGCGCGCCCGCGACATACAGGCGCGCGCTCTCGTCACCGTGCCGGTCAGCCGCACCGTCCAGGTGGTGGGCGCGATCGGGTACGAGGACGTCGAGATTTCCAGCCGCGACGCAGTGCGCGACGAGGACGGCATTCCCGTGGTCGGCTCGGACGGCCGCTATGTCACCGACAAGTCCGGCCCGCGTGAACTGGCCTATGATGTCAGCGGCCTGATCTGGGACGTCGCGGTGATGTGGCGCCCCAGCCGGCGCACTTCGCTTTCGGCCCATGTCGGCCGCCGCTACGGGTCGACCAGCTTTGGCGGCACTTTGGCCTATGCGCCCAACGACCGCACCCAGCTGAGCGTTTCGGTCTACGACAATGTCGGCGGCTTCGGCGGCCAGCTCAACCGCGCGATCGACCAGTTGCCCGACGATTTCGAGGTCGTGCGCGACCCGATCACCGGCGACCTGCGCGGCTGCGTCGCCTCGCTGGACGGCAGCAACTGCTTTTCCAGCGCGCTGGGTTCGGTCCGCTCGGCCTTCTTCCGCGCGCGCGGCGTGAGCGCGAGCTATTCGATGAAGGTGGGCCGCCTCAACGCCGGGCTTGGCCTGGGGTATGATCGCCGCAACTTCTTCGCCGCCCGCAACACCGTGCTCGCTTCGGCGGCCGGAGTAGTCGACGAAAACTACTGGCTGGCCGCTTTCCTTGGCGGCGAGCTGGGCCGCGATGCGGGCTGGTCGACCAATATCTACGCCAACTGGATCAGCAGCAACGATCCCCTGGTCGGCGACGTTAACGGTTATGGCGCATCTGCCAGCTATTACCGGATGTTCACGCCGCGCCTGCGCGGTACCCTGGCGGTCGGCATCGATGGGGCGACGCGCGATGCGCCCGCGATCGACGACTTCTGGACGGCCTCGGCGCTCGCCGGCCTGCGCTACAGTTTCTGAGAAGGAAAACGCGATGTTCGATGATTTTTACGGGCTCGACGCAAGGCCCTTCCAGCTCACTCCCGATCCGGCTTTCTATTTCGAGAGCCTGACGCACCGCAAGGCGCTGTCCTACCTCGGCTACGGCCTTGCGCAGGGTGAGGGCTTCGTGGTCATCACCGGCGAAGTCGGCGCGGGCAAGTCCACGCTGGTCGCCTACCTGATGGCGACGATCGACCCGGCGCGCATGACCGCCGCCAACGTGGTGACCAGCGCGCTCGATGGCGAGGAGATCGTCCACGTCGTCGCGCAGTCTTTCGGCATCCACGTCGCGGGCCACGACAAGGCTTCCGCGCTCGGCGCGATCGAGGCGTTCCTGCATGAGGAAGCGCGCGCCGGTCGCCGCAGCCTGTTGATCGTCGACGAGGCGCAGAACCTCTCGATCAGCGCGCTGGAAGAACTGCGCATGCTGTCCAACTTCCAGCTCGGCTCGCAGCCACTGCTGCAGACGCTGCTGCTGGGCCAGCCGGAATTTCGCGGCACCCTGCTGGAGAGCGACCAGCTGGAACAACTGCGCCAGCGCGTGATCGCCACGCACCATCTGGGCGCGATGCAAGCCAAGGAAATCCAGCCCTATATCGAGCACCGCCTGACCTGCGTGGGCTGGCAGGGCAACCCCGGATTCGAGCCTTCCGTCTTTGCGGACATCCATGAGGCGACCGGCGGTATTCCGCGCCGGATCAACCAGATCGTCAACCGCCTGCTGCTGCTTGGCGCAGTGGACCAGCGCAGCCACATCGACAGCGAAATGCTGGCGCAGGTGATGGACGAACTGAGCGACGACGGCGCCCTGGCGCTAGTAAGCCCGCAGCCGGGCGCGCAGGCCGCGCCGGTTTCGGTGCCTGCCGCAACGGTCCAGTATTCCGCATCGTTCGAACAGCCCGCGGCCTTCGCGCCCGTGCCGTCCGACGCGATCAATGCCGCCGCCGCCATCGAACTGATCGAGGCCGCACTGGCTGACCGCGATACGCAGATCGGTGAACTGCAGTCGGCCATGGTCGAACTTGCCGCCGCTGCCGAAGCGCGGGAGGAAGCGCTTGCCGCAGCCTCTGCCGTGGTGGCCGTCGATCACGGCGAGAGCGAGGCCATCGCCGCTCTCCAGGCCGATCTGGCGCAGGCAACCGCGCATACCGCCAAGCTGGAGGCCCGCCTTGACGAGCAGTCGCGCACGCTGCGCCACACGCTCACCATGCTGATCGAGTGGATCGAAAGCGGCGACGGCCAGCGCAGCGCCGCCTGAGCATGGGGGGCTGCGGCCAGGGCTTCGACAGGCTCAGCCTGAGCGGGGTTCGGGCAAATTCTTCCCGTCTGATCGCCGCCGCACCCTGTGATCCCCGCTCAGGCTGAGCCTGTCGAAGCCCCATCGTTCCAAAAAGAGCTTTCGCCACCATGACACTGCCAGGCCAGACTGCGAACGATCAGATCAACGGCCTGTCCGTCGATGTCGAGGACTGGTTTCAGGTGGGCGCCTTCGAAAAGGTGATCGACCGCAGCGACTGGAATTCGTGCACCACCCGCGTCGAGCGCAATTGCAACGAGATATTGCAGCTGTTCGCCGATGCCGGGGTCAAGGGCACGTTCTTTACGCTGGGCTGGGTGGCGCAGCGTCACCCGTCCCTGATGCGCCGCATCGCCCAGGAAGGCCACGAGATCGCCAGCCACGGCTGGGACCACGAACGCGTGTTCCGCCTTGGCCGGGAGGCTTTTGCGGCGGATATCGCAAAGGCCCGCAAGGTGATCGAGGATACCTCGGGCGCCGCCGTCACTGGCTACCGTGCGCCCAGCTTTTCCATCGATGCCCGCACGCCCTGGGCGTTCGAAGTGCTGGCGGAGCAGGGCTATGCCTATAGCTCCAGCGTGGCGCCGATCGCCCACGACCATTACGGCTGGCGCGAGGCGCCGCGTTTTGCCTTCAAGCCGATTGCCGGCAGCGATTTCGTCGAGATTCCGGTTACCACCGCGCAGTTCGCCGGTCGCCGGCTGGCGGCGGGCGGCGGCGGGTTCTTCCGGGTGCTGCCTTACGGCTTCTCGCGCTGGGCGATCCGGCAGGTGAACCGCGAGGACGAGCGCCCGGCGGTGTTCTACTTCCACCCCTGGGAGATCGATCCCGCCCAGCCGCGCGTGGCGAACGCCTCGATGCGCTCGCGCCTGCGGCACTACACCAATCTTGGCGTCATGGCGGACAAGCTGGGCCGCCTGATCGGCGACTTTCGCTGGGGCCGCATGGACGAACTGGCCGCGCGCGAAGCGGGCCGTACCGTGGCGCCGCCTTCGGCGCTGGCCGCATGAACGCGCCCTTCGTGCCAATTCTCTCCGACGTGCGCCTTGTCGATCTGGCCGACCCCGGCGAGATCGCGCGGCTTGAAGGCTTCGTTGCCCGTCATCCGCTGGGCACCCCGTTCCACCGCCCGGCGTGGTTCGTGTCGGTGGCGGCCGCTACCGGCAACAAGGCGCTTGCGCTGGTGCAGGAGCGGGCCGGAGAGATCGTCGCCTTCCTGCCGCTCGACGCGATCCATTCCCCGGTGTTCGGCCGCATCCTTGCCTCCACCGGCTTCGCGGTGGGCGGCGGCCTGCTGGTCACGGGCGATGCAGACCCGGATGCGGTGTTCGCAGCGGCCGAGGAACTGGCCCTGCGCCTGTCGTGCCCCTCGATCGAACTGCGCGGCGGCGTGCTGCCTGCGGACGATGCCAGTTCGAATGCAGGCTGGGCGCTCAAAACCGAATCGCATGCCGGTTTCGCCCGCCCGCTCGCGGCGGACGACGAAGCGCAGCTCACCTCGATCCCGCGCAAGCAGCGCGCCGAAGTGCGCCGGTCGCTGGGCAACGACCTGACCATCGAGGTCGGCACATCCGAGCGCGACCGCGCCGCCCATTACGCGGTGTTCTGCGAAAGTTATCGCAATCTCGGCACCCCGGTCTTCCCGCGCGCGCTGCTCGATTCGGTGCTCGACGGGTTCGGGGCGGACGCCGATATCCTGACCGTGCGGCACGAGGACAAGCCGGTCGCCAGTGTCATCAGCGTCTACCACCACGGCGCGGTCATGCCTTATTGGGGCGGCGGCACCTGGGATGCGCGGCGCCTGCGCGCCAATGACCGCATGTATTACGAACTGATGCTCCATGCCCGGCGGCGCGGCGCGAGCGTGTTCGATTTCGGCCGTTCCAAGACGCAGAGCGGCGCCTATCACTTCAAGCGCAACTGGGGTTTCGAGCCGGAACCGCTGACCTATGCCACCTGGACCCAGCCCGGCGCAGCGAAGCGGGACGCCGATCCCACCAGCGGCAAGCTCTCGCTCCAGATCAAGGTCTGGCAGCGCCTGCCGCTGAGCGTCGCCAACCGTATCGGCCCGCTGATCGCGCGCGGAATCGGTTGATGGGCGAAATCCTGTTTCTCTCGCACCGCATCCCGTTTCCACCGGATCGCGGCGACAAGATCCGTTCCCACCATATCCTCAAGGCGCTGGCCGCCCTGGCGCCGGTGCACGTCGCGACGTTCGCCGATGACGAACAGGACTGCGCCTATGAGGCCGACCTTGCCGATCTCGCCGCCACCTACCGTCTGGTCGAACGTAAGAAGGCGCTGCCGGTCGCGGGCGTCGAGGCCATGGCCAGCAGGCGTCCGCTCAGCCTCAGCGCGTTTCATGACCGCAAGCTGGAAACCTATGTGCGTGACCTGCTTGCGCAGCGTCCGATAGACGTCATCTACGTCTTCTCGGGCCAGATGGCGCAATATGTGCCGGAAGGCTTTGCGGGGCGGGTTATCGCCGATCTCGTCGACGTCGATTCGGCCAAGTTCGAGGCTTATGCCGCAAAGGGCCGGGGTTTCCGTTCGTGGATGGAAAAGCGCGAAGCCCGCCTCCTGCGCGCCGAGGAAGCCCGCATCGCCGCCGCCGCCGACGTGACCTTGGTCATCAGCGGCGCGGAAGCCGAATTGCTCCGCTCGCGCCTGCCGGACGGGTCCGCCCGCGCGGCGGCGCGGGTGCGCGCGATGGGCAATGGGCTCGATGCGGATTACTTCGATCCGGCCGCGGCCTTGCCCGAGCCGCGTATGCTGGCGCACGAAGGTCCGCGCATCGTCTTCACCGGACAGATGGATTACGCGCCGAATATCGAGGCGGCGACCCGCGCGATAGAACGGATCATGCCGCTGGTGCGCGAGATGTGCCCCGGCGCAAGCCTGCATATCGTCGGCCGCAATCCCACTCCCGCGCTTGCCGCGCGCAGCGGGCGGGACGGCATCATGGTATGGGGCAGGGTGGATGACATCCGCCCCTGGCTTGCCGCCGCCGACATGGCGCTGGTGCCGCTGGAGATCGCGCGCGGCGTGCAGAACAAGGTGCTCGAAGCCATGGCCATGGCGCTTCCGGTCGTTCTCTCGCCGGGTGCGGCCACCGGCATCGACGCGCTGGACGGCAAGGAATTCGCCGTGCGCGAAAGCGATGCGGCGATAGCGCAGGCCCTGCTCGACCTGGGCCGTGCGCCCGCGCTGGCCAGGGAAATGGGCCAGGCCGCGCGCGACTGGATACTTGCGAATGCCAGCTGGGAAGCGGCGCTGGCCCGCCTCCCTGAATATATGGGTGTCATGACCGAAAGCACTATCGATGCAGCCTGACGTAGCCGCACTGGCGGGCGCTCCCGGCCGGACATGGCGCGCGCTGGCGCCGCAGTGGCAAGCGGCAGTGGTGCGCCTTTCGCTGGCGTGGCTGGTGCTGTTCGCCGCGTTCTTCGCGGACTGGGCGGCGATGGCCCGGCAGTGGTGGAACATCTCAACCTACAACCATATCCTGCTGATCCCGCCGATCCTGGGCTGGCTGGTATGGCAGCGCTGGCCCGAACTCGAACGGCTGACCCCGCGCGCGTGGTGGCCGGGGCTGGTGCTCCTTGGAGCAGCGGCGTTCCTCTGGCTGCTGGGCGCGATCTCGGGCCTGGACCTCGCGCGGCAGGCCGGGGCGGTCGCCATGCTGGGCGCCTGCGTGCCGTTGCTGCTGGGCGTGCGGGTCTCGGCCGGGCTGCTGTTCCCGCTGTGCTACCTCGTCTTCCTCGTCCCTGTGGGCGAGGAACTGGTGAAGGTGCTGCAGACGATCACCGCCGACATCACCATCGCACTCACCCATCTCAGCGGCATTCCGGCGGTGATCGACGGCGTGTTCATCGACACCCCGGTGGGCCTGTTCGAAGTTGCAGAAGCCTGTTCGGGCGTGAAATTTTTGATCGCAATGGTCGCCTTCGGTGTGCTTTGCGCCAACGTGTGTTTCCTCAACTGGCGCCGCCGCGCAGCGATGCTCGCGGCCTGTGTGATCGTGCCGATCCTTGCCAACGGCGTGCGCGCCTGGGGCACGATCTACGCCGCACAGATATGGGGCGTCGAAGCGGCGGCAGGTTTCGACCACATCGTCTACGGCTGGTTCTTCTTCGCCATCGTGCTGGCTTTGGTGATCGCCGGCGCCTGGCGCTTCTTCGACCGGCCGATGAATGCGCCGATGATCGACGCCGACGCCATTGCCGGCAAGTCATGGCTTGGCCGGCTGGAGGCGTTCGACATTTCGGGCAGGGCTGCCCTTGCCGGCATCGCGCTGGTCTTCGTCGCCGCATGGGGCTGGGCGCTGGTTGCCGATACGCTGGAAGCATCGATGCCGCCGCGTATCGACCTGCCCGAAGTCGCCGGCTGGACCCGCACCGACTACACCCCCGCGATCTGGTGGGAGCCCCGTGCAGAAGGCGCCTCGCACCGCCTGCTCGGCCGCTACCGCGACGGCGCGGGCCACAAGGTCGACGTCTTTGTCGCGCTCTACGCCAGCCAGGGCGAAGGGCGTGAGGCAGGCGGGTTTGGTCAAGGTGCGCTCATGCCGAAAAGCCCTTGGTCGTGGCAGTCGCCGGGCCCGGCTATGGCGGGTGACATGGCCAGCGGCACCAGCGAGCGCCTGCTCGGCAACGGCCGGATAGAGCGCGTCGCAGTGACCTTGTATCGCACGGGTTCGCTGCTTTCTGGCAGCAATGCGCATCTCAAACTGGCAGTCATCCGCGACCACCTGCTGTTTCGCGTGCGGCCTACCGCAATGCTGATCCTTTCGGCGGAGGATGCGCCGCGCGGCGCGGCGCAGCGGTCCATTTCCGCCTTCCGCGCATCCACAGGGCCCCTTGGGCCATGGGTGGACCGCGTGATCCAGCTCAGGTAGCCAAGGCCCATGTGCGGTATCGCCGGTATTTATCATCTGGAAACGCCCAAGCCCGTCGATCCTGCCCGGATCGAGGCGATGTGCGACGCCATCGCCCACCGCGGTCCTGACGGGCAGGGGGTATGGACGGCGCCTGGCGTGGGCCTTGGCCACCGCCGCCTCTCGATCATCGACCTGGCCGGTTCTCCCCAGCCCATGGCCTCGCCGGATGGCCGCGCCATGCTGGTCTTCAACGGTGAGATCTACAACTACCGCGAACTGCGCCAGGAACTGAAGGCGGCCGGTGCCATCTTCCGCACCGATGGCGATAGCGAGGTCATCCTTGCAGCCTGGCAGCGCTGGGGCCCTGACTGTGTTTCGCGCCTCAACGGCATGTTCGCTTTCGCGATCTACGATCTGGAGGCGCGCAGCCTGTTCCTCGCGCGGGACCGGCTTGGTGTGAAGCCGCTCTATTATGCGGCGCTGAGCGACGGCAGCCTGGCTTTCGGCTCGGAACTCAAGGCGCTGCTGGCCCACCCGTTGCTGCGGCGCGAGATCGACCCGCTGGCGATCGAGGATTACCT
>Ga0308165_1003227_pt1 | contig 17866 bp, 15 predicted proteins | sample PhyWR2_FD_201032 | JGI IMG/M metagenome (GOLD analysis project Ga0308165, IMG submission 201032) | Phyllosphere microbial communities from UC Gill Tract Community Farm, Albany, California, United States - DLSLW.R2 | ecosystem: Host-associated > Plants > Phyllosphere > Unclassified | place: USA...
CCCAATACAGAAGCTTTACCACGAATCACTTTTTCAGTAATTAACCAGGAGATTGCAGCAGCGGCAGCAGCAACTTGAGTAACAACAAGTGCATAACCTGCTGAACCATTTGCACCGAGTGCAGAACCACCATTAAAACCGAACCAGCCTACCCAGATTAAGCTAGCACCCACTACAGTTAATGCCAAGTTATGCGGAGCCATAGATTCACGGCCCAAGCCCATACGTTTACCCAGCATGTAAGCAGCAACCAAACCTGCAACACCTGAGTTGATATGTACAACTGTACCGCCAGCGAAGTCTAATGCACCGTCATTGCCTAACCAGCCGCCACCCCATACCCAGTGGGTAATTGGCGCGTAAACAATCACACTCCAAAGCGTAATGAATGCAACGAAAGCACCAAATTTCATACGTTCTGCAATCGAACCGGTAATAATGGCTACAGTAATGATGGCAAAGGTCATTTGGAAAATGACAAATAGAATTTCTGGAATGGTTCCGGTTAAGGCATCTGTGGTAATTCCAGAAAGCATGACTTTATCCAGATTACCAATGAAAGCATTACCGCTACCAAAAGCCAGGGTATAACCAATCACGACCCAAGTAATACTGACAATGGCTGCAGCAACAAAGCTATGTGCCATAGTGCCCAGAACGTTTTTCTTACGAACCATACCGCCGTAGAATAATGCGAGGCCTGGAATAGTCATCAATAAAACCAATGCGGTAGATACTAAAATCCACGACGTGTCACCTGTATCTAATTTTGGTTCTTCTTCGGCAGGTGCTGGTGTTTGTTCAGCTGGAGCAGGCGCCGCAGCTAATTCAGAATTTGTTGTTTCAGTAGTTTCAGTGACTACTACATTTTCAGAAGGAGTGGATGCTGCTGTTAGCGCTTCTTCAGCCCATGCAACAGAACCACCTAAAAGTGCGCCAGATAAACTCAGCGCAATCAGCATTTTTTTCATTCGTATCCCCCAACCTAGTTTTTTTGAGTTACTAGCTACTCAGCAAACTTCATGCCAAATTAAACAGCATCTGCACCTGTTTCACCGGTACGGATACGGATGACTTGTTCTAAATTAGTAACGAAAATTTTACCGTCACCAATTTTACCTGTGCTTGCCACGCGAGTAATCGATTCAATCACTGAATCAACCATTTCATCGCTAATCGCGATTTCAATTTTTACTTTAGGCAGAAAATCAACAACATATTCTGCACCACGGTAAAGTTCAGTATGACCTTTTTGACGACCAAAGCCTTTGACTTCAGTTACAGTGATCCCTTGAACACCAATGTCAGAGAGTGCTTCACGCACATCGTCTAATTTAAAGGGTTTTACAATTGCAGTTACGAGCTTCATGTTTGTTTTCCTTCGGCTTCTTTCACCAGTAAGGTTTTATGTTCAAATTTCGTGCCAAAAATTCTAAGGTTGGGGGAATAGAAATTTCGACACGAGTTTTCTTTATAACCTATTTTATACTTTTACATGAAGTCTGAGTTTTAAAAAGTAGACATTTTTACTATAAAATTAACGATTTTACATATCAGATAAAGCTGTATCCGGTCGTGTAGGGCTATGGTCCAGGTAGGAGCAATGTTACACTACAGCCACTTCTCCATCCTTATATGGACACTGCAATGATTGAAACCTTATTACAAGCCATAATGGAACAACTCGATCAACCGAAAAAAGATATTGAACATAATTTACGGGCCTTGCTGAATGAAGCAGTCAGCAAGATGGATCTGGTTTCCAAAGATGAAATTGAACGTCAACGTACCGCATTAAATAATGCCAACCTGCGCTTGAATGACCTGCTTAAACAAGTTGAAGCTTTAGAAATTAAAATCAAGAACAATAAATAAGCACTTTTTTAGTGCATAAAAAGACTAAAAACGATTAAAAATAACGCACTACAATGGAACAATAATAAATGTCTTTTGCAAAAATTTACACTCGGGGTCTGCTTGGACTTCATGCACCTTTAATTGAGGTGGAAGTTCATGTCAGTCAGGGTTTACCTTCTTTAACCATTGTCGGGCTTGCTGAAGCAGCAGTCCGTGAAAGTAAGGACCGGGTCCGTTCGGCCATTATTAATAGTGGTTTCCAGTTTCCTACCAAACGTCTCACCATCAATTTAGCGCCTGCAGACTTGCCTAAAGATGGCTCACGGCTGGATTTGCCCATTGCTTTGGGAATTCTCATTGCCTCAGGTCAACTGCCTGAAAATGTGACCGATCAGCTGGAATTTATTGGTGAACTGGCTCTGGATGGTCAACTTCGTCCCATCAGCGGCATTTTGAGTATTGCGATTGCCTGCCAGCAGTCTGGACATCAACTGATTTTGCCAGAACAGAATGCCCAAGATGCTTCACAACTGCCCAATTTTGAAGTATTTGCAGCTCATCATTTGAAAGATGTCTGCGAACATTTATCCAAACAACATCCGCTGCCACAATATCAGGCCAACACTACCAACCCTATAGATCAATACAAATTTGATTTAGCCGATGTTAAAGGTCAGCTCCGTCCACGGCGTGCTTTGGAAATAGCAGCGGCCGGCGGCCATTCCTTATTGTTTAAAGGCCCGCCGGGTACTGGAAAAACCCTGTTGGCTTCACGACTGGCCAGTATCTTGCCGCCTTTAGACATGCAGGAAAATTTAGAAGTAGCCAGTATCTATTCGGTGGCCAATAGCTCACATCCCTTTGGGCAGCGCCCTTTTCGTGCGCCACATCATACCGCTTCCGCGATTGCCTTGGTCGGTGGCGGTTCGCATCCCAAACCCGGTGAAATTACCTTGGCCCATTTGGGCGTACTGTTTTTAGATGAACTGCCCGAATTTGATCGCAAGGTCTTGGAAGTTTTAAGACAACCGCTGGAATCGAAAGAAATTGTCATTTCTCGGGCCTCCAGACAGATTACCTTTCCGGCCAACTTTCAACTGATCGCTGCAATGAATCCCTGCCCTTGTGGCTATGCGTTTAATCAGGATATTCGCTGTCAATGTTCAGCAGATGCAATTAAACGTTACCAGAACCGGATTTCAGGTCCACTCCTGGATCGGATTGACCTGCATATTGATGTGCCGCCTTTGCAAGCCCATGAATTACAGGATACATCTCCGGTTGAAAATTCACAGACAGTACGGCAACGGGTCATTCAGGCCTATGAACAGCAAATCCAACGGCAGCAATGCCTGAATCATGCTTTAACGCCGCAACAGCTGGAACAGTTTGCCTCTCTCGATGTGCAGGCACAAAAAATCATGGAAATGGCACAGCAACGCTTAAACCTGTCTGCCCGGGCTTATCACCGGGTATTACGTGTCGCGCGAAGCATTGCCGATCTATCGCAACATGCCGAGATTCAAAGCCAGCACTTAACCGAAGCTTTGTCCTACCGGACGCAACAGGGCTAACCCAAGATGCATAACTTACTGATTCGTAGTGAAAATACTGCTGATTATGCGGTAATTGGCCAGGTGATTGAACAGGCATTTAAAAAGCAGCCATATTCCAGTCATAACGAACATTTGATTGTCGCTGCACTTCGTAAGGCCAATGCACTGACCATTTCTTTGGTCGCTGTTTTAAATCGGCATATTGTCGGACATGTGGCCATTTCACCGGTACAAATTTCTTCAGGTGTACCGGATTGGTATGGCTTGGGTCCGGTCGCGGTTTTACCCGAATGGCAATTGCAAGGTATCGGTTCAGCCCTCATCCAGGCTGCTTTGGTTCAATTAAAAACTCATGCAGCAAAAGGCTGTGTGGTTTTAGGTGATCCGGATTTTTATGCCGAATTTGGCTTTAAAGCCGCGCCTGAACTTATTTTAGAAAACACCCCACCCGAATATTTTCAAGCGTTGCTTTTTGAGGGAAATTTTCCACAAGGTACTGTGACTTATCATAAGGCTTTTAATACTTAAGCCTCATAAAATACAGGATAAAGAAAAAGGCGATTCACAAGAATCGCCTTTTAGTATTCATTAACTTAGAAGCTGTATGATAAGCCCAGTACCACTTTATTTTTTTGCTTGGTATCCAGACGGTCATAACCACCTAGAATATAATCTAGGCTCATAGTAGCGCCACTGTCAGCAAGAGGATGACTTAACCCTACAGTGAAATGACGGAAACCAAAAGTTTCGGTCGTACCTTCTTCAGGAATAAAATCACCTGCGCTATCGTTATAGTAGTAAAGACCTAGCTTGGTATTCAAAGTAAAATCACGCGGCAATCCGTAACTATAGCTGCCCAAGAAATAGGTATCACCTGTATTACCCCAAGTTGTATCCTCAAGCAAAGTTTGCGCGGTAATACCAAGACCCTTATAATTCAAGCCCAACATGGTTTCGAAACCATTTGCATCACTTGTACCTAAGTCATAATAATAATAATAAGTAAAACCGAGTGTATAGCCTAGATCTTCAGTGATTGCTCCTTTATAACCCGCATAAAAATCACTTTCAAAAGCATTATCGGGATTTAGTTCTGTAGGGTCGCCATAACCGAGTGTCGATCCCCAATAACCTGCGTAAAGACCGGAAGCATGGCTATAATCAAGTCCTCCTTGTAAGGCTAAATTTTTATCTTCCGGAGCATTGGTAATACCACGTAAGTTATAGCTTGAAAATACACCAATATTACCTGTAATGGTATGTTCTGATGCAGGTGCCTCTTCTGCGAAAGTAAATGTAGATGCTGCGCCTAATACAGCCAGAGATAATGCTTTTAAAGTTAATTTCATTGTTTGATTCCCCCACATCGTACTACGACGGTTTTTTTGGTTATTTCGATAAACTCAATGAGGTAATAGCAATTGCTATGCCAAAAGCAAAATAAGATCTCTACAAGTCATCCAGAATAAAAAATAAATAGATTTATCATTTTGTTTTTATTAAGTTTTAATTAATTCAAACAAACCTATCTGCAATACAGTTTATTCGCCGCCATAGCCAGTTTGCTCAGCATTAAAACTTATTTCAGCTTTAGAGCAAGATTCATATTTACTTACATCATGCCTCTTTTTAAGGCTATTTTTTCATCAGTTTTTTTCATTATGCATAAAAAAAGTGCACAATTTTGAAGCAAACCGTACACTTTAAATCATTTCAACTTGCAGCAAACTTAAAAACTAAAATTTAAGCCCAATACCACCTGATCATCAAAATCTGTATCAAAACGATCCTTGCCACCGACCACATAATCTACAGAAGCATTCGCTGCAGTATTGGCAATTTCTTTGCTTAAACCGATACGCGCTTCATTGAATGCGACATCATTTTTGGTTTCAATTACACTGTCATCACGGCTGCTATTATAAATAGACGCGCCTAACGATGTGTTTAACATAAAGTTTTGCGGTAAAGCATAACTATAAGCTGCGCTTAAATACACATCTCCTGCATTACTAAAAGAAGCATCTGTCAGCATTACAGCCGTACTTAAAGTTAAATCTTTATAAGCCAGTTCACCCAATACATCGAATGCAGCCGTTTTACGTTTATCGCCATTTTCGCCATATACCGTACCGCCATTTTGATAGTAATAAGCTGTCCCTTGAAGCCTATAGCTCCAGTCCTGATTTAACTCCTTGCCATACGCGACATAAAAATCATGTTCAAAACCATGATCTTTATTTTCATCAGAAGGATCATAACCGATGGTCGAGCCCCAGTATCCCAAGGTTATTCCGCTGTTATAAGCGTATTCAAGTCCAGCTTGTAGAGTGACATCTTCATTTTCCACACCACCACGGTAAATATATTTATTCACCACAGCAAAACTGCCTGTTAGCTCTCCATTTTCTGCTGCAGATGGATTTTCTTCAGCAAGTGCAGACATTGCACTCATAGAAAGTAGTAAAAATAACGCAATTTTGTGTGAAGTTTGCAGCATCACCACTCCTTAGAGAATCAGCTTGAGATTCTTGTTTAAAGATAAATTTAGCTGCGGATTCTAAAACTTTTTTATATTTTTTGGTCAATTTTTTTAAATCATTACTCCTTAGCTATCTTTTACTAAACACCAATTAAGTCGCTGAGCATTGAATTAAAATATATTTTTATATTGAAAAAAATTAGATGATACTTCCACAAATATGAGCATTTTTTAAAGTTTTAAACTCTTCCTTTACTTTTCTTCTGATCATTGATTAATCGGGGCGTTGAACACATATTAGACTAAAGTATAAAACAGCAAAGTTTCATCAAATGAAGCTTAAATTGAGGAATTCCACTCCCTATTTATGACCAGGATTACACAACACATCATTTATACTTTAAATATATTATTGTTTTATAAAATAATTTTAATAAACAGCAAATATTAAATATTTTTATTGACTAAAAGGTATAAAACTATATTAAAAAAATGTGTAACTTTAATTAAATAAAATGTATTAAAAAATGATTTTTTTGCTATACATTACGTATACAATTCCTTCAATTTCTTTATCCTGTTTTGTATAAGGCCTTCTCCCAATGCAAAAATCACAAAAACTTACTTTAGCAGTTTTAATTCAGGCTGCATTAATCTCAACAGCATATGCAAGTGAGCAAAGCGAATCTAAAGGCTTTATTGAAGATGCTAAAGGTTCTGTACTTTTCCGTACCGGTTATATCAATCGTGACAAGAAAGCACCTGGGGTCAAAGATCAAAGCTCTGCTGCACAATCTGCAATTGTGAAACTCGAGTCTGGTTTTACCCAGGGTGTGGTAGGTTTTGGTGTAAATGCGATAGGTGATGCTTCATTTAAACTGGGCGAAAACAAAAATGCGAATAATGGCATGATTCCTAAGCATGCACCGACTGCAGAAAATCCAAATGGTGACGCTTATGACCATTGGGCTCGTGGTGGTGCAAGTGTCAAAGCACGTGTTTCCAATACAACTGTTGAGTATGGTACTCAAGTATTAGATATCCCTGTTCTTGCAAGTAATACAGGCCGTATGGTTCCTGAATATTTCACCGGTGTGCTTGCAACTAGCCACGAAATTGAAAATTTGGAAGTTATTGCGGGTAAATTCACGAAGAACCAGTATTCAGATCAAATCAATTCAGATGGCAATGAATTAGACCGTGCTGTGGTTTGGGGTGCAAAATATAAATTTAATGACCAGCTTAATGCATCTTATTATGGTTTAGATAGCAAAAATGCTCTAGAACGTCATTACGTCAATGCCAACTATAAACAAACTTTGGCTAACGACAGCTCGCTCACTTATGATTTTAGTGGCTATCACACTAAATTCGATAAAAATGCATCAACCTATTCAGCAACAGGTGAAACTGCTGTTGATTATGCAGACACAGGCATTGCTGGTGTAGAAAAAACTAATAATATCTGGGCAATTTCAGGTACTTATAATACTGGCGCCCACAACGTCATGTTGGCTTACCAACAAAATACAGGCAATGTTGGTTATGATTATGGTGGCAATGCTGATGGTAATCAAAGTATTTATCTACCAAACTCTTACCTGTCTGACTTCGTTGGCAACCATGAGAAATCGGCACAAGTTCAATATACTTATGATTTTGGCGCAATGAATGTTCCGGGCTTAACCTGGACGACTGCTTATGTCTATGGTTGGGACATCAATGTTGCTGGTAAAACAGGTGAAGGTAAAGAAAATGAATTCTTTAACCAGGTGAAATACACTGTTCAAAGCGGTTTTGCCAAAGATGCCAGCTTACGTGTACGTAACTCAATTTACCGTGCTAACGATGTATATGACAATGCCTACATTGGCGACACCAACGAATGGCGTTTATTCTTAGATATTCCTGTGAAATTATTTTAATTCACAGTAAGTTTAAAAGATAAAAAAACCTGCACAATGTGCAGGTTTTTTTATTTAAGCATTTCAGGCTAAATTCGAAACAAACAATTATTTGTTTGCTTCTGCATAAGCTGCAATTGAGCTCAATACTTCTTGTTTTGCAACATCAGCACCTTCCCAACCACTTAACTTAACCCACTTACCTGGCTCTAAGTCTTTGTAGTGTTGGAAAAAGTGTTCAATTTGGCTGATCAAAAGCGGAGGAAGATCGGTATATTCCTGAACGTCTTTATAGATTGGTGTTAATTTATCGTGCGGTACTGCAACCAGTTTCGCATCAACACCACCATCATCTTCCATGTTCAATTTACCTACCGGACGGCAGCGAATCACTGAACCTGGTTCAACCGGGTGTGGAGTCACAACCAATACGTCAAGTGGGTCACCATCAAGTGACAAGGTGTTTGGCACATAACCGTAGTTTGCTGGGTAGAACATTGCAGTACCCATGAAACGGTCTACAAATAATGCATCAGAATCTTTATCGATTTCATATTTGATTGGTGCTGCATTTGCAGGAATTTCAATAATTACATAGATGTCGTTTGGTGCATCTTTACCCGCTGGGATATTGCTGTAGCTCATAGCATCACTCTTAAACAAGTTAAATCTTTTTAAACCGCGACGATTATAACGGTTTTTGCGTATTAAATAACTTTTCGATTATACATCTGCTGAGTGAAAATATGTATTTCCACAGTTTCAGGCTTATGTGGTTAATTTAATGACCAGTAGCAAGAGGCAAATCGGACAAAGTAAGGACAGGGTCCAGATAATCGAACGCAAAGTAGCCCAATTGGCTAAATAACAGATTCCGTAAAAAATACGGAGTAAAATATAGGCTATACCAAAAGTCATGATCAAGTTTTGAGAAACCACCATATATTCTGCCATTAAAATAGAGGCAATAAATAAAGGTAAACTTTCAAAACTATTTTGTTGTACCGCATTGGCACGGGCGGCCAAACCTGTAGTTTTAGTCAGAAATTCACGCGGGTTTTGATTATCTCGTGCTTTAAAACCTGCTGTTTTTTTCGCAATTGCGGTAAAAACATAAGGCAATAAACATGCGATTAAGATGAGATAGATTATTCCGCTAATGCTGTGCATCTCATTTTTCTCATTAAGATTTTATACTGCCTATCATAGCATGGTGTTTTCGCAATATTTTTTGTAAATTATAGTGTTTTTATAAATGAGCAATAAGGGTCCATGATGGTCAATCCTGATCAAGAAAAACTGTTTGATGTACTCGAAAAGCAGCGTCAGCATCAACGTAAAGTGGATCGTGTACTCAAAGTTGTATTGCCTATCGTTGCGTTCTTGGTGGCTACCATTTGTGCCAATATGAATGCCGGGTCTATGTTAGGTACTCTAGTCATCTTAATTGTGGCTTTGTGGATGGTTACGATTAAACGCCAGCCTTTATGGTATTGGTTAGGCACCATTTTTATCTATTGCCTGATCGACAACTATTTCAGCTATGGCAGCTTGTATTTACCCGGTTTCAGTCGTCAATTTGGCACCATGTTCAGCTTTGTCGGTATTTTTGGCATCGCCCGTCCTTATATTGACCGATGGCTGTTAAAAGATTAAAGCCCAAATAAAAAAGCGCCGATCACGGCGCTTTTTTATTGTAGTATTTATGCAGTTTTACGCAAGTCTTTACGCAAGATTTTACCTACGTTCGATTTTGGTAATTCATCCATAAATTCAACATAACGTGGGCGTTTATAGCCTGTTAAGTTTTCTTTAGCGAAAGCAAGTACTTCTTCAGTGGTAAGTGATGGATCTTTCTTCACCACAAACAGTTTAGGTACTTCACCTGATTTTTCATCAGGTACACCAATCGCAGCAACTTCCAACACTTTAGGGTGTTTAGAAATGACTTCTTCAATTTCTGAAGGATAAACGTTAAAGCCAGACACCAAGATCATATCTTTTTTACGATCGACAATCTTGATATAACCGCGAGCATCCATGATGCCGATATCACCGGTACGGAAGAAACCGTTGATCATGACTTTTTCAGTTTCGTCTGGACGGTTCCAGTAGCCTTTCATGACTTGCGGACCACGAATCGAGATTTCGCCCTGCTCGCCAAGTGGCACTTCATTGCCGTCATCATCCAGAATTGCAACTTCAGTTAACGGTAACGGAATACCAATAGTGCCGCTAAATTCAGTTGATTGTGGTGGATTCGCTGTAGCAACCGGTGAAGTTTCAGATAAACCGTAACCTTCAATAATATTGGTACCGGTAATTTTCTTCCATGCTTCAGCAGTAGAAGGCAATACTGCCATACCGCCGCCCATCGCCATTTTCAATTTGCTATGGTCAAGCTGTCTAAATTCTTCATTGTTTACCAATGCATTAAACAGGGTATTTACTGCCGGGAAGAATGATGGCTGGTATTTACGTAGCTCTTTCATTACCGCAGGCAAGTCACGCGGGTTTGGAATAAGAACGTTCGCCTGACCTTTATACATGCCATACAACGCACACACCATGAATGCAAAGATGTGATAAAGCGGTAAGGCACAGAAAATGCGGTCGTCCGGCTGCCCATCTTGAGCACCAAATTTACTTTGGAAAATACCGTCACACTGCAACATGTTCGCAACCAGGTTACGGTGAGTCAGTTCAGCACCTTTAGAAACACCCGTAGTACCACCGGTATATTGCAATACTGCTGTATCACTTAAAGTCAGGTTTGGACGCTTATAATTGCTTGCGCTGACTTTAGACATTGCTGCGTTAAAACGGATATGTCCTGGAATATTCCAAGCCGGAATTTGCTTACGTACTGAACGTAAAACAAAGTTCACCAATGTCCCTTTTAAGGCGCCTAGCATATCACCCACAGAAGCAACGACAACGTGCTTCACTGGAGTCTTACCAATAATTGCTTGGTAAACTGTTGCAAAGTTTTCAACAATAACAAGTACTTCTGAACCTGAATCATTTAATTGATGCTCAAGTTCACGAGAAGTATAAAGCGGGTTTACGTTTACAAGTACTAGACCTGCGCGGAAAATCCCCAACGCCACGACAGGATATTGAAGCACGTTTGGCATCATTACAGCCACACGTGTACCTTTTGCCAACCCCAAACTTTGTAAATACGTTGCAAATTTACGACTTGCTTCTTCCAACTCATTGAAAGTGAGCACTTTATCCATAAAAATAAAGGCGTCACGTGAGCCAAATTTCTGGAAGTTGCGCTCAAATACATCCACTAATGAGGTATTTTCAGCCGGTAATTCTACAGTTTCTGGAATCCCTGTCTTTTGGTATTCAGCGAACCAAATCTTTTCCATAATGCCTATTACTCCAATCTTAATCCTTAGTTTTTAAACTGTTTTTGTCTTTGTTGAACCTAGTTTTTTCCTTTTATGGTGTTCAACAAAGCATCCATTTGCACGAATTACACCATATATAGCGTATTTCATATCATGGATGCTAGTTTTATCTTTGAATGAACAGTTTATTTGCTTTTTGATATCCTCGTGGTAAGAGCTGACCTTTCCCCCCTCTCTTACCAATATATTTCTGAAGATCATCACCTTTTAGTTTTAATTGTTGCTGTCCAGCAACCACTTGAATTATTTCATCTAAATTAAGCATTGTCATGGATACAATTTGATCTTTTGCTTCGAGTTGTATCAATTTATTACCTTTACCTTTATTCAGACTTGGTAATTCTGACAACTCGACCACCAGCATACGACCGGCTGAACTGAGCAAAGCCACATGGGTGGCCTGTTCAATCGCTTGCAATTGCATCGCTTTGCCATCTTCCGGCACAGTCAGGAAAGATTTACCTGCTTTGGCATTGGTATCCAGTTGTTTCGCCTGGGTTTTGAAACCATAACCTTTAGAACTCAAGGCCAAAACTTCCGTATCATCCTCGGCAATAAATACCTGAATGAAACCCACACCGCTGGCTGGAGCCAGTTTGGAACTCAACGGTTCGCCCAGACCACGTGCCGATGGCAAACTGTTAATCGCCAGTGCATAACTGCGCCCGGTTTCATCCAGCACATATACTTTCTGGTTGGATTTACCTTGCGCATGACTTAAATATTGGTCACCGGCACGGAAATTCAGGTTTTCGGCATCCACCTCATGGCCTTTGGCTGAGCGGATCCAGCCCGCTTCAGACAATACTACCGTTACAGGATCGGCCGGTAACATGTCCTGTTCATTGATCGCCTGGGCATCGGCACGGCGCACGATTGGCGAACGACGGTCATCGCCGAACTTTTTCGCATCGTCTTTGAGTTCAGTGATAATCAGGTTTTTTAAAGATTCCGGATTGGCCAGCTGTTCACGAATAATGGCCGCGCGTGCTTCCAGCTCTTCCTGTTCACGGCGCATTTCCATTTCTTCAAGACGTGCCAAATGACGTAACTTGAGTTCTAAAATGGCTTCGGCCTGAATTTCATCAATATTGAAATGTGACATCAACACCGGTTTCGGCTGATCTTCTTCACGGATAATCCGAATCACTTCATCAATATTTAAATAGGCAATAATCAAACCGGCAAGGATATGCAGACGCTTTTCTATTTTATTTAAATGGTATTGCAGACGGCGTGTTACGGTATTTTTACGGATTTCAATCCATTCCAGCAAAATGCGGCGAATCGATTTCACTTGCGGACGCCCATCAGCACCAATCATGTTCATGTTGACACGATAGCTGGATTCCAGATCAGTCGTCGCAAATAAATGACTCATTACCGCTTCGGCATCAATGCGATTGGAACGCAGCACAATCACCAACCGGGTCGGATTCTTATGATCCGATTCATCGCGTAGATCACTGACCAAGGGTAATTTTTTCGCCTGCATTTGATCGGCGATCTGGGTAATCACTTTGGAACCCGACACCTGATACGGTAAATCCGTAATCACGATTTCATTTCTTTCTATTTTATAGACCGCACGCATACGGTAACTGCCACGTCCTGTAGTCTGTATTTTAAGCAGTTCTTCAGGGGCAGTAATAATTTCGGCTTTGGTCGGCAAGTCTGGGGCTGGAATATATTCCGCCACTTTTTCATCGGACAGGTTCGGATTGCGGATCAGGGCAATGGTGCCTTTCACCACTTCACGCAAGTTATGCGGTGGAATATCGGTCGCCATCCCCACAGCAATGCCTGTGGTTCCGTTCAATAAGATGTTCGGTACGCGCGCAGGCAAATTCACCGGCTCTTTCATTGAACCATCGAAGTTGTCCTGCCAGTCACAGGTGCCCTGCCCAAGTTCAGACAAGAGCACTTCACTATATTGCGACAGTTTGGCTTCGGTATAACGCATGGCCGCGAAGGATTTTGGATCATCCGGCGAACCCCAGTTACCTTGACCTTCAATAAAAGGATAACGATAGCTAAATGGCTGAGCCATCAGCACCATGGCTTCATAACAGGCAGAATCACCATGTGGATGGTACTTACCCAGTACATCACCTACGGTACGGGCAGATTTTTTCGGCTTGCCGCTATGCTTTAAACCCAATTCACTCATCGCATAGACAATGCGGCGCTGTACTGGTTTTAAACCGTCACTGATATGCGGCAATGCACGATCCATAATCACGTACATGGCATAGTTAAGATAAGCTTGTTCAGTAAATTCGGCTACGGAACGATTTTCTGTCGCATGATGCACAAGGCTGGTCATAAAAGCGTGAAATCCTAAATAATTCGTTTTTGTATATACGTTGTTATGCTATGTCGCAGGTGCAGACTACACAAGGGCAGTAACCCACACTCTGCGACAAATTGTGTCTTATGGACTAAAAATATCCATTTTATAATGACCAATCAACTAAAAAATCGGCAATTCTATAAACCAATCGACTCTAAGGTTTTACCTTTGGTTTCTTCGCCCAGCAGCAGAATGATCAATGCCACTGCAACTAAAACAGCAGTAAACATGATAAACACATAGCTGAAGCCATGATCGAGCACCATGATATGGGTCACTGCAAATGGCGCAAAAATTCCACCAATACGACCAATAGCCGCAGCCCAGCCCGAACCAAAGGCACGAATATTGGCTGGATACTGTTCTGGTGTGTATGTATAGAGTACACCCCAAGCCCCGAGGTTAAAGAAGGACATCAAGCAGCCCCATACTACAATTTGGGTCACATTGTCCGCTTGACCGAAGAAATAGGCAGACACTGCACACATAGCAATGAAACCGGCCAAGGTTGCCTTACGTCCCAGTTTTTCCACCAGCCATGCCGCAGCAATATAACCTGGCAACTGTGCCAGAATCATCACCAGTACATACTCAAAAGACTTCACAATGGTATAGCCTCCTTTGACCAGCAAACTTGGCAGCCAGGTAAAAATCCCATAATAGGAAAATACGATACCGAACCAGATCAGCCACAGCATCAGGGTACGGCGGGCAAAGATGCCAGACCAGAGCTGTGAGAAACTAATGTCATGATTTTCAGCCACGGGTTTGACTTCAAAAATTTCAATCACTTCCACGCCACATTGTGCTTCAATCTTTTTGACTAAAGCATGCGCTTCTTTATGTCGACCCCGGTTAATGAGGTATGGTACGGATTCCGGCACCATTTTCCAGATTACGAAGGCATATAGCGCAGGAATACCGCCAATCAGAAAAGCGGTATGCCAGCCAAAATCTGGAATAATAAAACGCGAAACCAGTGCTGCAACCAGCCAGCCCAAACCCCAGAAACTTTCCAGCAATACAATAAAGCGGCCACGGACATGTGCTGGAATATATTCACTCACTAGCGTTACCGCCACAGGCAACTGACCACCCAATCCAAGCCCCACAATAAAACGGAACACCAGCAACCAGGTCAGGTTTGGCGCAAAAGCACAGGCTGCTGTTGCCAGGCTATAAATCACCAGGGTTGAGGCAAAAACCGTTTTACGCCCCCAGCGATCTGCAAGACCGCCTGAACATACCGCACCAATCGCCATACCAATAAAACCGATGGAAACCACCCAGCTTTTATCATCCGGCGTCATGGCCCAGTCTTCTGCCATTTTTGCCAGAATAAAGGAAATCAATCCGGTATCCATGGCATCGAACATCCAGCCCAGACCAATCACCCAGAGCAAGGTATAGTGAAACTTACCAATCGGTAAACGCTGTATACGTGAGACTAAATCCATAACAAGATCTCTGATTTGGTAAAAGAATAGATGCTGCTTTCCCAACAGGATTTATGATTTTATTGATTTTTATACACTCATTTAAAGATCATGACCGCTCATTTCATCGGTCATTGATCCTTTTAAAGCAATATTCTATGAGGCATCTTTGGAAGATGCAGACTGGTCATCATCATCTTTATAAATAAATTTTGGCATTTCCAGACCGAAATAGATGGCAATACAGCGTAAAGAAAAACCGAAGATTAAAGTCGAAATGACGGTCACTTCCAGAGAGAAACCAATCTCTTGGCAGACCCAATAACAGATGACGGAAACAAAAGAAATACTGGCATACAGTTCACGACGGAACACCAAAGGCACATCGTTACACAGAATATCACGCAGAATACCGCCAGAAACTCCAGTTAATACGCCAGCTACCGCAGAGACCACAAAGCCATGCCCCATTTCCAAGGCAATCTGACAACCAATCACGGTAAAGCCAATCAGCCCCATGGCATCCAGTATCAAGAAGATCGAGCGTAAATGGCGCATCCATTTGGCAATCAGAATGGTGACAAAGGCCGCAGCACAGGTTAGCACCAAATATTCAGGGTGTTTGACCCAGGTCAGCGGATAATGTCCGAGCAATACATCGCGAACTGAACCGCCACCAAGTGCCGTCACGCATGCGATTAGCGTTACACCAAACCAATCCATACTACGCCGACCTGCCGACAGTGCGCCTGTCATAGCTTCAGCCGTAATCGCAATAATATAAATGACCAATAGCAACATTGCCCTTCTTCCACTGAGGGTAATCGATGCGCGATATTCTAAGGCAAATCTGGATGAAAGTTACAAAAATTGCGCACAACATTGCTTAAATTTTTTCCCCGAACTACAAATGCAAGGCTGTTTCATAGTGATATGCAGATCTGTGGTCGGATCCAGAAAATACCAAATTCCATTTTGCTGGACAAAATGTGAAATTTCATGATGAATCTGGACCTGTTGACCATCATGGTAATGTGCCTTGAATTCCACCTGAGCATGACATTTGTCCAGTTTCTCCTGAGCTTGAACCACTTCCAACTTGAGCCACTGATTGGCTTTACTCCAGTCGGCAAGAGCTGCCACATCCAGTGCCTGTTGCTGCCCTAATGCAGTGGTTTTCACAATATAGTCAATTTCATGCTTGGCAAAGGCACTATAACGTGAACGCATCAACTGTTCTGCACTTTGCGCCTTGGCTTGCCCCAAATGTAGCGGCTGGCAACAATTGGCGTAATCACCTCGACCACATGGACACTTTGCTTCTGACATCAATTTTTCCAACTTAAATTAATAATAAAAATAGCCCGACATTGCGGGCTATTTTAATTCAATCTTGATGTTTAAAGAGCATCTGCGAGGATGAAATTAATCTTCAGCCACATCTGGATTGAGCGGGATGATATGGACCTTATCAATTTTATGACCGTCCATAGTGACCACTTCGAAGATATAATTGTCCGCTTCCAGTTTAGCCCCACTTTCCGGCAAACGTCCCAGATGGAACAGGATATAACCGGACAGGGTTGAATACTGCTCGGACTCATCTACCAGGTCGCTATCTAAAAGCAAGGACACATGACGGATATCGGTCGAACCTTCCAGGATTAAAGTCCCATCTTCCAGACTCTCTGCAGCCGTTTCAAATTCATCTTCATCCGGGAATTCACCGGCAATGGCTTCCAGCACATCAATCGGAGTAGCCACCCCTTCAATCGAACCGTATTCATTCAGTACAATCGCCATTTGTAGCGGTGCCTGACGCAATTGTTCCATCACCATCAATACCTGGGCATTTTCATGCACAATCACCGGCTCACGCAAATGACCTTCAAAATTCAGTTTTCCGGTTTCGATGTATTCGTTCATGACTTTATGGGTCAGCACCACACCGGCAATATTGTCCAGCTCACCATGCGCCACAATCAAACGTGAATGAGTGGTGCTTAATAACTGTTCTTTAATAGAGCTTTCATCTTCATCCAGATCAATCCACTCCAGTTCCGGACGCGGGGTCATCACCGATTTTACTGGGCGCTCAGAAAGACCCAGCACACCTTGCACCATCACACTATGATACATTCCGTTGTCTTCATCAAAGACTTCATCGGCAAAGGCACGGGTCGCCAGCACATCTTCAGCTTCATTGTTTTGCGATTCGCTTTTACCACCCAGCATACGCATAACCGCAGAAGCTGTGCGATAACGTAAGTCTGTCGTTGTAACCATACGTTCCTGATTACGGCGCATGGTCTGGTTGATAAATTCTACCACCACAGAGAAACCAATTGCGGCGTATAGATAACCTTTAGGAATATGGAAACCGAAACCTTCCACAATCAGTGAAAAACCGATCATCATCAGGAAGCCAAGGCACAGAATCACTACGGTCGGATGTCTGTTCACAAAGCTCATCAGTGGTTTGGATGCCCATAACATGATGCCGACTGCAATCACTACGGCAATCATCATCACCGACAGGTCTTTGACCATGCCCACTGCAGTAATCACGCTATCTAAAGAGAATACTGCGTCGAGCACCACAATCTGAACGATTACCATCCAGAATGCAGCATGCACCGGGTTTTCTTCTTTTTGCGGTTGAGCACCTTCTATGCGCTCATGTAATTCCATGGTGCCTTTAAATAAAAGGAATACACCACCAAACAGCAAAATCAGGTCACGACCGGAAAAAGGATGATCCAGAACATGGAACAGTGGCTGGGTCAAGGTCACGACCCAGGCAATGGAAGCCAGTAAAATTAAGCGCATACCCAAGGCTAGGAGCAACCCGACGAT
>Ga0308165_1003228_pt1 | contig 17862 bp, 14 predicted proteins | sample PhyWR2_FD_201032 | JGI IMG/M metagenome (GOLD analysis project Ga0308165, IMG submission 201032) | Phyllosphere microbial communities from UC Gill Tract Community Farm, Albany, California, United States - DLSLW.R2 | ecosystem: Host-associated > Plants > Phyllosphere > Unclassified | place: USA...
CTGCCTGCCGAACCAGATTTTTATTCCATGTATTGCCAATGCCAATTGGCGCTGGCAGCGGAGTTGCTTTTTCGTGGTTTAAACCATGTATTCCCTCGTTAGTAAAATCGACCGGAATGCCTAAACGAGTCTCTTCTATAAACCATTTTTGTATTGTATTTATGGCTTCGGCATGCTTACTGAACGGAAAGGCCAGACTGGTTTTTGCCGTTCGGCTATTAACAAGATTATTCAGCTGTTCATCAATGTTCGCAATCCCGTCCTTCCAAATCTCGTTCTTCCAGCCGGGTTGAGGAAGCGAATCTTTTAAAACCCGTCCGTAGCCGTATAATGTTGCCATTTGACAGGTTTTCTCATCAACACTCATCTGCGAAAGCAAATCCTTCACCCGATCATCGATATTAGCCCGGGGATTTTCGTATACATCCATTTTGCCATTCTTATTAAAATCGATCCATCCTTTATGGTAAATGTTGTTTGGTTTGTTTTGGGCAAACAGTACCGGGCCATTTTGCAACATTCCGACCACGAAAAGGGCAATTCCAAATATTCTGGTGTTTCGCATGTATGTAAATTCGATTATTTTTTGCTTGTGCAGACTAATATAATAAAAGTATACAATTTAAAAATCGCCGTGTGCTTTAGGTTACTCAATTTATTGAATCTTAAATTACCATTTCTACATGCTCAGACAGCCGATCGGACAAAATTTCATTACAAATCGTTAATTATCAGCAATTTAGTCATACATAAACACATTAAACAGACAAAATTTCCGATTCGAAAATCAAATTAGCTGTGGCATTTGTTTTGATTCAAAGCAAAGTATGAACTTCAACAATTTTACGATAAAGGCCCAGGAAGCTGTTCAACAGGCTTCTGAAATAGCCCAAGGCAACCAGCAACAGGCTATTGAAACGGCACACCTGTTAAAAGGTCTGCTCACTGTTGATGAAAACGTGGTTTCTTATGTATTGAAGAAACTAAACGTAAACTTAAATACACTGAACCATAATTTAGATGCAGAGATTGCCCGTTTTCCGAAAGTGAGCGGCAGTAATGTTTATCTGTCATCAAATACAAATAATGTTTTACAAAAAGCACAAACGTTTTTAAAAGAATTTAAAGATGAATTTGTGTCGGTAGAACATCTGTTATTAGGAATTTTAGCCGTTAACGACGGTACGTCGAAACTATTAAAAGAGCAAGGCGTTACCGAAAAAGACTTAAAAAAGGCAATTACCGATCTGCGTGGCGATAACCGGGTTACGGATCAAAACGCTGAGGCAACGTATCAGGCGCTGAGCAAATATGCACGCAATTTAAACGAATATGCCGAAAGTGGTAAGCTCGATCCGGTAATTGGTCGCGATGAAGAAATTAGAAGGGTAATTCAGATTTTATCTCGAAGAACAAAAAACAACCCGATTTTAATTGGCGAGCCCGGTGTTGGTAAAACCGCTATTGCTGAGGGAATTGCCTTTAGGATAATTAAGGGCGATGTGCCCGAAAATTTGAAGAGCAAAACCGTGTACTCGTTAGATATGGGTGCGCTAATTGCTGGCGCCAAATATAAAGGTGAGTTCGAAGAGCGATTAAAAGCGGTAGTTAAAGAGGTTACTCAAAGTGATGGCGATATCGTTTTATTTATAGATGAGATACACACTTTGGTTGGCGCTGGCGGTGGCGAGGGCGCAATGGATGCAGCCAATATTTTAAAACCGGCATTGGCCCGCGGCGAGCTTAGGGCCATTGGAGCCACTACGTTAGATGAGTATCAAAAATATTTGGAAAAAGATAAGGCCCTTGAGCGTCGTTTTCAAAAGGTAATGGTCGAAGAACCAGATACACAGGATGCGATTTCGATTCTACGCGGGTTGAAAGAACGTTATGAAACACACCACAAGGTTCGGATTAAGGATGAGGCCATTATTGCGGCTGTTGAAATGAGCCAGCGCTATATTTCTGATCGTTTTTTGCCCGATAAGGCCATCGATTTAATGGACGAAGCGGCGTCGAAATTGCGTATGGAGATGGATAGCGTTCCGGAAAATGTAGATGCGCTCGATCGGGAAATCATGCGTCTGGAGATTGAAAGGGAAGCCATTAAACGCGAAAAAGACGAGAAGAAAGTAAACGAACTTACGGAAGAGATTGCCAATTTATCGGCTGAGCGTGATGAGTTAAAAGCGAAGTGGCAAGGCGAAAAAGATTTGGTAGATAGCTTGAACAGGCAAATGGAGCTTATTGAGCAGTACAAATTAGAAGCTGAACAGGCCGAGCGTGCCGGCGATTACGGTAAGGTTGCCGAAATCCGTTACGGAAAAATTAAGGAGGCGCAAGATACTTTCGAAAAACTGAAAACTGATCTCGAAAACCAGCAAACCGATAGCCGTATGCTTAAGGAAGAGGTTACTGCCGATGATATTGCAGGCGTGGTTGGCCGTTGGACGGGTATTCCGGTTACAAAATTAATTGCCAGCGAACGCGAAAAATTGCTGAACCTCGAAGAAGAATTACACAAACGTGTAGCTGGTCAGGATGAGGCAATTGAAGCCATTTCGGATGCCATTCGCCGCTCGAGAGCAGGGTTGCAGGATAAGCGGAAGCCTATAGGGTCGTTCATTTTCCTGGGAACTACCGGTGTTGGTAAAACAGAATTAGCGAAGGCATTGGCAGAATTTTTATTCAACGATGAAAATGCGTTAACGCGTATTGATATGAGCGAATATCAGGAAAGGCATGCGGTTTCTCGCTTAATCGGAGCGCCTCCGGGCTATGTGGGTTATGATGAAGGCGGCCAATTGACAGAGGCGGTTAGGCGTAAACCTTACTCGGTTGTATTGCTTGATGAGATTGAAAAGGCGCATCCGGATGTATTTAATATTTTGTTACAGGTATTGGATGATGGACGTTTGACGGACAACAAGGGAAGAACGGTGAATTTTAAAAACACAATCATCATCATGACATCGAATATTGGTGCACACTTGATTCAGGACAATTTTAAGGATTTAAGCGACGAAAACCGCGATGAGGTGATTGCCAAAACCAAAAACGAGTTGTTTGAGGTGCTGAAACAGACCATTCGTCCGGAGTTTTTAAACCGGATAGATGAGTTGATTATGTTTACGCCGTTAAACCGCAGTGAAATAAGGGATATTGTAGCGCTGCAATTTATGCAGGTGCAACAAACGCTTGCCGAAATGGGCATTGAAATGGATGCGAGCGACGACGCTTTGGATTGGTTGGCGCAGTTGGGTTACGACCCGCAGTTTGGCGCCCGACCATTGAAAAGGGTAATCCAGAAAAGAATCCTGAATGAGCTATCAAAAGAGATTTTGGCTGGAAAAGTAGACAAAGACAGCAAAATTAAGCTGGATATGTTCGATCACAAATTTGTGTTTTTGAACCAAAGGCAAGATTAAGCGAAGCGATAAGGAAGAACTCCCATAGATTAAATTCTATGGGAGTTTTTTTTTATAGATCATTTCCTCATTTCGAGTTGCAATCAAGGCCGTTTATGTAACACTTGTTTTGGTTACCGACCGCTGTTAATAAACGCGACAGCAGCGGCAGCCCCGCATTTTTCTTGCGGGCTACAGCGAATGGCGGGGCTACAGTAACCACAGTGCTACTGTCTGTTCGTTTCCGAAAAAAATAAGAAAGTATTTGTAATGCGCAAATAACCTTTCTGGTTTGTGTCTCATAGACGTGTCCACTCGACGAGAAAGACCGGGACAGGCTGTGCCTCGTAGCGATTACCCTGTGTATTAGTGTGATATATAGGATTGTTTTTCATTTCAAAAATGATTAATATTGATTACACACAAAAACACACACAAATGAAACCTAAATTAATCGTTATGGCGCTGCTATGCGTCTTTAGTTGGCGCAGCTATGCCCAAACTGAAAAGGGCGCCGGCCTGGCAGGAATAAGCGCAGGCTTTGGCACTTCGAAGCAAGAAATTAAGACAACCGCAATTAACAGCTTTACTTTAACGCCACGCGGAGGATACTTTATTAAAACCAATTTGGCTATTGGCTTAGAAATTCCCTTAAGTCTATATGACCTTCGTAGTGAAAGCTATACCAAATGGGATGAAGAAGAAGGGGGATACGAGGATGTGAGCGGGATAAAAGAATTTAGCTTCGGTATTTCTCCATTTATCAGAAAATATGTAGATGTAAGGCCACGCTTCAGGTTTTATGCTCAGGCGAATTTGTTGTTGCAAATCAACACCTTTAACCGGGTAGATGAACAGGGTTACTTAATCCGAACGGATGTGCGGGCGAAAGGTTTCGGGGCGAGCTTAACCCCGGGCTTCAGCTATCTTGTTGCGGTAGATACGAGTATCGAGTTTTCGTTCCCAATCTTAACCTTCTTTCATCAAAATTACTATGCTTCAGAATCGCTGTACAATTTCGACAGAAAAAACAATCTGCGATTTCCGCTCGAGAACTTTACGCCCACTTTTTCGCTAAATTTTCATTTTTAAATTTGATAACCAGCCCCAATCTGCCTAATCGGTCGGGATAAACTCTTTTAAAATGCAGCAACTAAATCTTATTTCGATCTTTTTGTGATTGACTATCAGCAAATTAAAATAAAAACAACTAAATATATAGTTATATCTCGTTTTTTTATTTTAATATTGGATACACAAAAACACAAATGAGATGAAAAAACAATTATTATTTACCGCTTTAGCGGTGGGAATATCGCTGTGCGGTTTTGCCCAAACCAAGGGAACAAACGCTTTAAGCTTCGGCGTTAATGTCATGTCCAATAAAAACACAACAACAAACTACGAGAACAAAAATGAAACAAACAGCTTCAGCTTGGGCTATGGCTACTTTTTTAAAGACAACAGAAAATTAGGATTGGATTTAAGTTATGGCCTCAATAAGTACAATGCGACCAATAGCATTGAGCAGAAAGTAAAAAGTTATGGCGGAAGTGTCAGTTATCAGCATTATTTCCCGTTGGTAAAAACACTATTCGCTTACGCTGGCGGAAGGGCTGGTTATTTGCATAGCAAAAATGACAATACGCCACAAGATTACACTCCGTTCAATTCTACGAGTAATCAATATAACATTGGTGCCTATGGCGGTATTACCTGGTTTGTATCGAAAAGATTTGCCTTAGAAACCAGCCTGCTAACAGCTGACATCGTTTATAACAAATCTAAAACCGAAGAATTAAATGATACTGGTTTCTACAGCAAAAGCGAAAATACTTCATTTAACTTATCCAGCCAGGGGTTTATCAACAACCTCGGCTTTAAGATTTATATTCTATTTTAACCTCTCAAAAATTAAGCTTAAAGCCTATCCTCCAGAAAAGGATAGGCTTTTTTATTTCTTTTTGGTTTCTATGTTTGGTAAAAACCCGGTCAATAAGCCAATTAGGGGCAAAAAGGAACAAATATTAAAAACGTAAGCGATACTTTTGGCATCGGCAAGTTTGCCCAGCAATGCCGATCCTATTCCGCCCATACCGAAGGCAAAACCGAAGAAAAGGCCAGCTACCAAACCTACCTTCCCCGGGATTAGCTCTTGTGCGTAAACCAGAATTGCCGAAAATGCCGATGAAAGAATGATCCCGATTGGTACAATTAAAATGCCTATCCAAAACAGATCGGCATAAGGCAACATCAGGGCAAAAGGTGCAGTGCCAAGTATCGAAGCCCAGATTACGTATTTCCGGCCTATCTTATCCCCTATTGGTCCGCCGAGCAACGTTCCTGCCGCAACGGAAAATAGAAAAACAAATAAATAAACCTGCGAGGTTTGAACGGAAACATGAAATTTACTGATGAGGTAAAACGTAAAGTAATTGGTTAAACTGGCCATGTAAAAGTACTTGGAGAAGATGAGCAACAAAAGTATGCACACGGAAAAAATTACCTTTCGCCTTGAAAACTGATTTGCAACCGCTTCAATACTGCTTTTTTTGCTTCTCGATAAAACAAATCCTTTATACCAATTGCCTACAAAAGTTAAAATAACGATGGCCATCAAGGCGATAAAAGAGAACCAGATTACGCTGAACTGTCCGTAAGGCACAATAATCCAGGCGGCCAATAACGGCCCAAGCGAACTTCCTGCGTTTCCGCCCAGCTGAAAAACCGATTGCGCCAATCCTTTCTTGCCACCGGAGGCCGCATGGGCCATTCGCGATGCTTCGGGATGGAAAATTGACGATCCGATGCCAATCAGTGCAACCGAAATTAACATGGTATAATAATGTTGCGATTGAGATAAGGTGATTAATCCGGTGAGTGTAAAACCCATACCAATCGCTAACGAATACGGCTGGGGCTTTTTATCGGTGTATAAACCCACAAAAGGTTGTAATAGCGATGCGGCCATTTGAAAAGTTAACGTAATTAAGCCGATCTGCGAAAAACTTAAGCCATAATTTGTTTTAATGATGGGGTAAATGGCGGGAATGAGCGACTGAATGGTATCGTTTAGTAAGTGCGAAAAACTTAAAGCAAATAAAATCGGGAAAACGGTTCTTTCGATTAACCCCTGGGTGGATGTATTGTTGATCATAGCGAGATTTGAGTGTCAAAAATAGCAATTAAATTTTCGTTCCGTTAACGCAGTGTCCTTGCGGCGCTAAAACATTTTTAGTATATGTGGGTTTTATTGACATGGAAAAGAACAAACGAATTGTGGGCTTATGCGGTAGTTTGCGCAAAGGATCGTATAACGCCATGTTGTTAAAGTTTGCCGGAACATTGATACCTGAAGGGATTGATTTCGAAATTGTTCCTTTCGATGATGTTCCTGTTTACAATGCAGATTTGGATACGCCGGAGGCGGCTGAAAGACCAGCAAGTGTGATCAGGTTTAGAGATGCGCTAGCCAAAGCAGATGCTTTTATAATTGCCTCGCCAGAGTATAACTATTCGATTCCGGGCGGATTAAAAAATGCCATTGACTGGGCAAGCCGCGGAAAAGATGCGCCACTTATGCACAAGCCTGTTGCCATTATGGGTGCCACGCAAGGAATGTGGGGAACGGTAAGGATGCAAACTGCATTTTTGCCGGTTTTTACTTTTTTAAATATGAATCCTGTTTTGCAGCCGGAGGTCTTGGTTGCGCAGGCACAAAACAAATTTGATGCAGACGGAAATTTAACTGATGAAATGGCTGTTGGCATCATCAAAAAGAAAATTGAAAACTTGCTTGCGGCATGCAGGGTTTAACTGATAGAAATTTAATTTAAAAAAAAGTAAGTTGCGCTGACGCTATGCAAACAGGTCCAAATTTATGTAGTAGCTGCTAGTTTAAACAGTTTTTATAGTTTGTTGCGATATTTTACAGCGTCGAAGTCGAAACCGGGCGGCACAAACCTTGGGTCTTTACCTGATTTTAAATATCCGGTTAGTTTTTTGGATAATTTTGCTTTGATTTCAGCAAACTTAGCATTCTGCGCCAGGTTAACCAACTGGTCGGGATCGCTTTTAATGTTGTAAAGTTCTTCTTTGGGCCGCTTTGCGAATGATAGATCGTAGAATTTTTGATAATTCATTTGATTTTTGATCAAAAACCGTTTGGTCGGCCCATCATCACAGTCGGTAAAGGAGTTCATGCTATGGGTGGCGCCTGCCGGAACGCCCGCTGGCCATCTCTCGGGAAACAAATTTAATATATATACGTAATCATCGCTGCTAATTGCCCGACTTGGATACCCATTCGTTGAGGGCTTAAGTTGCGCAGGCGTATGTCTTTCTTTCCCGTAAACAATAAAATCTCGGACATTCTGCTTGCTTTCGGAGCTTTGCGTCAAAAGTGGCTTTAGCGAACGGCCAGTCATTTGTGCGGGGATCGGAACCCCTGCTAAATCCAAAAAAGTTGGTGCCAAATCGGTAAGGCTCACTAAATTTCGATTCACACTTGCTTTCTTTAGCCGATCGCCCCACCAAATCACCAATGGTACCCGTACGCCCATATCGTAAACATTGGCCTTGCAACGCGGAAACGGCATTCCATTGTCGCCAGTAACCACAATAATGGTATTTTCGAGTTCACCTCTGCTTTCGAGCAATTTAATGGCTTCGTTAACAGTGTTATCAAATCGTTGCACTTCGTAATAATAATCGGCGATGTCGCTTTGTATTTCTTTTTCGTTCGGATAAAAAACAGGAACTTTTATGGCGTTTACATCTATTCCGGCTGCAGCCCCACTGCCTTTTTCGTAATCCCGATGTGGATCTTTAGATCCTAGCCAGAAACAAAATGGCTGCCCATCGGGCTTTGCATCCATAAATTCTTTTAAGCCGTCTTTATAGTTATTTCCCGATGGATATTGATCGATATATCCTCCCGGCGCCAAATCGCCCGGCCCCCAGGCTTTTCCCCAAAAGCCCACAAAATAGCCAGCTTTTTCTAAAAGCAATGGATACACGGGAAATTTTTTATCAAGTGTAGACCACAAGTTGGCACCTTGTTCAAGTCTCCAAAAATCCTGACCAGTTAGTATAGCTCCCCTACTTGGCGTACACGAAGGACTGGAAACAAAGGCTTTTTCGAAAAGTATGCCTTCTGCTGCGAGCCGATTAAATGTTGGTGTTTTAACTACCGAATCGCCATAACCTGCAGCATGCGGCCAGCCCCAATCGTCGGCAACACAAAATAAAATGTTTGGGCCCTTGGTTTTTATCGGGCTTGCTTTTCGGTTTCCCATTAGCAAACATGCCAATAGCATTACGGCAACTCCATTCCTTAGCGACATATATAACAGATTAAATTGGTTCAACAAAGCTTTACAAAAATGTAATTTAAGGTTTTCAAGCCGATTTCGAAAGGCCAGGCAAGTGTTTATTATAAAAAGCCTGTCTCAAAGGTGCCAAAAACGCACATAAAAAAGCTGACATTTCTACAAAAAAAGTCAGATTGTCAATTTGGCATGCCATAAAAATTAATCGCTCGATTAACTTTTGGTCACGCAAAAATAATATTGATTTAACGCTAATTTTATATCTGATTATGCTTTAAGCACTTGCTTAAAAACTGATTTTTTCATGACGTTCGAAATATTTTTTTGGCACTAGTGTTGACTTTTAGCCGAATATAGTCAGAAATTAAAAAAGTAAAACGGCTATAATTTTTAACACAAATAATTAATAAAACGATGAAAAAACTATTATTATCATTAGTAGCAGTAGCAGGTTTAATGTACAGTGCAAATGCACAGACTGAAAAAGGAAAATTCATTTTAGGTGGTAATGTTGGCTTCAATTCTACAAAAGTAGAAGGCGCAGCAAAATCTGATGTAAGCTTTAGCATTGTGCCAAGTGCAGGTTATTTTGTAAGCAACAACTTTGCATTGGGCACTGGCGTTGGTTACACTTACGATAAACAAGTTAGCAGATTACAATTAAATGAAGCATTTGTTGTTGCACCTTTCGGCCGTTACTACGTTGGTTTGTCTGATCAATTTAAATTCTTCGGACAGTTATCGGTTCCAATGGCATTCGGAAACAACAAAGTGGTTGACCTAGACGGTAATGTTGGCGAAAAATACGCTTCAACCACTTCAATTGGTGTTAACTTAGCTCCAGGTTTTGCATTCTTCCCAACCAAAAGAATTGGTATCGAAGTTTCGGTTAGCGGCTTAAGCTACAACAACCTTAACGTTAAAAATGAACTTACGGGCAACGAAGTTACTTCAAACTCGTTTGGTTTAGATGCAGATACTTTTGCACCAAAATTAGGCGTACAGTTTCACTTTTAATCTTTGGCCCCGGCAGCTCATGCCTGGGCCAAATTTATTTTGCCTTTTTTTTAAGAGAGCGTTTCAATTTAATTATTGGAGCGCTTTTTTGGTTTACAAATAATTGTTTTACCTTTCCACAATGCATACGCATATTTCACTTTACAGCAAAATAATCAACAAGCTATATATAAAATATGCTAACTGATAGTTGTTTAGCAAAACGACGTGGGTTAGTGCTAAATTCAAACGCATTAGTTTTTGTTAAACCTTTTCACTAAAATGCGGGCGTTCGCCAAGCCCAAAAACGGTAGCGATAATTTAACGACACAAGGAAATTGACAACTAAAAAGCGACGGGTAAAAACAAAGTCGGCAAGAATAAGCCTAACGCCATTTTTGATTATTGCAGCTGTATTAGGATTTGCCTTCACAGTTTACATCGGTTATCGAGCTTCAATAAGTGAAAGAAAACTGTTTTCAATTGATTTAATTGCATTAATCGCTGGACTTCTTTTTGAAAGTATTAGAGTTTCCGGGAAGTGGAAAACAGTGTTAGGCGTTTTTGCTGGAACATATTTATTTAGCTTATCCGCTTTCTTGCCGGGCAAAAGCGGACGCGTGTATAATTTCGAAAATCACATTGAGTTGTGGCCATATTTCTTCATTTCTATTTTTGCTTTGTTCTTTGGAAGTATGTATAAAGATAAAGTGACTGCCAAACTTACAGAAGGAATAACATTGCTGCTTTCAATCTCCCTGATCTACTGGGCTGTGGACTATGGATTTATAAACTCTCGCAGCTGGTTTTCAATGACATTGATAGCAGTTGGGTTACTGCTATCAATCTTTTCAATAATTAATGCATTAACAACCATACATCTTTCGAGGACAAACAGACTAACATTAAGTATTTGGAGTACCGTTATAATGTTCGCATTTGCAATTGACAATATTATACGTGTGTTTAGCAACCCCGACATTGAAAGTTCATATTTATCAGATGGGCTATACATAAGTATTCAATATTTCTTGTTAGGAGTTTCAGCAGTTTATGTAACACAAAACTGTATGTTGCTAGCTGCATTTTTACCAAGCAGAAACGGCAATTACAAAAGTGACCTCAAAGAAAACAAAAAAGACCATATCGACCGTTACTCGGATGAGCAAGCAAATATTGGACACTCTTTGTTTTGTATACTTTTTACTGCAACAGTTTACTCGTTAAATCATCGATTTCAAATATTGCCTAGGCATACAATGATCTGGCTGGTATTTCTCACTTTTCCGTTCATATCACGTTTGATGATATTAATCACTGGACAAAAAGATTATCGCTACTAGGCGTTTGGCAAAAGTAAAAACCTCAAATTCGCACGACAAAATATTCAGGTACACCGCTAATAAGTAACCCGTTAACCAAAGAAGTCAAGCTTTTAAAGCTTGACTTCTTTTTAATCTACGCTGCAGCCTTCCTCTCTGCATAACCCGAATCTACTCTTCTTTAATCGGCCAACTCCTTAACAAACTTACCATCGGCGGTGTACCAAACGTTAACATCGGGCGTGCCCTCAATATCAACCTTGTACGAAATCTTCCCTCCGGTATTAATCAAATCTACATCATCTATTCTGCCCTTTGGATACTTAGCCTTGATATTCTTGACTATTAAAGCTGGCAACTGGCTATTTGGAATATCCTTTTCAACGGATATGGCTTTCCCGGCTGAGGTGTAAGTCGCTTTATAATCTACTTTTGCCAGGTCAAAATCGGCTTCATAATTATTGCCTTTCATTTCCCAATCTACATCGGTTGCTTTTGGGTAGGCTTTCATAAACGCTGATTTAACAGCCGACGGAACCTGATTCTTATCTATATCTTGTGCATTGCTGCTGGCTATTCCTGCTAACAAAAGGAATGCTGCCAAAAATGTACCGTTGTTTTTCATATTGAAACAACAGCGTCAAAATGGCAATTGTTTCAATGAAAGGTAATCGTTTCCTTAAGCCCCAAGAATAAGACTTCCCGATTCCAACACTTCGCACATTTTCAAATTGGATATGGGTTGCGTATATTTAAAGTTAATTGCATCATTCAATATTGCCCAGTAATTTAAACAGATGAAAAAGACATTCTTAATAGTTCTTATGGTTACGGCATCTTTCATTTCGGGTTTCGCGTTTAAGGCTTTGATTGGCGGAGATGACTTAACGGAGCCGAAGCTTAAAAGGGTAACGGGCATTGGCGGTATCTTTTTTAAGTGTAAAGACCCAAAACTGATAACGGAGTGGTACAGGAAGCATTTAGGATTAAATACAAACGCCTACGGCGCTACATTCGAATGGTTTGAAGGCGCCGACAGCACAAAGAAAGCACAAACACAATGGGCGCCGTTTTTAGAACGAACAAAATATTTTGAACCTTCGACAAAGGATTTCATGATCAATTACAGGGTTGATAATCTGGAGGCTCTTATTGCCGAACTAAAAAAAGAGGACGTAACCATAGTCGATTCGGTTTCTACTTACGAATATGGTAAATTCATTCACATTATGGATGTGGAGGGAAACAAAATAGAGCTTTGGGAGCCGCTGCAGTAATTACTTTAAATGTATTTGTATTTAAACAGCCTATTTTCTATAAGTTGGATCCACAAATTTCTTCACTTCGATCGAACAACAGTGCATGTACGACCCCAAATTTTACTGGTTTCTAAAATTCCATCTTTTTACTAACTTTAAAACCATCAGCAACGAAGCGCTGCTGACGTCCGCTAACCAATTTATGATATAATCGGTTGCGGGCAACAAAAACGAATCTTAAACTTAACATTAACCTCAAAAACGTAATTATGGGCATTTTCGACAAAATAAAGGAGAAACTAAGTAATGAATTTATCGACATCATCGAATGGCTCGATTACACGCCTGATACAATTTGTTACCGTTTTGAGCGCTACCAAAACGAAATCAAAAACAATGCAAAACTTATTGTTCGTGAAGGCCAAACGGCGGTTTTTATAAACGAAGGAAAAATGGCGGATGTTTTTGCGCCGGGCACTTACACGCTCAGCACGCAGAACCTCCCTATTTTAGCTACCCTACAGGGATGGAAATATGGTTTCAATAGTCCGTTTAAAGCTGAAGTTTATTTTGTAAACACGCATTTATTTACGGATGAGAAATGGGGAACCAAAAATCCGATTACTTTAAACGACGATCGTTTTGGCCTTATAGAGATTCGTGCTTTCGGAACTTATGCCTACCGGATAAAGGATGCCGGCAAGTTTATTGTGGATATTGTTGGTACGGATAATAATTTTACCAATTTCGAGATCAACGAACATTTAAAAAGCCTAATTGCCACAAGGTTTACCGATACGGTTGGCGAGGCAAAGCTTCCGATAGAATTGTATGCCGCAAACACCAACGAGCTTTCTGAAACTTGTAAGCAGGTAATGCAGCCGGATTTTCTTAGCGTGGGCATTTCATTGGAAAAATTTTTCATCGAAAATGTTTCGATGCCCGAAGACCTTAAAAAAGAGATATTCGAATACAGCCGAATTGAGAAGGTTGACCTGGATAAGCTGACCAAGTTTAAGACCGCTAAAGCCATTGAAGCTGCTGCTGCAAATGAGGATGGCACTGCGGGTGCAGGCATGGGCATGGGTATGGGTTTTGCAATGGCGCAGCAAATGGGTACAATGATGAACCCGCAAGCCGGGCAACAGCAAATGGCTCAAGGACAAACCATGCCGCCACCTGTGCCACAAACGGTTCAATATTTTTATGCGGCAAATGGCCAGCAGGCCGGCCCGGTAAGTTTTGGCGAGTTGCAAACCTTATTTGCAGGAAGAACGGTTAATAAAGACACCTTGGTTTGGAAAGCGGGACTTGCGGAATGGGTACCACTGCAACAGGTAGATGAGCTTAAGCCGTTTTTAGGTGGCAGTACTCCTCCCCCGCTTCCACAGTAATAAAAGCTACCGACAAGATTGAATTAACAGCATAACCTCCTTTAGCTATTGTAAGGCTGCACGCCACTTTCATGGAAGATTACTCACTTCAAAAATCAGAGCTTAAAAAAACTTGCGTCAATTGCGGCGCAGAGCTCACTTACGCGCCGGGAACGACGGAGCTGAAATGCGGATATTGCGGGTACAATGAAGCCATTGCATCGCCAAAAAAAGATTTTGAGGAACTGGAGCTCAAGCCCTATCTGCAAAAAATGGGTTCGCAGCAGCATAGCGAGAAAATCAGCATGCTCAACTGCAAAAATTGTGGCGCCAATCAGCATATCGAAGAAAACTATAAATCGCTCTCGTGCATTTATTGTGGAATGCCGCTGGTTGTTGAGGATGCGTATGAGGAGGAATGGATTCTTCCGGGAGCGGTGCTTCCATTTCAAATTGACCAAAGGAAAGCGTTCGAGATTTTCAGAACCTGGGTTAAGGGGCTTTGGTTTGCACCCAATAATCTGAAAAAAGCAGCCCTCGATCCTGAAAAAACCCGCGGGCTTTACTTACCCTACTGGACTTTTGATGCTGAACTGTATGCTAATTATACGGGCGAGCGAGGTGAATATTATTATGTTACGCGAACGGTTGGAAGCGGAAAAGACGAAAGAACGGTTCAGGAGCAACGAACCCGGTGGTATGATGTATCGGGAAGTGTTTCGGGCTTTCTTGATGATACTTTGATTAAGGCCTCGAACCAGAGAACGGGTGTGGTTCCTCAAAAAATTGCTTTCTGGAATCTCGATTTACTTAAACCTTTTGATAGTAGTTATCTATTGGGCTTTGTTACAGAAAAATACACCATCCCTCTTGTAACGGGGCACCAGCAAAGCAATGAGGTGGCTGAAAGCATTGCCGATGGCTGGGTTAGAAAAGATATCGGTGGCGATACACAACGGGTATCGTCGGTTGATATGAGGCTGACAAACGAAACGTTTAAGCACATCTTGCTTCCTGTTTATATTAGCAGCTACCAATATAACGGCAAACGTTATGTGTTTTATGTTAACGGGCAAACGGGCGTAATATCCGGTCAAAGGCCACATTCTTTTTGGAAGATCTTCTTTTTTGTGCTTTTCATATTAGCCATAATTGGCGTTATAGCAATGTTTGCGGGTTAATCGTCTCCGTCAGTTGAAACTGACGGCAATGAAACTGACGGCAATGAATGGAGTGTTAGTTAAGGAAAAAACAAAAAAACATTGTCACCCTGAGCGGAGTCGAAGGGCAGATGTTTATTTGTTTTTTCCTACTGAAAGGTCTTCGACTCCGCTCAGACTGACACCCATCTCACTTAACTAAATGACATTGGGCGGGCGCTCGCATGGCATTTACAACTAACAATCCTACCTGAAAATGTTATAACATTCCGCAGTAAAAGTATAAATCTAAAAAGAAACAGCTACTTATCTTTGTAACCGTACAAACACAAGCACAATACCTTGAAACGCATTTTAGTCTTATTGATATTCAGTTTTTATTCCATTGCTTCGCTTGGGGTAAGCGTAAATCATTTCTATTGCTGTGGCAAACTAAAAGAGGTTTCACTTGCTGCCAATGTTGGCGCTAAATGTTTCGGTGAACAATCGGCAAAGGGCTGTTGCGAAAATAAAACGGTAACGGTAAAGTTAAAGGCCGACCAAAAAAGTAATAGTCAATCTATTTTCCATTTCGACCCTCCTCTTTCGTCGCATTTGGTTTCAACAGCTTATTCTTTCTTCCCGAATGTGGCCATTGCTGCCCGTTCTTATGTAATTTACAACGAGCGGAAACGCTCCGATCGACTTCCACGACATTTGTTCTTCTGCGTTTTCATTATATAAGAGTTGTTTAGGTCGAAATTCACCCCGTTTCCAATAGGCGTAAAGGGGCATTATCACTATTCAATTACTTAAAATATTACGATGAAAACAATAAGATTATTGGCTGCAATGCTATTGGTGCTGGCTGGCCTCTCAAATGCAAATGCACAAAAAAAGAACATCATTACGGAAACCTTTAGGGTTAATGGCGAGTGTATACAGTGCCAAAACAGAATCGAAAGTGCACTCAGCGGCTTTGGAACGGATAAAGCCAGCTGGAGCATCGAAACCAAAATGCTTACAGTTAGTTACGACAGCACAAAATTATCGAAAGCTAAAATCGAAAAAAGATTGGCTGATGTTGGGCATGACACAGAAGATTTCAAGGCAGATGCTAAGACTTATGAAAGCCTGCCATCTTGTTGCCATTATGATAGGAACAATATGCCCGTAAGCACCGGGTTAATGCCGAACAAGTCGCAAGAGCAAGGTGCCGACATGCAGACCATTCGCGGTGTGATTTTGGAGGAAAGCAAGCAGGGCGGACTGGTACCGCTTGTTGGCGCTACAATTTATTGCATTGGCACAAACCACATCAGCACCACAGATAGCGAGGGTGCTTTTTCTTTGCAATGTGCCCTACCTACCCAGGTTGCGGTTAGTTATGTTGGTTATAAACCCGACATGCTGAACATTAATTCAACGGATGATCTTAAGATCATTTTAAAGCCTTCATCGGCCGCAAACCTGAATGAAGTTACCGTTACAGGGAAAAATCCTACGACTTATATTTCGTCGTTAAGCACACTGAATACGCTCAATATCGGCAGCAAGGAATTAACGAAGGCGGCCTGCTGTAACCTATCTGAAAGTTTCGAGACAAGCCCCTCGGTCGACGTTACTTACAGTGATGCGGTTACGGGCATTAAGCAAATTCAATTGCTCGGTTTAGCGGGCAACTATACGCAAATTAATACGGAGAATACACCCGAAATTCGTGGCCTTGCGGGCAGCTATGGCCTTACTTTTATTCCGGGGCCGTGGATAGAGGGTATACAGGTTACTAAGGGTGCGGGATCGGTGGTGAATGGTTTTGAAAGTATTGCGGGCCAAATTAATGTTGAGGAACTGAAGCCAGACAAAATGGATCGGCTTTTTGTAAATGCTTATGCGAACGAAGCCGGGCGACTGGAAACTACAACGAACCTATCTAAAATTATTAACGATAACTGGAGTACGGCCTTGCTTTTGCATGCAAATGGGGTGGGCACAAAAAACGACAATAACAATGATGGTTTTTTGGATATCCCCACGGGGCGCCAATTTAACGTGATTAACCGTTGGCAGTATGCAAATACAAAGGGTGTTTTTGCTCAGTTCGCCATTAAGGCATTAAACGATCGCAGGCAGGCGGGGCAAACAGATTTTGATCGGGCTACGGATAAACTCACTACAAACCGGTACGGGGTTGGCATCGACGTATCGCAGTATGCGCTTTCGGGAAAGCTGGGCTATATATTCCCTCAACAAAAGTATAAGAGCATAGGGTTTATATTTTCGGCCAATAGGTATAACAATAATTCGTATTATGGCTTAACGGAATACGATGCAAGGCAAGGGTCCGTTTATGCCAATCTTATTTATCAGTCGATAATTGGTACAACCGATCATAAGTTTCGTACAGGCTTAAGCTTTATCAACGATAGTTATAAGGAAACTTATGGGGTGCGAAATTTTAAACGGAAAGAAGTTGTGCCAGGTGCCTTTTTTGAGTACACGTATACGGTTAACGAAAAGCTTACGGCGATTGGTGGTTTGCGGTTCGACTATCATAATGAATATGGGTTAATGACTACGCCGCGACTGCACATCAAATACGATTTCACGCCTGAAACAAACCTTCGTTTTTCTGTAGGCTCGGGCTTTAGAACGGCGAATATCCTGGCCGAAAACACGGGTTTGTTTGCGAGTTCGAGGCAGCTGAGCATTTTAAATGCATCAACGGATTACGGCTATGGGCTAGCACCTGAAAAAGCATGGAACTATGGCTTTAACTTTGTTCGCAAATTTACATTGAACAACCGCTCTGGCGCTTTCAGTTTCGATGCTTACCGTACGAGTTTTACCAACCAGGTTGTGGTTGATGTTGACGCGAGTCCGCAGGAGATTAATTTTTACAACCTTAAGGGCAAATCGTTCAGCAACAGCGTACAGGCCGAAATTAATTATGAATTGGCCAAGAAATTGGATGTTAGGGTGGCTTATCGTTGGTTGGATGTGCAAACGAATTACCACGGTACGGTACTCGAAAAA
>Ga0308165_1003230_pt1 | contig 17859 bp, 16 predicted proteins | sample PhyWR2_FD_201032 | JGI IMG/M metagenome (GOLD analysis project Ga0308165, IMG submission 201032) | Phyllosphere microbial communities from UC Gill Tract Community Farm, Albany, California, United States - DLSLW.R2 | ecosystem: Host-associated > Plants > Phyllosphere > Unclassified | place: USA...
ATACGTCATTGCGAGGAGGAACGACGAAGCAATCTTAAAATGTGATTTTAAGATTGCTTCGTCGGCTGAAAAAGCCTTCTCGAAATGACGAAATTTCTTAGCGTTCTTTGTATCTTTGTGGTAAAACAACCTATTTCAGCAACTCCAGAATACCCAAAACAGTCAGTTTTTTCTGTTCGCCACTTTGCATATCTTTTAGGGTAAGCTCGCCACTTGCAATCTCATCACCACCAATTAAAATTACATAAGGGATTTTCTTGGCATCGGCATAGGCCATCTGTTTCTTCAGTTTTGCTGAACTTGGATACAATTCAGCAGAAATACCTGCATTTCTAAACTGTTGAATGATCGGTAAGGCATACTTCTCCGCTTCTGCATCGAAATTGCTGATCAATACCTTCGTTCCAACTTCAGCAGATGCAGGGAAAAGGTTTAATTCTTCCAATACATCGTAAATGCGGTCGGCACCAAAAGAAACACCAACTCCGGTTAAGTCTTTCAAGCCGAACATGCCGGTTAAATCATCGTATCGACCGCCGCCACCAATACTGCCCATGGCAACCTCATTGGTTTTAACCTCGAAAATACAGCCAGTATAGTAGTTCAAACCACGGGCTAAGGTAATATCCAGTTCTAATTTCGCAACCAATGGCAAACCATAAGAAATCAAACTTTCTACATATTCAAAAACCTGTTCAATTTCTGCAATACCTTTTAAACCCGTTTCCGATTGGGCCAAAACATCCTTTAAATTGGCTAATTTCTCTTCATTAGTGCCATCTAATAAAATTACCGGACGGAGTTTTTCTAAATCAGCTTCGGTAAAACCACGTTCTAAAAGTTCTTTACTTACCCCATCTAAACCTATTTTATCCAGTTTATCAATGGCTACGGTCATATCTATAATTAAATCTGGCTTCCCGATAATCTCAGCAATACCCGATAAAATTTTTCTGTTGTTGATTTTTACACTGAAATCCTGTAGTCCCAATTTGCTTAAAGCTTCGTTGTAGATTAAAATAAATTCAGCTTCGTTCAATAAACTCTCAGAACCTACTACATCCACATCACACTGATAAAACTCGCGATATCGGCCTTTTTGTGGTCGATCTGCACGCCAAACCGGCTGCACCTGGAAACGTTTAAAAGGTAAAGTGATTTCGTGCTGATGCATTACTACATAACGCGCAAAGGGCACTGTTAAATCGTAACGTAAGGCTTTTTCGGAGATTAGCGGAATCAGCTTATTGCTGTTGTCTTCTTCCCCAAAATCGAATGATTTCTTTTTCGGATCTTTAAGATATTCTCCGCTATTTAAAATTTTAAAAATCAGTTTATCGCCTTCATCGCCGTACTTACCGGTTAAGGTAGACAGGTTTTCGAAACTAGGGGTCTGGATTTCTGCATAGCCATATTTCTTGAAAACCGTTTTAATGGTATCGTAAATAAAATTGCGTTTTACCATTTCAACCGGGGTAAAATCTCGGGTACCTTTTGCTAATGAGGGTTTAATAACTGACATAGCCGCAAAAGTACAAAAATGTAAGGTTTAAAAATAAAGTTTCGTCATTGCGAGGAGGAACGACAAAGCAATCTTAAGCACTAACCAGTTGTTGTAAGATTGCTTCGTTGGCTGAAAAAGCCTTCTAGCAATGATGATCAAAGAAAAAATTACTTTCCCAGCATCTCTTTTACCATTTCCCTATTCGGTTTACTCACCGGAATTTTATTACCATTGTGCATCAGTAATGTTCCGCCATCCTCTTTAAGCCAGCTTTTCACAAATTTTGGGTTTACCAGGTGGCTTTGATGAGCCCGCACAAATCCATGTGGTTTTAGTAAATCTGAATATTCTTTCAATGGTTTTGAAATCAGGATTTTATCTCCGTTACTTAAAAAGAAAAAAGTGTAGGTATTATCGGCCACGCAACGCACAATATCATCAATTGAAACATAACGGATTTCGTGCTGCTGTGGCAAGGCAATTTTCGGACTGCTCGGCTCACTCTTTTTGATCTGGCTCAGTAAAAAATTGAGCTGTTCGCCCTGTATTTTGTTTTTTATCCTGATCTCGGCCTTTTCAACTGCAGTTTTCAATTCGTCAGGATCTACTGGTTTGAGTAGATAATCTAAGGCAGCAAATTTTACGGCCTGAATGCCGTAATTATCGTAAGCGGTTACAAAAACCACTTCAAAAGTTTTCTCGGTAAGTTGATTTAACAAATCGAAACCAGTTGTTTTACCCATCTGGATATCTAAAAAAAGCAGATCGGGATGATGCAACTTAATTTCTACAAAGGCATCAGTGATGTTACTTGCACTGGCAACCACTTTAATATTTGGACAATGTTTGTCCAGTAAAATCTTCAGATTTTCTAAATTCGCTGCTTCATCATCTACTAAAATTGCCCGCATCTTATAACCATTGGCTTAAGGTGATTTTGATTATCGTTCCTTCTACATCCGCTTTCATTTCCAATAAAAACTGATTTTCTTTATAGATGGAATTAAGTAAAGATATTCTGTTTTTAGTCAACGCCAAACCCAAACCTGTATAATCTTTCATTACATCGAAGCCACCTCCATTATCTTTAATGCTCAATACCAAATCTGTTGATTGTTGGGTAAAACCAATCTCGACCTCACCATCATTCCCTTTTTCGGCAATACCATGTTTTACGGCATTTTCTACAAAAGGCTGCAGAAGCATGGCAGGTATTTCGATATTCTCTACATCCAAATCTGCCGAAGCGCTAATCTGGTATTGAAAGCCAAAACGCAATTGTTCCATTTGCAGGTAATCGTCTAAAAGCGTTTTTTCTGAAGTTAAACTGATGAGTTCCTTATGATCCAAAACATTACGCGTTAAGCGTGCAAATTTAACAAGATAGCGGTTGGCATTGTCGATTTCATTTTTGTTCATCAGTGTTTGGATACCTGCAAGCGCATTAAATAAAAAATGCGGGTTTAACTGCGAACGAACAGATTCTAATCGGAGTTTGGCGATTTCTTTATCACGGTATTGCAGGGCCAGTTTTTTCGCTTCCTTCTTTTTGATGTAGGTTACAGCCGCTCCAAAAATTGCTCCAGCAATGGCACAAAATATGAGGCCGTAAGTAATGAGTTGTTTTTCGGAGAAAAGTTTTGTTTTGTTTTTTTCTGGCAGCAAGGTGAACTTATAACTTGCGGCTTTATCTTTTATAAAAAAAACTGGTGTTCCACCTGGGGCAGGCAATTTTGGCGTTAGGATAATTTCGTATTCGCCTGGTTCTTTCCAAAACTCTTTATAAATGTAAAAACGTCTATCATAATTGCCCAAATCGAGAGTTTCAGTTCTGCCATTTATTTTCCTTGCTAGTTGAGCACGATAGCTGTAATTAAATTCACTAAAGCTCACGTTAAGACGAACCAAGGAATCTCCTAAAGAAAATTTCTGATCATCCAACGACTTTGTTTCTACAAAATTATAATACTTTTTACTATTAACCTTATCTAATGAAGCGTAAAAAGGACCACCAGAATTTTTTTTAGTTAAATATTCTACTCCCACGCTCAATTTTGCTGGCAATACTGGCCTCCAATCAACAATCATGGCATCTCTTACTCTGTAATCATTAACATTGTAGATTTCTATTCTTAAGTAGCCATTTGGTTTTGAAGTGTAATTCCCTAGATACGCATATTCTGCCTTACCATCAGTAGTCTTTTTAAATTCAGAGGGAATAGTCCATCCTTTAATTTCTTTACTATCGTTTGTAATTACATGGTAACGGTAATTCTTAGCAGTTTCTCTGGTAATTTTAACATCTGCAAATTCAACATTGGCATTACCATCAACTATAAATGAACAGAAATTACCCCAATTTCCCCAGGACCAGTAATTTCCCTCATAAACTTTTGATCTGGTATTTGCCTGAAAACGAATAGCCAAACCCTGAAAGCCTCCATAAAGCTGTTCTCCGATTGAAAAATTAAATCTATCTTTTGAAATTGATTTCAAATGCCTTTTATGTGCAATCATAGCCAATTGTTTGGGTGTTGCACGCCTAACATCAACCAGCTGATTTCCAGCAAATTCCAAATACTTATTATCTACACTGACATTAGCTTTGTGCTGCGCAACCAGGCTATTTATCGAAATGATTAATAAAACTAAGAGTGTTATCTTTTTCATGCGTTTAATTTTCTATAAACATCTTGCAAAAAATCTGCTTAAGAAACATTAAAACAGGATGTGGCATGAATAAACTTGTAAATGGTAGGTTTGGGGTAGTATTTAGATTTGAGGGCGGCACATTTAATGATAGAAAATTGAATAGCAGGTTCTAAAGAACTGTCGTCATTCCCGCGCATGCGGGAATCTTAATGCAACATACAAACCCTAGCTAGGCATTACGACTCCCAATCGAGTTGGGAATGACGCAAAGATTATAGGCATCGCCCCCTGAGCGTAGTCGAAGACCGCTACAACAAGCTGATTCAGAAAAAGGTGCTTCGGCTACGCTCAGGATGACACCCTCCTTTTTGATTTATTCTAAACGACTTATTCCCGAACATCACAAAATTGAATACTAGCCCCCGGCTTTTTTCACTTTGTAACCATCCTTTTGAAGAATGCCCATTACTTTATCGCGTACATCACCCTGGATCATAATTTCTCCGTCTTTCACTGAGCCGCCTACCCCACATTTGGTTTTAAGCATTTTGCCCAATACGTCTAAATCTTCTGAACGGCCTCTGAAACCAGTAATTAAGGTTACAGCCTTACCACCACGGTTCTTTTTATCGAGCATTACCCTTAAATCCTGCTGGTTATTTGGGGAAGTAACGGCATCATCAACTTCTTCTTCGTATTCGAATTCAGGATTGGTAGAATACATAATTCCACCAAGATCACTTAAACTATTTTTCTTTGGTTTCATGTTTTATAAAAGTTCATTGGTTCACTGGCCATTAGTTCTTTAGTTGGGGTAAATCCTAACAATTCGTTACGGGGCTGAACTTGAGCGTCCGGAGCAATATACGCCGCCAATCGCTACACGCCACACGCTAAACTCAAGGCACAATCACTTTCAATGAAAGTGGATGTATGTTTGCTTCAATCTCCGCTCCCATTTGTAAAGGTTCGCCATCTACATGTACTGCACCTGCTGTTTCCCTTATTATTTTAATATCTTTTCCTTTGATAATTTCGATCATATCTGAGGTTTCAGCTTTGCCCCTTAACATTACATAACCCAAAACTGGCAATTTTAGTATCGGGAAGGGCTTGATAATACAAACATCAAGCAATCCATCTTTTACCGAAGCATTAGGTGCGATATAAACATCGTTTCCATATTGTGAGGAATTGGCAATGCTAATGGCAAAAGCTTTTCTATTGTATTCCACACCATCAATATTGAGCAGATACGTTTGTGCTTTGTAATTAAAAACTTCCTTAAACCCCAATTTTACATATCCTGATAAGCCGCGTTTTTTATCCTTTGAAAAAACAGCGCTCAAATGGGCATCGAAACCCATTCCCGCCAGGTTGAAAAAACATTTGTTATTAAACTCGGCGGTATCAATCTCATCAACATTAAAATTATTGATAATGGAAAGTGCGTAACGTAAATTTTTAGAAATATTTAAAAACCTGGCAAGGCCATTTCCAGATCCGAGGGGTAAAATCCCTAAAATCTTTTTGTGTTTTAATACCTGGCTAGCCACTTCGTTAATCGTGCCATCGCCGCCAGCAGCCACAATAACATCGAAATTTTTAGTCGCCGCTTCGTCTGCCAGTTCTCCTGCATGACCAACATATTCGCTAAAAACGAAATTCGGACTGAACTTTTCCTTATCCAGAAATTTATCGATAAAATCGGGAATACGCAGTTTCCCTCTCCCACCAGAGATAGGGTTTATGATAAAGAGGATATTGATCTTTGTGTGCAAAGTGTAAGAATGAGTGCACAAAATAATCTATAATTTTTGAAATAAAGAAAATATGCTAATTTTGCGACAGTAAAAAGTGGATTGATTTGCTATCCCGATACTTCGGGACCGGATTGCAACCACTTAAAAAAATTGCTAATGCCTCCTTTCAATCATTTTACCACTTGTTTCCAAGGGGTTTGGCAATATAAATTTGTTTATTTATCACTAAATATTTAATAAATGTCATATTTATTTACATCAGAATCTGTTTCTGAGGGTCACCCAGATAAAATTGCCGATCAAATTTCGGATGCCTTAATTGATAACTTTTTAGCTTTCGATCCAGAATCAAAAGTTGCCTGCGAAACCTTGGTAACAACTGGCCAGGTTATTTTGGCTGGTGAGGTAAAATCTAAAACATATCTGGATGTACAACAGATTGCACGTGATGTAATTAAGAAAATCGGTTACACCAAAAGTGAGTATATGTTTGAGGCCAATTCTTGTGGAATTTTATCTGCAATACACGAGCAGTCGCAAGATATTAACCAAGGTGTAGATAGAACAAACAAAGAAGAACAAGGTGCTGGCGATCAGGGTATGATGTTTGGTTATGCAACCAACGAAACTGAAGATTATATGCCTTTGGCATTAAATCTTTCTCATAAATTATTACAGGAATTAGCTGTATTGCGTCGCGAGAATAATGAAATCACTTATTTACGTCCGGATGCAAAAAGCCAGGTTACTTTAGAGTACGACGATAATAATAAACCAGTTCGTATCGATGCAATTGTAATTTCTACGCAGCACGATGATTTTGATGAAGAAGCAACGATGTTGGCGAAAATCAAAACTGATTTAGTGAATATCCTGATCCCTCGCATTATCAAAAGCAATCCTGCTTATGCGCATTTGTTTAACGATAAAATAGAATATCACATTAACCCAACCGGTAAATTTGTAATCGGTGGTCCACATGGTGATACCGGCTTAACCGGAAGAAAAATTATTGTTGATACTTACGGTGGTAAAGGTGCACATGGTGGTGGCGCTTTCTCTGGTAAAGATCCAAGTAAAGTAGATAGAAGTGCGGCTTACGCTACACGCCATATTGCTAAAAACTTGGTAGCTGCAGGTATTGCCGACGAAATTTTAGTCCAGGTTTCATACGCTATCGGTGTTGCAAAACCAATGGGTATATACATTAATACCTACGGAACTGGTAAAGTGGGTAAAACCGATGGTGAGATTGCTAAAATTGTAGAGTCGATTTTTGATATGCGTCCTTATTTTATCGAGCAACGTTTAAAATTAAGAAACCCAATTTATAGCGAAACGGCTGCTTACGGACACATGGGCCGTACACCAGAGACCGTTACCAAAACTTTCAGAACACCAAATGGTGAAGAAAAAACAGTTACTGTTGATTTGTTTACCTGGGAGAAATTGGATTATGTAGATCAGGTAAAAGCTGCTTTCGGCATTTAATTCTCAAATAAATTTACAAAAAAGGCGTTTTGCAGCATTGCATAACGCCTTTTTTTGTTGTCATGCAGTCAGATGTTATCACCTGACTGGGTATTTGTGTCAGGTGGTAACACCTGACACCACCCAAAAGCTGCAGAAAAAGCTATTGATAAGTTTTTAGAAAAGCAGGGTTCTGTGTACATCGGTTCTGAAAGCCCCGCTCTCTGCTTTACTTCGTGCCGCGGCGATCAGGTTTATTTAACCTGGGTAGGTGGTTCTTAGGGAGAAAACACCCTCAAAAGTAAATACTCTGGAACTATGCTATTCTGCGATAATAGTAGCACAAACCTAGCCAACTTAAACCTGATCAAAGCGAGATGCACCCGATTTTTCATCGAAGCAGAAGCGAGAGCAGGAATGAAAAAACCTATACATTGCTGAACCTGCTTTCCAAAAACATTTTAAAATATTTAGTCTTTTTCCCTAACCTTAGAATTACGAAGTTTTCCCTACGCGCATGCCTTGCTAAAATTCGTAATTAGGCCAGATGATATTTCAGTTCCTGATGACTGCCCTGCTCAACCACTACACCTTTATCCAATACGATAATTTTATCGGCATTATTCAACGTGCTCGATCGGTGTGTAATTACAATTACCGTTTTCTGTTCAGCTTTTAAGATTTCGATCATTCGCTGTACGTGTTGCTCAGAAACCGAATCGAGGGATGATGTAGCTTCGTCTAAAATCAAAATTTCAGGGTCGCGGTACAATGCCCTAGCAATGGCAATACGTTGTCTTTGTCCGCCAGATAATGCGGTTCCGTTTTCGCCAAGATAAGTCTGAAAGCCTTTTGGTAAAGCTTCAATAAAACCTATTAAGCCAAGTTTTGTAGCAATATCGATAATCCTTTGCATATCGGGTTCTTCTTCACCAATAGCGATATTATCAATTACATTACCGGCAAATAAATCAATTTGCTGTGGCACAACCGATACCATTCTACGGAGCGATGAATTGCTGATGTATTTTAAATCGTATTTACCTATGCGCACATTTCCGCCCTGTATGGGATAAATATTTTGTAAGATAGACATTAGCGTGGATTTTCCTGATCCACTTTCACCTACAATAGCAGTAAATTTACCCTGCGGAATGATCAAATTCAGGTTTTCGAAAACAGGCAGCCGCATGCCATATCGGAAAGAAACATTTTCGAAATGGATATCACCAATTTTATCAGTACTTAGTTCAATCTCGTTTTCATCGCTTTCGCGTTCTAAGTCCATAATTTCGAACAGCCTGTCTGCTGCGATCACGGCATCCTGCACCGTTTTATTCATCCCGATCAAAGAGGAAACCGGACCTGTAAAATAACCGATCAATGTATAAAAGGATAATAACTCACCTGGGGTAATCGAGTTACTCAATACATACCCAGCACCCACCCAAAGCAATATAATGGTAATCATTCGAGAAATAAATTCTGTAGAAGTACCCGATACAACCGCATTGATATTGGATTTAAAACCTGCCTGAAGCAATTTGATGAAACGGGTTTCGGTTTTCTCATTGGCATGATCTTCCAATCCGAAACGTTTAATGGTACCTACAGCATTTAAACTCTCTACCAATTGCGACTCCAGCTCGGCTGCATCTTCCATTAACCTGCGCTGCGTACGCTTGTTAAATTTATCTGTAATGAAATAAATTACAAGGTATAATGGGATAACAGTAAGCGTGATGAGTGCGAGTTTCCAGTAGTAGGTAAACATCATGATAAACGAAAAGAAAACGATAAAAATGTTGACCACAAAATTTACACATACATCATTTAAAAATGTTCTGATCTTAACTGCATCGTTAATCCTCGAAATAATTTCGCCTACCCGCATGGTATCGAAAAACTGCTGTGGCAAGCTGAGCAAGTGTTTATAATAGCCTAAAATAAGCTGGGCATCTATTAGCTGGCCCGTTTTTAATGTAAAAACAGTTTTTACCGAACCGATAAACATCTGCACAATCAGGATCACCATCATGGCAATGCTCATCAGGTTTAGCAGGTTATGGTTGCCATCAACCAGCACAAAATCGACGAGTTTCTGCACAAAAATAGAGGTTGATAAACCCAGTACAGTAAAAACAATTGCACCAAATAAAACCTGTGTCAGAATACCCTTGTGCGGTTTAATCAAACTCCAGAATCTACCCTGGATTGACCTTTTCTCGTTACCTATCTGAAAATCTTCTGATGGCAACAACAGGACTAATGCACCAGTCCACTCTTTTTTAAATTCATCATGTGTTTTACGGTGCACCTTTCCATCTATAGGGTCCATCACATCTATAAACTTGTTGTTTACCTTATAAATCACCACAAAGTGCTGTAGAATATCGTTCACTATGATATGCGCGATAGCAGGTGTAGGAATCTTAAATAAACTATCAAAAGGTGCTTTAACGCCCTTTGCTTCAAATCCCAATTTCTGGGCAGCTTCTACCAACCCTAAAACAGTTGTTCCCTTCTTATCGGTACCTGCAAGCTGCCTAATCCGTGCAACAGCCAGATCTAATTTGTAATGCGAGGCAATTGACGCCAAACATGCTGCGCCACAATCTGTAATATCCCGTTGCTTAACCTTTGTACTCATTGCCTTTTTATGTTTTTTGGATTAAGTTTGGATTCACCCAATCATCCACTTTATCGTAAAGTAACTGGTATAAACTTCGGTCTGTAACTTTAAAACGTGCAGTAAAATTCATCCCTTTTTTTAGATAGCCTTTATAACCGTTCTTTAGCATCAGGAAATTTTTATCCATCAGGCACTTTACTTTAAAAGCAGGTTGGTTGCCATTTAAAATCACAATGTCATCAGAAATATCGATTACTTTGCCTACCGCCAAGCCCCATTGATTATAATTGTAAGCGTTAATCTGGAAATGCACTTCCTGCCCTTTTCTAATCAGGCCAATATCTGTTGGATTGATGTAACAGTAAGCGGCCAAACCTGCATCAGGAGAAACCTCACCCACTTTTTGATTGGCAAAAACGTAAGCACCTTGTTGTAAGCCAACTAGATTTTGTACAGAACCATCTATCGGTGCACGCAATACGTATTGTTTTTTCTGCTCATTAAGTTCTGCCTGCTGACTGGAAAGCTGACGCAGCTCGTTCCGGTAACCATTGGCCTCAGTTTGCCATTGGGTTTTATATTTGGTACGCACCATTAAGTAAACCGATTCGGCTTGCTCTAGCTCGTACTTGTATTTTTCATATTCGGATTGTGTAATTACTTTACTCTGATAAAGTTTGTTGTAACGTGCAAAATTGCTTGCAGCCTGTCTTTTCGAAATACCGGCGTTTTTAGACTCTTGCAAATATTGTTGCCAGGATGCTACATATTGGCCGCTTTGCACATCTGCAGCACCGTTAAATGATAACAGCGTATTAATATCTTGTAAAAAATGAGTAATTTGATTTTTGCGGGTTTCAACCAAAGCATCTTGTTGTTTAGGCAAACCTGCATCAATCGCTAAAAGTGTATCGCCTTGCTTAAGTCTTTTATTATCAGAAAGTCTGTATTGTATAAGCCGGCCATTAACGGGCACAATAAGTTCTGTTTTTTCGATGGTAGATTGTAAAATACCTGTACCATTTATACTGATGGGAATCTTAATAAAGGGCAGCGCGACCAAAACAACTAAAATAGTTGCAACGGCAACTATATAAATTAACTGGCTTGACTTACTAATTTGAGCGCGGTAAACGAGAGCGGTATTTGAGATTCTTTCTGTAGAATAGGTGGTTAGCGCCATATTGTTCGAAATCATAAAGTATCCGCAATTCTGAAAAACAGAACAGCGGATACAATAAATTGCTTATAGACTCCAAACAAGTTTCAAAACATTGGTTACTGTTTTGTTTAAAAAGGTTGAAGTATCTGCGCCAACTGAGTTTAAAGTTCCTGAAAGAGAAGCTAAAAGTTCAGATAAAGTATTGTTAACAATACCACCACCCTCAACTTGTGACATTTCAGTTGTGTTCATTTCTTTAACACCAAGATTTTTTAATTCTAAACTTTTCATACTGGATTTTTTTTGAGTTTTAAGATCCCTACTCTTTTAAAGGCTTTTCGGGATGCGCCTGATGCTTGGCCAAACACTTCGACGAATGTAATCATATTAGCTATACAGATGTAGTATTAAGCATCCGATACAATCATAACGATTAATTAATATAGACAGTAAAAGTGCCTCTATACAACAAAAAACGCAATCCCTACTAAAAAACTAGGCTATTAGTTTTCATATTCAATTTATTCATTAACCCATAACTATTCTATATTCTTTTTATTCGCAGTTTTACATGTAGTCGCCTTCAAAATCTGGCTTATTTATAGATCATTCAACTTCATAAACCCGATTTCTTTTTCAGCAATGTGGTCATCATCTATTGTATAGGATTTGATATTGGCAATTTTCATTTCATCAATTACATCTACAAAATTCTGAAATCTTGCGGTTTTGCTCGGCTTGATAATAACAATCATATATTTGGATGAATCATGCTGATGGGTTTGGGCAACCAATTGCTCATTTGCGATGATTTCTTTTTGAATATTAGCCACTGGTATAACTTTCATATTGGCCTTTTCGATGGTGCCCATGTAACAAACGGTCTTGTTATTTTTACCCAACAAAATCGTCATGGTGCGCGATTCGGGATAATTGGCAACCACATCAATATCGGTTTTATCGGGCTTTGCGATATCTGCTGCATTTAAAGAGCCCAAAGAAGTGGTGAGCATAAAAAATGTAGTTAATAAAAACATCAGATCTACCATTGCAGTAAGATCTACCCTTGGTGTAGGTTTTTTGGTTCTTCCTTTTGCAGCCTTGCCGCTTTGAGATTCGTTTAGCGTTGCCATAATATTTAGGTTTTTTAATGATGATGACAAGCTTGATCAAATTGCATAAAAAAAAGCGGTTAAATTTTTAACCGCTTAAATAAAGGTCGTAGGCTCGATCCGATAGTTATAGATTGAAACGCAGTGAAATGGAGTAATCTTTAGTAGATTTCCCGACTCGTTGCACCCAATAGCTCGGGTCCGATACTATTAACAATACCTCACAAACAACTATTAATCAGTATTTTACATGCTTTCTCGTTTCCATCCAGCTAGGCCATAGCATGGTAGCCCCGTTCTACTTAAATCCGGCCTAACAAATTTTTCGGACTGCACTGTTCTGGCTGCCTAACTGCCTTCAAAAGAAAAATTTTCAGCCGGCATTTTTTTTTTCTTTTTGATGCCAAAAAGAAAGAGCCCATCGGCGGCGGCGAGCCGAGGCAAGACCCTGGTGTATGGCAAAAAAAATAAATTATCCCTCGAAATGACGATCAAACTAATATAAATATTATTTTACCGCTTCAATTACCCCGCAGCCTACCCTCGGCCCCGAGTTTCCTGTCGGCTGAGTAGTATAATCGTCGGTACCACCATGCACAATGATGCCACGACCGATAATATTTTTAATATCGCCATCTTTAATATTCCATCGATCTGTAGTTACCGAAAGTGCAGCATGGCCTTTACCATCCAGCATAATATTCCCTATATCGCCACTATGGTAAGCCGCAGATCCCCATTTCCCATGGGCTTCTTTTGTTGGATTCCAATGGCCGTGGGTGTTTTCGCCCATATTGCCACAATCGCCATGTTCGTGAAAGTGCACCGCAACATTACTGTCGGCCCTTGCAGCAAAATTCATTTCGATATCCATCTTAATTTTCCCATCACTCAGTTCGTAAAACTTTGCTGTTCCTATGGTTTTTGTATTGTCAGCCGTTTCGGTTAATGTGGCCTGGGCAATTTCTTTGTCGGTTTTGGTACAGGCACTTACAAATGCAATGCCTGCGATGGCTAAGGTTAAAAGGTATTTTTTCATTATTTTAAAATTTAGTTTACATAACAAACAGATTGACAATCATTTGGTTTGCTTTAAAAAGAACAACAGACAAAACCATTTCAGATGCAGCTTGTTTAATCAGTATAAAATCGTATAACTATGGAACAGCCAATTGCAATGAACACTTTGAGTCAAATTTTGGAGAAATTGAGGCTGAAAGGAAAAGATAATGAACTAAAAATATCTGATCATGGTAAGATGCAAAGCAAATCTTTGGGTAAAATTTATAAACCAGAAGATCTGACTATTGTTAAAACCTACCGTTTTGAAGGAGATTCAGATCCCGCAGATAACTCTGTGCTTTATCTCGTGGAAGATCAGGATAAAAATATTGGATATATATTAGATGCTTATGGTATCTATTCGGATAATGACGGACCATCTTTTGACGATTTCTTAAAAAAGATTCCGACCGAAAATAGAGACGAACAGGAATTGTTCAGTTAACAACCTAAAACACATTATGGGGAGAATTGGCGTAATCTGATTCTCCCTTTTTTATTTTAAAAAAAATCGGGAAGTTATATTTCTGTAATTTTGCGCCTCATTTACGAGCCCCCGATGAAAAGCAAAATCAATATTCCGCCAATACCTGCTGTTTTACTGTCTATTATCAGTGTGCAGTGTGGTGCGGCAATTGCAAAAGGGCTTTTCCCGCAGATCGGGGCAGCAGCAACTGCATCTTTAAGGATCGGTTTGTCGGCTGTAATCTTACTCATCGCTTTCAGACCAAACTTATTTAAATTAAATGCCAAACAATGGAAATATGTGATCCTTTATGGCGTTTGTTTAGGCGTAATGAACATGGTGTTTTACATGGCCATTGCCCGCATTCCAATTGGTTTAGGCGTAACCCTAGAATTTGTTGGCCCGTTAGGACTGGCCATTTTCGGGTCGAAAAAACCTGTAGATTTCCTTTGGGTAATACTGGCCGCCACAGGGATTGCGCTAATTGCACCCTGGACAAGCACAGGTTTAAATGTTGGCGGGGTACTACTGGCACTCTTAGCCGGGGTATTTTGGGCCGCTTATATTATACTGGGAGGTAGGATATCAAAAATTATGAAAGGTGGCGACGCCGTGGCCATCGGAATGTTATTTGCCACAATAGTCATTCTACCATTTGGCATTTATGGTGGTGGTTTGGGTAATTTGAACCCTAAATTACTAGGTTTAGGAGCGGCGCTTGCGCTATTATCAAGCGCCATTCCTTTTACCCTCGAAATGAGGGCACTTAAACAACTTCCCGCCAGGACTTTTAGTATTTTAATGAGCCTTGAACCGGCTATGGCTTCGTTGGCAGCCCTGGTTTTCCTACACGAATACCTCTCACTAAAAGAATGTTTTGCCGTGGCTTTTGTAGTTATCGCTTCAGCCGGCTCTTCCTTAACCGCCAGGCGTGCAAAATTATAACTAAGCCAGTTTTTCTGTTTTGTAAATTACAATGTCAGCTGTAAGATTAGCGGCCTGTTCTACAAAAGCCAAAATATAGGGCTGTTGGTTGTGTACATCTAAACCACTTTGGTCTTTCCATTCCTCCTGAAAAATGAAAGTATGGTCGCTTGCAGATTCGTGCAGATCGTATTGGACACAGGCCTCCTCTTTACGTGAATTTGTTACCATATCCAATAAAACAGTTCTTAAGGCTGCAACTGTTGTTTCTTTACTCTTAACTATTGCTGTTAGATAAATGCTCATATACTTCTGTATTTAAAAATATTTGGGTTAAATGTTCTTGATGTAACTTAAGGGCGCTGATGATATCTGCATTTTTTTCTACGTCGTGAAAATGAATGCCATCTATGCGTTCCATTCCGGTAAAAGCATTCATTCTATGAAAACCAAACAACACACCATCATCTACACTCGTTTCCATAAAAAATTCTTCAGGCAGTGTAAAGGCCTCTTTTGGCGCGTTCCATGATGAAGTTACCATATATTTCCGACCATGCAACATGCCACCTGTACCATAATTCCGGGTCGGGTTATTCGCTTTGCGGCCATCACTTATATAAATCCCTTTTTTATGGCCTTCGGTAAATACTACATCAATATACTTTTTAAATCCATGTGGCAACTGGAACCACCAGATGGGGGTATGGTATATCACCACATCGGCCCAAACATATTTTTCTACTTCTTCCTTTGGGTCGTAATTGTGGTTAATGTTGGTGGTTTTTATTTCAAATCCTTCTGCTGAAGAAAAGAAATCGGCTGTGGCGTTAGCTATCGTTTCGTTAAACAAGCCCCCAGAGTGACCAAATTTTTGTCCGCCGTTGATGATGAATATTTTTGTCATTTCGTTTTTCTAATTTGATAAGACAAAATTACAGCACCTAAGCCTATTATTAAAACAAGTTAATTCATAGCTTTGTATCAGAATTATAATAACAAGATTATGGTTAATTTAGAGTGGTACAGAAGTTTTAAGGCGATTTATAAAACAGGAACTTTAACCGGAGCAGCAGAAAACTTGTTTATTTCGCAACCAGGGGTAAGTTTACATTTAAGTTCTTTAGAAAGTTATGTGGGTTATAAACTTTTCGAACGTACGGGAAGAAAGATGATTCCGACAGAAAAAGGTAAGGTATTGTACAATTTTATTGTAGAACCGCTAGCCAAACTCGAGGATGCCGAAAAACATTTTCAAAAAAGCACGGAAAAACATACCCCCACCATTAGCGTAGGCATGTGTTTTGAAACTTTTCAGATTACACTCGAACAATATATTTCGACCTTGCCGTTTAACGTAATTATCCGTTTTGGCGAGTATCCGGAGATGCTTGATCAATTGGACAAAGGTATTTTAGACCTTATTATTACCCCTCAAAAAGGCAATTCTCCTAATATAGCGCACGAAGCTTTTTCTTCAGAAACCATCGTTTTAGTAGGCGGGATAAAAACGGATGGAAAAACTTTTGACTCATTGGTAAAAAAGAAAGATTTAGCCGGTATGGAAGCTTGGCTAAAACAACAAAAATGGTATGGTACTGCAGGAGATATGGAGCATCTTTTACGTTTTTGGCAACTTAATTTCAACAAACATGCTGATTTTCGGCCGAATTACATTGTACCCAATCTCAATTCGATTGTACGTTGTTTATCCGGCGGAAATGGCCTGGCAATTATCCCCGATTTCCTCTGTAAAAAGGAAGTTGAAGATGGAAAAGTAAAGGTAATTTGGGAAGGTACATCGAAACTCACCAATACATTATACTTTGGTTGTAGGAAAAACACGCAATATGCATCAGAAATCCACATAATTAAAAACCTTTTCAAGGAGGTTATGGTTAGTATATAGTTTCTGTTAAAAATGATTGTGGTTTAGCGCCATTATTATTTTGAAACTTAGATAAAATATTTATTTTAGATCATCCCCTAAAATTCCATAATGAATCAGTCCAGTCATCTTTTAAGTAACGATCAATTAATACAAGTTTTTAACCTCACCCATACTGCAACTGCCGTTCATGTTGGTGAAAATGCCGTTATTCAGTCGGCAAATGATGCGATGCTTAGAATTTGGGGAAAAGATAGAAGCGTTGTCGGAAAATCGCTTGAAGATGCCTTGCCCGAACTGAAAGGGCAGCCTTTTATCGATATGTTTAAAAAAGTATGGATCGAAGGCCTTGTTATTGCCGGGAAAGATACTGCTGCCGACATTATTATCGATAATGAGCTGAAAACGTTTTATTTCGATTTTGAGTACCGCGCAATAAAAAACGATGAAGGGAAAACGATCTGTATTTTACATACTGCGATTGATGTAAGCGAGCGCGTACTCAGGCAAGAGGCAGTTGAAAGAGAGCGTGAAAAAGCTGAAGCATTACAACGTGAGCAAGCTCTGAATGAAGAACTCGCCGCCACAGTAGAAGAACTTGCTGCTACCAACGAAGAGCTGGTGGCCACAAACGAAGAGTTACAGGAAACACAAGAAACTTTGCACCTATTAAATAATGAACTGGAGTTAAGGGTTGTTGAACGTTTTAACCAACTTTCGGAAAGCGAAAAACGTTTCAAAACGATGGCCGAGGGAACTGATATCTATATTGCGGTTGGCGATGAAAATGGAAGTGCCATTTATTTCAACAAACCCTGGACAGCATTAACTGGCCGATCGATGAACGATCTTCTTGCTTTTGGGTGGGTAGATTTAATCCATCCTGAAGATCGGGATAATTATCTAAATATCTATCTATCAGCCCTGGCCACAAAAAAACCATTTACAGGCGAATTTAGAATCTTAACCAAAAAAGGCGATTACCGATGGTTATTGGCTAGTGGTCCTCCACGTTTTCATGCAGATGGGTCTTTCGCAGGCTACATCAGTTCGTGCGTTGATATTACCGAAAGGAAATTGATCGAGTTAGAGCGCCTGAATTTAAACAAACTCATCGAAGCCAGCTCAGAATTTATAGCGTTATCAGGATTGGACATGTCTGTACAATATTTGAATCCTGCAGCCCTTAAAAAATTAGGCTGGACTAACATTGTAAATAGAACT
>Ga0308165_1003232_pt1 | contig 17856 bp, 14 predicted proteins | sample PhyWR2_FD_201032 | JGI IMG/M metagenome (GOLD analysis project Ga0308165, IMG submission 201032) | Phyllosphere microbial communities from UC Gill Tract Community Farm, Albany, California, United States - DLSLW.R2 | ecosystem: Host-associated > Plants > Phyllosphere > Unclassified | place: USA...
GAGACACTTACCAAGAGATACGATAACCTTCTGTCGCGTGCCAATAGATCCAAAGCAGAAGATGTTTTCCAACTGTTCATGGCTGCCTATACAACCTCAGTGGACCCGCACACAGACTATTTTGGTGTGAATGCCTCGGCTGAGTTTGATATTTCAATGAAGTTATCACTCGTCGGCATCGGGGCTGTACTACAAGAACGAGACGATTACACGACTATTCGCGAGTTGACTGCTGGCGGCCCCGCACAATTATCCGATAAACTCGCTGTGGGTGATCGCATCGTGGGCGTTGGCCAAAACGAAGACGGCCCGATCAAAGACGTTGTTGGTATGCGTCTTGATGAGGTCGTTCAACTTATTCGTGGTGACAAAGGGACAACGGTCCGACTTGAAATTCTACCTGCGAACGCAGGACCAGATGGTAAACACAATATTATTAGCATTGTTCGCGACAAAATCAGCCTGGATAAACAAGCTGCACAGAAAGCCATCATTTCTACTGAAAATGACGGGGTTGCGCGTAAAATTGGCGTCATTACGCTGCCTGCCTTTTACGAAGATATTGAGGCTCGACGCAAAGGTGACAAAGACTATCGTAGCGCTAGTCGTGATGTTGCAAAGCTTCTTAAAGAGCTTAAGCAGGAAAAAGTTGACGGCATTCTGGTCGACTTGCGCAATAATGGTGGCGGATCCCTTTCTGAATCGATCGATTTAACAGGGCTCTTTGTTGGGAAAGGTCCTGTTGTCCAGCAACGCAATGCGAAGGGCGAAATCAAGATCGAGAGTGACAATCTTTCTACACCTGAATGGAAGGGTCCGCTCGGCGTGCTCATTAATAGGGGGTCGGCTTCGGCTTCCGAGATATTTGCAGCGGCGATACAAGATTATGACCGTGGTGTGGTTATCGGTGAACCGAGTTTTGGCAAAGGCACCGTACAAACAGTCGTTAACCTCGACGAAGTTGCACAAAATTCTAAGCCAGAATTCGGTGAACTGAAATTCACAGTTGCGCAGTTCTTTAGAGTAAACGGTGGTACTACGCAGTTGCGTGGTGTTACACCTGATATTAGCTTACCTGGAGTTTTCGATCTTAAAAAGGTGGGTGAATCGAGCTTTGATAATGCTTTGCCGTGGACGGAGATTGGTGCAGCAAAATATAAGTCGTTCGGCGCAGCTAAAGGGATTTTACCTCAACTTCAGACCTTGCATGATGAGCGCGTAGCAGCCAATCCAGAGTTTAAAAAATTCGTGGACGATCTTGTTGCCGTTAAAACACAGCGTAACAAAACAATAATTTCTTTGAATGAGACAGAGCGACGCGAAGAGATGGTAGCTCAGGCGGAACGGTTAAAGTCGCAAGGTCAAAGTGATGATGGGTTGCAGTCAAACGAAAGAAGTTTGACCGAAGATATTGCGCTGGAAAAGGCCCGAAAGGCCATAAAAGATGTGTTGTTAAATGAGGCTGCAGCGATTGTTGCGGATTTAGCTGCAACTGGTGAGGGGCGCTCAAATAATTTGTCGGAATAAGGCAATATAAGCTTAAAGTATCATTGTGGCTCTGTGTAAGCTCTCTTGGTAGATGATTTACAAGGAGGCTATCTATCTGGTGTTTTAAGCTTTTCGCTAATCACTCCACATAACGCGCCAGTGTTAGGCGATTATTGCGATTTATTGGAACTCTTATCGACCTAATGCCAGAGACATGTTGGTTTGCGGACTCGTTTTGGCGTGAGTTGTTGCGCTAAGGCGGAGTAGGGTTTTAAGTTATTAAATTAAATAGGAGTCGAATTTGCAAATGTAATCGAAATGGCTTTTATAAGTTTTTTATGATGTTGCACTTCGCATTGCGTTCGACTGAATTATTTACAGCTCTAAGCTTTTGAGAATTAAGGTTTGGCGGCTTTATTACGCTTGTGGCACGTTTCCCACGATCTTTCAGTGTAGCAGCACTATAGAGCACTTTTGGATTTGAATGATTTTTCTTTTAACATCGCGCTAACAAGTATTGCTTAGATTACGAGAGAATAGCCAACAAGGTGCAGAAAAACACTCCAAAACAATCTACGATACAGGAACCGGCATGACCATACGTAATTTCTATCTGGTTATGGCAGTGGCCGGAACTGTAATTCCGTGGGTAATGTTCGGATTTTTCTTTACGAATAACGGCCCTGATATCCCGCTTTTCCTGCAGTCGTTGTTTGTGAATGGAGCGGCTGGCGGTTTCACTGCTGATGTTTTTATTTCGATTATCGTGTTCTGGGTGTGGTCAGGGCGGGATGCCGTTAAAAATCAAGTCAAGCGATGGTGGCTGGTTTTCCCAGCCAGTTTCTTTGTCGGCTTGTCACTCGCTCTTCCACTGTATTTATATTTGCGCGAACGAAATTGAAGTCTGGTGATCGGTTAGTGGTCGATTTGCTGAGCGTAAATTACGGAGTGAAACGTCCAAAAGTTTAATAAAAAACGTATCTGTTACTTTTAGCCCTTTGTCAGATCGTAATAATCAAATAGTGGGCTCAATTCGATGGTTGTGAAGCCAGATGCTGGAACAAGTTGAGTGCCATTGGAGATAGCTTTTCTTCGTTACGAACACAGACTAAAAGTCGCCGGGTCGCCCAATCTTCCTGCAGTTCCACGATGCGGATACGGTTTGCTGGTCGAAACCGCCGCGCTGCAGTTTCAGGTACTATGCCCAGACCAACTCCTGCACCCGCCATACGGCAGATTCCCTCGAAGTTGCGTAGGGCGACACGCTTTTTGAGCTTCGTACCAAGCCTGTTGGCCTGATTATCAATGTGTGTTTGCAAAGCACCTTCAGCCAGACAAATAAAATGATAGTTCAATAAGTCGGCAAAGCGAATGCGGGGAGATTCAAAGATAGGATTATCACGCCCAACAACGACCACTAATCGGTCAATCGCAAAGGGCCTCACGACCAGATCACCCGTGCCTACGCTGTCGGACAAAATACCTATCTCTGCAAATCCCGAAGCGATACTCTTCGCAATCTCCAAGCTCTGGCGCTCCCGAAGTTCGACATCGGCTTGTGGGTGGGTCGCAAGCCAAGGAGCTAGACGGGAAGGTAATATTTCTGCAATCGCAGCGGTGTTTGCGAATACGCGCACGCTGGAACGAAGCCCTTTTGCGTATAGTCCGATTTCATTACGCATTTGAAGTAGGTTGCGGCCAATAGTACGAGCGTGATGAGCTAACGCCTCACCAGCTTCGGTGGGCACTACGCCTCGTCTTCCACGCTCAAGAAGTTTGACTTCGCCTTCGATTTCCATATTCCGGAGCCGTTCGCTTGCTGCTGGAAGAGACAGGCCAACGGCGGAAGCGCCATGAGTAATATTGCCGGCATCAACTACAGCGAGGAATAGTCGGAGATCAGTTAAATCGAAGCGCATGAGTTACCCTAATCTCAAAAGTGCCTTCGGTCTAGCCGAAGTCAGAACTCGGAACTTCAGAATTCAGAAATTGACGAAGGCTGTTATCATAGCTGGATGTCAGACTTTTCGTTTTCCGTCATCATCGCTATTGCGGCGACATTTTTCATTGCTGGCTTTGTAAAAGGGGTAACCGGCATGGGGCTCCCTACCGTAGCAATGGGCGTCCTTGGTTCTCTAATATCTCCGCTTGCTGCGGCAGCCTTGTTAATTGTCCCGTCGTTTATAACGAATGTGTGGCAGCTCTTCGCGGGGCCGCACTTTGGCTCTATCCTGCGGCGGTTATGGCCGATGATGCTTACGATCATTGTTGGTACTATTCTTGGATCATCATTTATCACGGGTGATAATACGGTGCTCACGACGACAGGTTTGGGGGCTGCGCTCGCTATTTACGCGATCTACACGCTGTTTGCGCGACAATTCGGTGTGCCCCAATTTCTGGAAAAATGGATGTCACCAATAGTTGGAGCATTGACTGGCGTTATCACCGGCGGCACAGGTGTTTTCGTTGTACCAGCCGTGCCCTATCTGCAAGCGCTCGGACTCTCTAAGGACGATTTCGTTCAAGCGCTCGGATTGTCATTCACAATCTCGACCATTGCTTTGGCGGTTGGTATTGGTGCGCAGGGCGCTTTTGACTTCGAAAAGTTGGTGGTTTCGACCATGGCCGTGATCCCTGCTTTGGCGGGGATGTGGGTGGGGCAGGTCATCCGAGATCGAATTAGCCCAGCTGCCTTTCGAAAGGGCTTTCTCATTTTTCTATTCGCGCTGGGTGCGGAGATGGCCTTGAGGCCGTTTTTCTAGCCAAGCCTCAGAGTGTATTGAAACAACTCTATAAAGAACTATGAAGATGCGAGACAGCCCATGATGCGAGGCATGGAGAATTCGAAAGCCGATAAAGCTTAAAATATAACTCAAAGCTATAAATTATCTTATGAAGATAAATGGCTGGGGAACCTGGATTCGAACCAGGACTAACGGAGTCAGAGTCCCAGCCAATATGTTGATAAATAATGTTTATTTTACAAAATAATGCATTTCCTGCCCGTTATGAATCAATGGGTTGGCTGCAAAAGGCAAACCGATACACGGCAAATTCACACACTACGTTGAATTCTAAAATCTAGCTTTTCCGCATCAAATAGGCGTCAGCGGTGAAGATTATGAGAGTAGAAACGACAGAGCCTTCGTTCCGCAGAATGCTGATATTTGTACCAACTTCGAGGATTATGGCTTCGTGACCAAGGTTATTCGTTTTCATATTTGAACAGTGCTGATAGACTACATATGGTGAGTGTGGAGACTAAACCGCGTAATGCCGTTAAAGCGAAATACAGTTAGTCTTTGGCGATCCGCTGGCTTGGCGAATACGCTGTTCTTGCATGCCAATTATCGCGATCATCGTTTTCAGCCTCACTTTCATGATGAATATGCCATCGGTATTATCGAACAAGGTTGCCAAGCTTTTTCCTACGATGCCAAGCCTCGGATTGACTTGTCCGAAGGAACTGTTTGCTTCATTTCTCCAGGTATGGTGCACGAAGGATGGGTGGGCGCAGAGGACGGCTGGACATATCGTATGTTTTACCCGGCGGTCGATCTCGTTGAACAGGCGGCGAATGATATCTTCGGAACAAATGCGATAGCCTTCGGCTCCCCAGCGGTACATGATCCAGAACTGCATCGAAACCTGCAGCGCCTTCACTTGATGTCGGCATCGCCTTTTGTTGAACGTTTGGAACTCGAAACAACATATCTATCTACAATCCGGATGAGCGTGCAGCGCCACGCCGGAGGTCGTCTTAAAACTGACATAGGTCGTCATTCGAGCGGATTACAACAAATTCGCGATTTTCTGGAAGATCAGTATTCCGATGGGATCACTTTGAATGAGCTTAAAGACCTCAGTGGGCTGAGTAAGTTTCATCTTCTTAGACAATTCAAATCAGTTTTCGGTTTAGCGCCACATGCGTACCTCACACAGGTGCGAATTCGCCGTGCAACGATTTTTATCAGAAGTGGCAACAATTTGGCGGACACGGCAGCTGCTGTTGGCTTTGTAGATCAGGCACACATGACGCATGCTTTTCGACGCACACTTGGTTACACTCCTGGTCTTCTTCGAAAGGCAGTTCTCAAAGACTGAAGATCAAAGAGCAATTTTTTACAAAACTTAGTTCCGTGACTTCTTTAGATGTCTAATAGCTATCAAACCTTGCCGCTTTGAGGTCGCAATTTGCTTACCTTGAAGGGCGATCAAGGAGACATCTATGATCCGCCACAGCTTTCTCGACGATTACAGTGAAGGTGCTCATCCTATCATTCTCAAGGCCTTGTCTGAGACCAATCTGGTTCAACAGGTCGCTTATGGGGACGACAATTACTCCAATGAAGCTAGGAAACTCATCAAGGCACATATGGAAGGCGTTGATCCAGACGTGTGGTTCGTGGCGAGCGGCACTTTGGCTAATATTCTGTCTATCTCCAGCGTTTTACGTCCGCATGAAGCAGTTATCGCCGCTGCAAGCGGACACATCGTCGTTCGTGAGACGGGAGCAATCGAGGCGACAGGTCACAAGATCATAACGGTTCCACCTATTGACGGAAAGCTAACGCCGCAATCCATAGAATCGGCTTTAAATGCAAATGCGCATTTCCCGCATATGGCGAAGCCGCGTCTTGTATACATATCAAATGCTACAGAGGTGGGGACCGTTTATACGAAGTCCGAGCTTCAAGCTATTTCGGCACTCTGTAAAACTCGCGGGCTTCTCTTACTCGTCGATGGAGCCAGACTTGGCGCGGCACTTTCCGCGGCTAAGAATGATCTGACACTGGCTGACATAGCCAAGTTGGCAGATATTTTCTGGATTGGCGGAACGAAGGTAGGTGCCCTAATTGGCGAAGCAATCGTTATTCCAAACAACTCTCTACGGGATGATTTCGCGTTTCACATTAAACAACGCGGAGCGCTTCTAGCAAAGGGCCGAATTTTAGGTCTGCAGTTTCGCGAGCTGTTTCGAGATGGGCTTTATTTCCGGTTGGCCGACCATGCGAACCAGATGGCGAGCCAATTGTCTATGGCCATTTCTGATGCCGGCTATGGTTTTGCGGCCGCGACAGAAACAAACCAGCTTTTCCCAATCATCCCCAACGATATGATCGAAAAACTAAAAACTCAGTTCGATTTTTATGTCTGGGAGCCTTACAATGATGGCAGTTCAGTCATCCGTTTGGTCACTTCCTGGGCTACAGATGAGTCCTGCGTTAAAGATTTCACCGCTACATTAAATAAATATACTAAGTGAATGGTTTCGGCTCATATCAACCAGACGCAAGGCACGTTCGTATTGCGAAAGCTTCTCGGACATATTGAGTAAAGTGCTCTGGTTAAAGATTTTTTTGCTGTGTAGCTGATTATGTCAGGTTTTTACCCAAACCTGACATTCTATTTTTGATCTCGTTCAAGACGCTGCCAGATCAGCCCCTTGCATGACTGTAAAAACGCTTTGCCAGATAGATCAACCACTGAGTTTGGAAAGAGTACCGTTGTTCTGCAATAAAATGATAATGAAAACAGTGAATTATCAGTAGCAAGAAATAGTAGTTTGCATAGTTTACAAACCAGAATAGTTGAAAAATAGGACAAAAATCGCAAATTATCTTATGAAGATAAATGGCTGGGGAACCTGGATTCGAACCAGGACTAACGGAGTCAGAGTCCGTGGGTCTACCGTTAACCTATTCCCCAGCAGGGTCGCATTTCAGTTCAGTGTAACTGAGTGCGATTTCGACAGAAGCGTGAAGCCTCATTTGTCGGTGGCCACCATCTAGCGAACTCAAACGGGTAGCGCAAGCCCTTCTTTTAAAAAAATACGGTAAATTCAGTTATTTCTTCCTTTCCGTTCAAAAGCGCTGATTTGCACCGCAACTTGACTGGTACGCATAAAAAAAGCCCGGCAGCAGAGGTGCGGCCGGGCAAAAGGGCAGGCTGGCCGAGAGGGTACCCGGCTGTGAAGGTGGCGCCCGCCAGATGTTCGTTCAGCAGATGTGGTGAGTGGCCTCCACGCGTGCGCGTGCATCTGCAAGTGCAGCCAGAACGCGGGTCGGATCATCCGTCGCACGCGTATGGATCGCGGTATAAATATCTCCACTATGAACCCCGATATCCCTGAGTAGATAGCTATCAAGTTCATTAAGGTGAGCAACATGGCGTCGGTTTCGGAAAAGCGTCCAGCGACGCATAACCGACGTAAACACAGATTGTACCACTTGGCTAAGCACCGAGTTCGTAGTGCTGGTTGCTGGTAAATGTGTCATGGTGGTCTTGCTGATCGCTGTCATTGCCGCTCTCCTTTAAGCGCGCTTGGTCAAAATGTTTCTATCGTCAGGTCATTCGCTTTCGCGTCTCCATTCTCTGCGACGCCAGCTTTATCCAACAATGGAATTGATTGTTCCAACGAATGTTTTTAATGTAACAGTTCAATATTCGTGATGGATCATTTCGATGAGCGCGCCTTTAGATCTAGACCAGTTGCAAACCTTCATTGCGATCGCGGATACGGGTAGTTTTACCAAAGCCGCCGACGCTGTCTTCAAAACGCAATCAGCGGTTTCGATGCAGATGCGCCGCCTTGAAGAACGCATCGGTAAGTCGATATTCGAACGCGATGGGCGGATAAATCGTCTAACCGAAGATGGTGAACGACTGCTGCTTTATGCGCGGCGGATGCTTTTGCTCAACGGCGAGACGATTGCAGCCTTTGACGACACGCAACTCGAAGGCCATGTGCGCATTGGTACGCCGGATGATTACGCAGATCGGTTTTTGCCAGAAATCATGGCGCGATTTGCGCGCTCAAACCCGCGTGTAGAGCTATCTGTGGTTTGTGAGCCGACGGTCAATCTGGATGAAATGATTAGGCGCGGTACGCTCGACATCGCTCTTGTCACGCAATGCGATGACAAGCGCCGATCCGAAGTGGTGCGAACCGAGCCGTTGTTGTGGGTAACATCGGCCAATCATGCGGTGCATGAAGAGGCTATGTTGCCATTGGCTGTTGGGCGTCCGACATGCATATGGCGCCACGCGGCAATTGATGTGCTCGAACAGGCTGAGCGCGATTACCGGATTATTATCACGAGCTGGTCCGCGACAGTACTCGCCGCCGCTGTTCTGTCCGGACTCGCTGTCTCGGTTTTGCCTGAATGCGCGTTGCGACCGGGAATGCGTGTTCTGGGTGAAGCTGATGGCTTCGGACGTCTGCCAGAATTTGGCATCGGTATCATGCGCGGGCATACCAAGCAGAACGCAATTGTGGATGCATTGGCACAGCATATCATTGAAAGTCTTGATAATATTTCTTCTCCTGCACCCGCCGCTCTTGCCTCTGCTGAGGTGGCGTCCTTCCCGTCGGTTCGAACGCGTCGCGTGCGCAGCAACGAATTATTGCCGGGCTGGTGAGCGTTGAACGTGCATAAGCTTGAAGAGTGGCGTCTTGTCCCGTTGACCCCTGTTCCGCGACTGATACCAATTACATTATGAGCATGGGCTTCGATTCTGATCCTAAGGGTGCCGCTTCCAATGTAGCGGAATATAGCGTTTCTGAAATTTCCGGCGCTTTGAAGCGCACGGTCGAAGATACGTTTGCGCATGTACGCGTGCGCGGTGAAATTTCCGGCTATCGTGGACCGCACTCCTCAGGACATGCTTATTTCGCATTGAAGGATGATCGGTCGCGGCTTGAGGCTGTGATCTGGCGCGGCTCGATGGGGCGTTTGCGCTTTCGCCCCGAAGAAGGCATGGAGGTTATCGCCACTGGCAAGCTGACCACCTATCCGGGTTCATCCAAATATCAGATCGTGATTGAGCAGATGGAACCGGCAGGCGCTGGTGCTCTGATGGCGCTGCTTGAAGAACGCAAGCGCAGACTTGGTGCGGAAGGTCTGTTCGATCCGGCTGCAAAACAGCTTTTGCCTTTCATGCCGCGGGTGATTGGGGTTGTTACATCGCCAACAGGCGCTGTTATTCGCGATATTATTCATCGCATTTCGGATCGCTATCCGCTGCATGTGATTGTCTGGCCGGTGCGTGTGCAAGGCGATACGAGCGGCGCAGAGGTTGCGGCTGCGGTTGACGGTTTTAACGCGCTACCGGAAGATGGAGCAATCGCACGGCCTGATGTGCTAATCGTAGCGCGTGGCGGCGGCAGTCTTGAAGACCTGTGGGGCTTTAACGATGAGATCGTTGTGCGGGCTGTTGCGGCCTCACATATTCCGGTCATCTCGGCTGTTGGCCATGAGACCGACTGGACGCTGATTGATCTTGCAGCCGATGTGCGCGCACCTACGCCGACAGGTGCAGCCGAAATGGCGGTGCCTGTGAAGGCTGATCTGGTAGCAACACTTGCCGCGCAATCTGCGCGCTTGTCTGCGGCCATGTCACGGTTCATTGATCAGAAGCGTCAGTCCTATCGCGCTGCCGGTCGTGCGCTCCCATCAGCCGATCAGTTGCTTGCCCTGCCGCGTCGTCGCTTTGATGAGGCTGCATCGCGCCTCACGCGCGGGCTATTTGTGAACACGCAAAAGAAACGCGTACAGTTTGAAGGTCGTGCAAGGCAGCTGTCACCTCGCTTGCTTCAACGCGGCTTTGATGAGCAGAAGCGTCATATGAAGCTGCTCGGGCAGCGCTTGCCACGCGCTTTGGAAGCATTTTTGCGCGAGCGCCGCATAGTGTTTGCAAGGCGTGCCGACCGGCTGACACCGGAGCCTTTGCTGCGGCGCACCACGCTTGCGAAAAATGCCATGGAGCAACTTGACCGCCGCCGCGATCAGGCGATTAATATATTGATTGAGCGCACCAAAAGACGCGGGCAGGAATTGGAGCGACTGATGCGAACGCTTTCATATGAAAGTGTTCTGGATCGCGGTTTTGCGGTTGTCTTTGATGCAGAAGGCAAGCCTGTGAAGCAAGCCGCGAATGTCGCTGAAGGGGACGCTTTGTCGATCCGCTTCCGTGATGGCGATGTGGCAGCTGTGGCTGGGACTACTTTAGGACGCTCTCCAAAGGCTAAGGCGAGCAAAACGGGGACACCGGGTTCCGATGACCAAAACTCGTTATTTTAGCAACAGATCCAAAGCCATTTCACAGAAATAGCAATTCTTTGCGCACTCTTAAGGCTGACTTAAGTTTGGTTTTCTTTTTCGCTATTCCATCGAGTCACGTGGCTCAAAGAGATGAAGCTGAGAGAGTTTTTGAATGTCGGTTAAGTTTTCCCAAGGCCATGGTGTAACGAGCCGCCGTGCCTTTTTGATTGGTGCAAGTGCAGTGGCACTTTCCGGTTGTGTTTCGACAGCACAGCAGCCGGAACCGGCTAAAGTTGCCAAAGCTCCTGCGCCGGTTCGTGCTGTGCCGCCGATGTATGAAGCTATGCCCTACGAGCAGTTCCCGCTCCCTGCGGTGAATGTAGCTAAGGTCGATCCGAAATTCTGGCGACAGGAAGTCGATTATCCAACCAGCGAAAAAGTTGGCACCGTCATTGTCGATACGCCAAACAAATATCTCTATCATATCCGTGGCAACGGTCGCGCCATGCGCTATGGTATTGGTGTGGGCCGCGACGGGTTTTCATGGGCTGGCCGCGCGATCATTGCTTATAAGCGCGAATGGCCGCGCTGGACGCCGCCGGATGAAATGGTTGCACGCCAACCAGCACTCCAGCCTTATAGCATCGCCAATGGCGGCATGCCTCCGGGGTTGAAAAACCCGCTTGGCGCACGCGCTCACTATATCCACAAGGATGGCCGCGACACGATCTATCGTATTCATGGTTCTCCTGAAGAGTGGAGTATCGGCAAGGCCGTGTCGTCGGGTTGTATTCGCCTGCTCAATCAGGATGTGATTGATCTGTACAACAATGTGCGCGATGGCAGCACGATTGTGGTGATCCCTGATCCAAGCAAAGGAACGCAGGTTTCAGCTTAACCAACAGCAAAAGGTGCGGATTTCCGCGCCTTTTGTTTATTTGCTGCCTGTTGCCGCAGCGATTGTTTCTGCTCCGCGCCAGAGCGGTGGTCCTTGCATCACGATGACGCCCACGGCCACCAACAGAACACCGGCTATGCGTGATGGTGTGATTTCTCTTGAAGCAAACCCCATGATGCCGAAATAATCGATCAGCACGGCAGCGATCAACTGCCCGGCAATAACAGCCGTCATAAAGCCTGCGGCACCGAGTTTTGGTGCGAACAGAATGGCTGCGGTGATGTAAGCCACACCGGCAACGCCACCAATCCATATCCACTTTGGCTGCCCTGCAAGACCAGTCAATGTGGGCAACGAGGTTTTCATCGCCAGCAAAACCGGCAGCACGCAAATGATGCTGATGATCAGCGAAACGACGGTCGCCCACAATGGGTGACCGAGTGCACGGCCCAATGCGGCATTCGCCCCTGCCTGAAATGGCACAACAGCACCCGCAATAAGGGCGGCGATTAAGAATGTAATTGATCCCTGAGCCTGCATAAGAATGGCCTTTCCTGTGTTCTTTCGGCTCAAATCTAGATATAGATGAAATGAATGTGAAATTCAGATTGATGGGTCAATTATGCAGCAGATGAATAATCTCCGGAATGTCGATCTCAATCTGTTGGTCATTCTGGATGTGCTTCTGACAGAGCGCCATGTCTCGCGCGCCGCCGTTCGGCTCAATATGAGCCAGCCCGCAGTTAGTCATGCCTTGGCGCGTCTGCGTGAGTTGCTGGATGATCCGCTTCTCATCCGGGAAGGCGCTGGTCTTGTGCCATCCATTAAAGCTATGGAAATCGCTAAACCACTGACGGAAGCGCTGTCAGGCGTGCGCGCTGTACTGGGGCCGCAAGGTTTTGATCCGGCAACGACACAGCATCGCTTTCATTTGTCGATGTCGGACTATGGCGGAAGCATTGTGCTGCCTGGGCTAGTTCGTGAGTTGCGAAAAGACGCGCCAGGGATTGATCTTGCTATCAGCCAGTTCAGCCGCGAGGGTATGATTGCGCGTGTTCTGGATGGCGAGATTGATCTCGGCTTTGGTGTTTTTCCGCATCTCCCAGTGCAGATCGCCTGCGATATCATTATGCAGGACGAATATGTATGTCTCCTTGATAAGCGCAGCCTTGAAGGGCGGGCATTTGATGCGAGGGCCTATTTCGCGCGCCCGCATGCGCTTGTGGCTGTGCGGGGCGATGCCATCACAGAGATTGAAGAGAGCTTAAAACGCGAAGGCCATACGCGGCACATTGCGGTGGTGGTGCCGCATTGGGGTGTTGCACCGCAACTCATTGCAGGCACCGATCTGATTTTGACGATTGCGCGCGGTGGTTTGAAAAATCTGCCGCCGGAAGACAATCTGGTCGTGATGCCGGTGCCGCTGAAATTGCCGCCGATACCCTTTGTGCAGATATGGCATAAGCGCCGGGAAAGTGACCCGGCGCATCGCTGGTTACGGTCGAAAATCAGCTCGACCGTTTTTAAAGATTAGTAAGCGTATTCGAGGAAGATTGGCTCGATAGAACCAGCCCAGACGCTGTTGTAAGCTTTGAGCATGCGTTCGGAATCGGTGATGCCTGCGGCAACAATTTCTTCGAGCGGTGCGAGGAAATGTGTTTCGTCAAAGCCGTCGCTGTTCAACTGCTTGCGGTTGAGAAGGCCAAGACGCGAAATTTCCAGTGTCTTGCGCGCGATCTGTGCCACTGGCTTCCCGCGGAACGTGGCATTGAGCGCCTTTGCAGGTACGTCATTGCGCAGCGCAAGAACCTCTTCATAGGTCCAGTCTTTCGTCAGGTCTTCCGCAGCATCAAGCGCTTCATCATCATAAAGCAGACCAACCCAATAGGCAGGCAGGGCGCAGATTCGACGCCATGGGCCACCATCTGCACCACGCATTTCGAGGAAGCGCTTTAGGCGCACTTCCGGGAACAGAGTGGAAAGATGGTTGGTCCAGTCGCCCATGTTCGGCACTGGGTCGCTGACTTCACCCTTCAATGCGCCGTTCATAAACTGGCGGAAGGTGACGTGCGTACAGTCATGATAGCGACCGTCACGCAGGATGAAATACATCGGAACGTCCAGCGCCCATTCGACATAATCGATGAAGCCGAAGTTTTCCGAGAAAACAAATGGCAACACGCCTGAACGCTGGTTGTCGGTGTCGCGCCAGATGTCCGAACGCCATGATTGAAGGCCGTTTGGCTTGCCTTCGGTGAACGGTGAGCTTGAAAATAGCGCTGTCGCAATTGACTGCAACTTCATCGAAACCTGCATCTTGCGGCGCATATCGGTTTCGGAACTGAAGTCGAGATTAACCTGCACCGTACAAGTACGATACATCATGTCGAGACCTTCATGCCCGACTTTCGGCATATAGTTGCTCATGATCTTATAGCGCGACTTCGGCATAACCGGCGTTTCTGCCAGCGTCCATTTCGGGCTGCCGCCAAGGCCCAGGAAGCGAATCCCAAGCGGCTCAGCGATCTCACGCACCTGCGAAAGATGCGCATTCACTTCGCGGCATGTCTGGTGAATCGAAGAAAGCGGTGCGCCCGACAATTCAAACTGGCCGCCCGGCTCAAGCGAAATCGCACCCTGTCCGGTTGGTTCAACGAGGCCAATAATATTGCCTTCGTCGATAATCGGCTCCCAGCCAAGCTTGGCTTTCATGCCTTCGAGAATGGCTCTGATACCGCGCGGTCCATCATAAGGAACGGGGCTGTTATCCGCGACATAGAACGGAAATTTTTCGTGCTCAGTGCCGATGCGCCAAGCATCTTTTGGCTTGCTGCCTTCGGCAAGATAGGCTGCGAGTTCTTCAACACCAGTCAGTGCTGTTTCATCGGTCGTGTCGCGCGCCATATAGTTTGTCCCTAGTCGAATTTGTCTTTGTCAGCGTGATTGGACAAATTTGTCAAATCGCGCAAGTCAATTTCATTGATGATTGAATTTTCTTGAATTCATGCTGGTGCCTTCCAGTCGCCCAGCACGGCCTGAACGAGCGTTAATGCTGCAACGGCTGCGGTATCTGCGCGCAAAATGCGTGGCCCAAGTGGAATGGCGGTCACAAAAGGCAGGCTGCGCAATTGCTGTCGCTCGCTTTCCGAAAAGCCGCCTTCTGGCCCAATCAACACAGCATAAGGGCTGAGTTTTAAGTTGCTCAAAATAGTCAGCGGATCATCGGTCTCATGGCCTTCATCGCAGAAGATCAGGCGGCGCGACTGGTCCCACTGTTCCAGAAAACGGTCAAAGCGCAATGCATCGCGACACTCTGGGATTGCCAGCACGCCGCATTGTTCCGCAGCTTCAATCGCATTTGCTTTGATGCGGTCCGTGCCAAGTTTGGGTACTTGCGTATGCTGCGTAACCACGGGTTGCAGCACACCTGCACCCATTTCAACGGCCTTCTGCACCATATAATCAAGCCGACCTTGTTTGAGCGGTGCAAAACAATAGAGCAAGTCGCAAGCTACTGGCTGCGGGCGGGTCTGTTCAATTGCTTCGAGAAAAAGCCGCTTCTTGCCCTCGGGGCGAAGCTTGACCTTCCATTCACCGTCCTGCCCGTTAAAGGCCAGAACTTCGTCGCCTTCCTTCAACCGCAGCACATGCGTCAGATAATGGGCGGTTTGGGTTGGAGCTTCGACGCTTGCGCTGTCAGCAAGCTGGGCTTCAATGTAAATTCGTTGCATTTTATAATTTGCGCGCATGATCGCATCGATGACAGAGGCCGGGGCCGATGGTCAAGCTTTTTGGTTACGCCCAAAGCGTCATGAGTGAAGTTACACGTTTAATTGATACCAATAAAAACCAGTTGAAATAAACAAGATTGTATCCATATAGATATGAACCTATCTATTTGAATGGAATTTAAATCATGAAACAGGCCTGGGTCGAATTTGCACCGCTGCTCTCAGCCAATTCGCGTGGATGGCGTAAAGCTTTTGATGCGGCAATGGCAGAGCACAATCTTTCGGATGCAAAAGCCATACCGCTCATGACGCTTCTGCGCCACGGCGACCGCATTCCGCAAGGTGTGCTGGCTGAAAGAGTAGGCATTGAGGGCGCAACGATTGTTCGCGTGGTGGATGATCTGGAAAAAGAAAACCTGATCCGCCGTATCGCAGACGACTCGGACCGCCGGGTGAAACTTATTCAGCTTACCGATGAGGGTCGCGCCCTTGCGCAGAAGGTCGAAAAGACTGCAGCGCGGTTGCGCACTGCATTTCTGGGTGATCTCGATCCGGAAGCTGTCGATATCGCGATGGATGTGCTGCGTAAGCTTCATGAAAAGTTTCAAAACCAGCCTTCCTGAGCAGAACACGCTTCAACAACCATAGCCGTAAAGAAAATGATTAAGCCTGCTGAAACATTGCCACGATTTTGGGACGTGGTCTTCTCGCTGAAGACCTTTGCGGCCGCTATGCTTGCATTGTGGATCGCTCTAATAGCGGACCTGCCCAATCCCTATTGGTCGGTGGCTGCGGTTTATATTGTGGCGCATCCGCTTTCAGGCGCGACAACATCGAAGGGCTTTTATCGACTGATCGGCACGATCATTGGTGGTGCGGTCACGATCCTGTTTGTGCCGCATCTGGTCAATTCGCCTGAGATTTTGACACTGGCCATTGGTTTGTGGATGGGGCTTTGTCTGGCAATCAGTTTGCTTGATGGCACACCGCGCAGCTATCTCTTCATGTTGGCCGGTTATACGGTTGCTATTGCGAGTTTTGCTGTCGTTTCGGCCCCTGAAACCACATTCAATTATGCGGTAGGCCGCGTCGAAGAAATCGCTATTGGCATCATCTGTGCTGCAGTTGTCAATCGTCTGGTATTTCCACGCCACAGCGGCCCAGTTCTAGTTGCGCGTATTGATAATTGGCTGCGCGATGGTTCAAAGCTTGCGGTTGCCACATTGCGCGGCGAGGGTGATAGCCCTGAATTTCTGCGTGACCGTCAGCGGCTTGCAGCCGATGCGCTCGAATTGCGCAATCTCACAACGCATGTTGCTTACGATACATCGTCTATTCGCAATGTTGGAACGCTTCTGCATGTCATGCAGCAGCGCATGGTTGCCCTTTTGCCCATCGTTTCAAGCTTACATGATGTGCTTGTGCTTAAACCCAGTGAAGGCGAAAAGCCTTGGCATCCAGCAGTTCAGAAGCTTCTGGATGAGGCATGCGATTGGCTTGAAAGTGGAGAAAATCTGACTGAACAGCGCCGTGCAGTTCTGCTTGGCTATGTTGAAGAAATTGAACGGCACGGCAAGAACGCTGACAGCTGGGACGAATTGCTGCCGTTCAATCTGGCAGCCCGCGTTCGTGATCTCGTGCAGATTTGGAGCGATTGTATCACCTTGCGTCAGGATATTGTTTCCGGCTCACGGCATTCGCTGCGCTGGCGTCGTTATGACGCTCATCTGAAGGGACGGCCACAGCACAGAGATTACGGCATGGCTTTCCTGTCAGGCTTCTCGGCACTGCTTGCGACCTGTATCGCAACAGCTTTCTGGATTGCGACCGGCTGGTCACAGGGCAGTGCGGCAGCCATGATGGCTGGTATCTTCTGCTGTATTTTTGCAGCAATGGATGACCCGGTTCCGGTTATGCGCAAGTTCAGCTGGTTACTTCTGATCGTGATCGTTGCAGCCTTCATCTTTGAATTTGCGTTGTTGCCGCTGGTCGATGGCTTCTTGCCGCTTGTGCTGGTGCTGGGCCTGTTTTTGATCCCGGCTGGTCTGCTTCTGGCAATTCCATCGCAGTTTTTGCTGGGCATGGTCCTTTGTGTGAACTTGCCGAACATGCTGATGTTGCAGGGGCATCTCACCCATGACTTCGTCAGTTTTGCCAATGCCAATCTGGCAACGGTTCTTGGCATTGTGATTGCCGCTGTCGTGACCTCGATTGTTCGTTCGGTGGGTGCCGAATGGAGTGTGCGTCGTCTCGTCAGGACGGGCTGGAACGATATTGTGTTGGCAACAGAACGTCAGCCCGGACGTCATCGTCGTCAGCGGATGAACCGTCTGCTGCTGAAAATGATTGATCGCATTGGCATGATGACCCCCCGCCTAGCACTGATACCAGCCGCAGACATTGCCAAGGTCGATCTGCTGCGTGATCTGCGAAACGGCATGAACACCATCGACTTGCAGCAGTATCGCGCAAAGATGCCGGAGCCGCTGCGTGAGGCAGTGGACCGTGTGCTTGATGGCGTGGGTGCGCATTACAAAGCGTTGTCGCGTGAAGCAAGCGAAGGCGTGCGTCAGGAAATCGATGCGCGGCTGCTTGCGGCCATTGATGATGCGATCAGCGCAATTATTGAGAATGGATCCCCAGCCATATCCAAAAGACCGCGCATAGCGCTGGTTGGCTTGCGTTTTAACCT
>Ga0308165_1003233_pt1 | contig 17853 bp, 19 predicted proteins | sample PhyWR2_FD_201032 | JGI IMG/M metagenome (GOLD analysis project Ga0308165, IMG submission 201032) | Phyllosphere microbial communities from UC Gill Tract Community Farm, Albany, California, United States - DLSLW.R2 | ecosystem: Host-associated > Plants > Phyllosphere > Unclassified | place: USA...
AAGAAACTTAACGTCGTAGTAGTTTAAACGCACCGTATAAAAATACTATCCATACCGGTAGTAGCATAGCCGATAAACGCATCGCATCCATGGTACACATCAGGCCCAGAATCATGACCATAAACGCAATACACAGATAATTTCCGAAAGGATAAAATAACGCCTTAAAGTGGGTATCTTTGCCCTGGACCCGCATCGATTTACGAAACTTCAGGTGAGCCAGGGAAATCATTATCCAGTTCAGCAACAGGGTAGCGACCACCAATGCCATTAACAACCCGAACGCTTCATGCGGTAGCAGGTAGTTAAGTAATACCACCAGGGAAGTGACTCCGGCTGACAAGAACAATGAGTGAACCGGCACGCCACGACGGTTAACAGTGGCAAGAAACTTCGGCGCATTACGCTGTACAGACAGGCCAAATAACATACGACTATTGGAATAAACACCGCTATTATATACCGACAGTGAAGCCACCAGAATGACAAAGTTCAGCGATGACGCGACGATATTGCTGTCCATCTCATGGAAGATCATCACAAACGGACTGCTGTTCGATTTGATATCCAGCCACGGATAAAGTGACAGTAATACCACCAGAGAGCCGATATAAAAGATTAAAATACGGTATACAACTTGATTTACTGCTTTCGGGATAGAGGTTTGTGGTGAGCGCGCTTCAGCAGCAGTAATACCTATCAATTCCAGCCCACCAAACGAGAACATAATCACGGCCAGTGACAGTATCAATCCCTGCCAGCCGGTTGCGAAAAACCCTCCGTATTGCCAGAGATTAGCCACTCCAGCACGCTCTCCCCCCTGGCCAGAAGTCAGCAGCCAGATCCCGAAACCTATCATGCCAATGATAGCCAGCACTTTGATGAGTGCAAACCAAAACTCCATTTCGCCATACAGACGAACATTGACCAGGTTGGCAGCATTAATAATGACGAAAAAGAGTGCTACCCAGCACCAGGTTGGCGTATCAGGGAACCAATACTGCATATAAATGCCGCCGGCGGTCAGCTCTGCCATACCCACCAGTATGAACATGACCCAATAGTTCCAGCCAGAAAGAAATCCAGCAAATGGCCCCCAGTATTTATAGGCGAAATGGGCAAAGGATCCTGAGACCGGCTCTTCAACCACCATTTCGCCTAGCTGGCGCATAATAAGAAACGCAATAATGCCAGCTATTCCATATCCCAGCAGGACTGCCGGGCCAGCCATCTGTATTGCCGGACCAATGCCGAGAAATAATCCCGTTCCAATGGCTCCACCTAAAGCAATAAGTTGAATATGACGATTGAGCAGACCGCGCTTCAGCGTTGGGGTCTCCTGCACAACATCACCGCCGGATGTACTTGACGTATTTTTCAACGTCCTTCTCCTTTGTCTTTTATAAAGCGCACCTTTTAACATTTGCAGCAAAGCGTGGCAAGAAAGGGTTAAATCCTGTTTCAGAACGAGACACAGACGAGATAATAAATTTTTTTTGTTTGATATTCAGAATTTATATCTGATTTAAGCATTGAGTGGAGAGCTGTCCGTACAGATAAGGATGTCGCTTTAATCAAAAAAGTACTTAGGCGATAATGGTTCTTTGTTTTACCCTCAGGATATCCATGACAGGCTTCAGGAAAAAAAAAGAGAAACCGCCTTTAAAGTTAAGTAGTTCAGTTATCCTGATGCTCTGCGGTGTCATCGGTTCGGTACTGTTTGTCGTTTATTTACTCTATGCCCTACAAATCAGCCATCTTACTCGTAATAGCATAAAAGATACCGGTCTGGCTGTTGCCAGAACGCTGGCAGACATGCCAGTGATTAAGCAAGGTCTGGCCTCTCCCGAAGGCAGTAAAATTATTGCTCCTCTTGCGGAACAGATAAGAAAACGCAACCATTTACTGTTTGTCGTGGTCACCGATATGAACGGGATCCGTTACTCTCACCCGGATCCGCGCCATATAGGCGCTCATTTTATTGGTGATGATCTCGAGCCAGCATTACAAGGAAAAGAGTCTACTGGCATTAATCGGGGCAACCTGGTAACGTCCCTGCGTGTTTTTACTCCCGTTTATGATGCCAGTTCTCAGCAAATTGGCGTAGTCATTGTCGGTAGCTCACTCAGCAAAGTGGATGAGCAAATTAACCACAGCCGCTGGAATATGCTCTGGGGTGTATTATTTAGTGCACTGGTTGGAACCCTGGGTTGTGCCCTGCTGATATATACCCTAAAACGCATCCTCTTCGGCTTTGAACCTTACGAAATATCGACACTCTTTGAACAACATCAGGCAATGTTACAGTCGGTAAAAGAAGGTATTATTGCTATAGATCAGCAGGGTAATATTACGCTGATGAATCAGGCAGCACGTAAAGTCTTATTATCACCAGACGATTTTAGTGCCAATAACGATGTTGTTCCCATACCGATGATATCGACATTGTATGAAGTACTGGAAAGCGGTACAGCGATTGAAGACCGGGAAATTATTATTTCTGGGCAGCAAATTCTGTGCAATGTGATGCCTATTTATAGCCGTCAGCGAGTCATCGGCGCCATCTGTACTTTCCGCGATAAAACGGAAATTAATCAGCTGACTCAACAAGTCAGTGGCATGGTCAGTTATGTTGATGCCCTGCGTGAACGCGCCCATGAATTTATGAATAAACTGCATGTGATTCTGGGTCTGCTGCAACTTAAACGCTATGACAAACTGGAAGCCTATATTTTACAGACCGCCAATAACTACCAAGTCGAGATTGGCGCCTTGCAAAGTAAAATCAGACAACCTGTCGTTACTGGATTTTTAATCGGAAAAATGAGTCGGGTGCTGGAAGCGGGTCATCAGCTAACGCTGGATGAAGAGTGCTTTTTGCCCGACAACACCAATGAACATCAAATAACAGTACTCATCACCGCCCTCGGAAACCTACTGGAAAATGCGGTCGATACTTTACAGGGCCAGCAGGAAGGGGAAATTGAAGTCTTTCTACATTATAGCCACGGTATACTAACCGCTTCTGTCAGTGATAATGGTCCAGGCATAGCACCTGAACTTCTCTCGTCAATATTTGAGAAAGGTTTTTCCACTAAGGGCAAGCAACGTGGTGTCGGGCTTTACCTGGTAAAACAACAAATTGAAAACTGTCATGGTAATATTCAGGTGGAGTCAGTTCCTGGTATCTTCACCCAATTTACTCTCACGCTTCCCTGGGATAGTGAAAGGAACAATGCATGATTAATGTCTTAGTGGTTGATGATGATGCCATGGTGGCAGAGCTAAACCGCACTTATATCAGCCAGATCCCTGGGTTTATCTGTTGTGGTTCAGCCTCAACACTGAAGCAAGCGCAAGAATACATCAGCACCCCGGACCAGAAGATAGATTTGATTTTATTAGATGTCTATATGCAGCAAGATAATGGCTTATCTCTGCTTCCCATATTGCGTGAAAATAATAAAACTATTGATGTGATTGTGATTTCTTCGGCGTCTGATTTCGGCACCATTCAGAAATCGCTGCACTATGGCGTAGTTGATTATCTGATTAAACCTTTTCAGTTTTCACGTTTTGAAGAAGCGCTGACTCACTGGCGCGACAAACGTGCACTGATCGGTGGCCAGAAGCATTATCAGCAAGCCGATCTAGACCGACTATTGCACGGTAGTTATCCGTCCGCTCCGGATCCCGATCACCTGCCAAAAGGCCTCACACCACAAACATTGCGTACTATTTGTCAGTGGATTGACTCCCATCAACAGGATGAATTCTCCACTGATGAGCTGGCAGTATCCGTCAATATCTCACGGGTTTCATGCCGTAAGTATCTTATCTGGCTTGATAAAATCGATATTCTTTATACCCGTATTCATTACGGTGTCGCAGGACGCCCTGTCTATCGCTATCGACTGCAGTCTGAACATGCGGGCTTACTGAAACAGTTCTGTTAATCACGATGATATCAACGTTGCTGAGCGCAGATAGCGCTCAAGCAACGTGAGATATATATCCTAAATAATTCAAGCTGCCTGTAGGCGTCAAGTTCAGGCCATCGATGAGCATAGATAAACTCTGTGATTCAGCGCTATGGACGCCGGCAACAGCCAGGCAACTTGAAGTATGACGGGTATAGATTAATGGTGCAGCATTTCATCTACAACCTGATCGGTAGTCAGGTTGTAGGGATAGAATGTCGGCCAGTTATCCATTTCTTTTAACAATGCTTCCTGGGATTCATTCCCCATATAAATATGGTAGTGCTGTGACTGACGAGGGGCAATCGTATGGTCGCTAAATTGCACATATTTTGGTGCGGCTGATTGCTTGTCTTCACACTCAAAAAGATAGCGAACGCCTTTCTTTCCTGATGGGTAATGCAAAATTTTATAGCCTTGATAGTTATATTTGCATGAGCTGGTTTCTTTGCCGATATGGAATTCAATGACATTATTTTCAATACCTAACATACCAATATTACTCGCATAACCTTTCTCGTAGTAAGCACGGTACTCAGCAACGGTTTTTTGGCCTTGTCTGGCTTTTTTCTCCAGCACCGGATCTAAACTGCCATCTTGCAAATAACCATACACTGACTGCCAGACACCATCCCAGTCAGAAAGCGGGCGATCTTGTACTGATTTATCATCAAATATACCTTCACTCGCTTTACGTTCTATTTCAGATAGCGGCTTACCGTGGTCACCATGAGCAAATGCCTGCCAGGATGACAATAAAAGAGACAATACCAGTGCTGTTTTTTTCATTCCCTACGATCCTCTTCGCGTTAATTGTTACGTTATAACATATTGCAATTTATGTTATCAAATAACAATGACTGACTGCGGAATATTTTTTATGCCAGATGAAGTTACAGCGACGAAAGGGAGGAAAAAATCTCCGTTAGCAGTTGCTCAAAGAAAGGTGCGAATGAATAGAGCAGCATAGAAAGCATCAGCATGCCGATGCTGAGTGATAAGGGGAAACCTACTACAAAAATAGAGAGCGGAGGTATCAGGCGGTTAACAAGTCCTAAGCTTAAATTAATACACAGCAATAGGCTCACTACCGGTAATGCTAACTTGATACCGGCCAAAAATATGATATCGGAAAATTTTACCAGCATCATAATGCCTTCACCAGACAGAGAGAGTAGCTGAAGCGGCAAGATATCAAAACTGACAGCCAGGGCTTCTATCAGCAACAAATGACCGTTGAAAGAAAGAAACAATAATATCGCTAGTAAATTAAGAATTCGTGCCACTACGGGCATATTCTGCCCCCCACTATGGTCATAAAAAGTGGCAAATGATAGCCCCATTTGTAATCCGATCAGTTCACCTGCATGACGAACTGCAACAAAAATAAGCTGCATCGTCAAAGCCATTGCCATACCAATAAACAGTTGCAGCCCCCCTAACCAAAGACCGTTAAACGAAATAATATCTACCTCTACCGAGGGCAGTGTCGGCACGATTAACCAGGTGATAGAGATTGATAAACCGATTTTAATTTTACTATTGATCCCTTTATCACTGAAAAGAGGAGCTAAACTTAGCAGGGTTATAATACGTAAAAATGGCCAAAAAGCCTGGTGAATATAATAATAAAAATCAGCCGTTATAAATTTTAGCATAATTATCCAATTATATAAGGGATGTTGGCATACAGTGCCTTAATATAATCAATAGCTACAGCCAATAAATCCGGCCCTAATAATACGCCGACTAAAACCATCATTAATATTTTTGGAATAAATGATAAAGTCATTTCATTAATTTGTGTCGCAGCCTGAAAAACACTGACTACAAGCCCAGTAATAAGTGCAGTAAGTAATAGAGGTAATGCTATCACTAGCCCGACTTTAATTGCTTCATGTCCCATATCCATAATACTTTCTGGTGTCATAGTGATGAGCATCTCTTAACTATAAAAGCTTTGTGCTAGCGATCCCATAACCAGCTGCCAGCCATCAACTAAAACAAACAGCATGAGTTTAAACGGCAGTGAAATTGTTGCAGGTGGCACCATCATCATACCCAATGCCATCAGAACACTGGCCACCACCAAATCAATGATAAGAAAAGGGATAAAGACAGTAAATCCTATCTGAAAACCTGTTTTCAATTCACTGATAACAAATGCCGGTAGCAAAATACGCAAGGGGACATCCTCTGGCAACTGATAGTTTTCATGCCTGGCAATCCGGGTAAATAATGCCAGGTCACCTTCCCGTGTTTGCATTAACATAAATGTTCGTAAAGGTTTTTCAGCCTTGATTAATGCTACTTCCATGGTGATTTTATCTTCAGATAAAGGTAACCATGACTCTTCATACACTGTATTAAACACCGGAGACATAACAAAAAAAGTTAAAAACAGTGTCAGCCCTAGCAATACTTGGTTAGGTGGCGTTGACTGGGCACCCAGTGCGCTTCTTAATAATCCCAAGACAATGATGATGCGAGTGAAACTGGTCATCATCAATAAACCAGCAGGTAAAAATACCAGAACAGTCAGAAGACTAAGAGTTTGTAGTGGAAGTGACCACCCCTCTTTTTCTGAATGGGCATTAAACCATGAGATAGGGTCTTCGGCGCTCACCGGGCAGACAATAAGAATCAGAAAAAAAAGCCAAAGTTTATTTTTCTTAAAACTCATCATCTGCATCCTTATGATCGGATACTTTTTTAAACACCTCTTTAAAAATAGTATCATCAGGAATTTCTTTATCTGATTTTTTCATTTTTGCAAGACAACGAATACTGTTACTACTCACGCCTAATAGCAACCATTGATGATTGAATTCGACAACGACGAGTCGTCCTTGCTGCCCAAGTGATAAATTACTTTTAACGGAAATAATATTATTTTGCTTGATTCTTACTCTACTAAAAAAAGGAAATTTATTGATTAATTTAACTCCGGCAATAAACACCAATAATACTATCACCAAGCCTGTCCCAACTTGGGTCAAAAGTGTTGTTGATGAAAATAGCGCTTCGCTACCAGCCATCGTCTGAGAGCTCATTGATTCACTCATCTTCATTAGCGATTCAATCGATGTATACGTTCAGAAGGTGTAATAATGTCAGTAATACGCACCCCAAATTTATCTGAAACGACGACAACTTCTCCTTGTGCGATAAGATAGCCATTAATTAGAATATCCAGTGGTTCACCGACCCAGCCTTCAAGAGAAACCACCGATCCCTGACTCAAATTTAATAAATCTTTAATCGTCATTCTGGTACGTCCAAGTTCAACTGTCATCTGTACCGGAATATCAAGAACCAATCCTAGTTCATCTGCAATTTTTTTCACTTCCTCTGTAGGCTGCGCATTATTATCCTGCTGTTGCGTGGTATTTTTCTCATTGATAATGACCTCTATCGCATTTTCATTATTATTCTCTGTTGCTGAAGTACTATGATCATTCATTTCCCAAAGGCTCCTTTTGTAGGGATAACAATGCTGAAACAATAAGGTTCTCTATCCGTAGCGCATATTGATTATCAATGCAGCCATATTGAGCAGAAAATACTGGAGTACCGTCTACAACCGCTTCGATGATATCTGGCTTATCCAGACAAATAACATCTCCTTTTTTAATACTCAATATTTCTGACAGACTAGTAATTTTATTTGTAAGCCTTGCGACAAGCTCAACTTCAGTATTTTTAACTTGCTGGGCAAGAGCACTTCGCCAGTGCATATTTTCCAGTCTGGAATGTTCAAGTGGCGGATTAGTTAATAACTCGCGTAGTGGTTCAATCATACTAAATGGCATACAAATATCAAAACAACCACTGTGTGAACCAATTTCAATATAAAAAGGTGTCGTGACAACAATATCATTAGGTGAAGAGGTGATATTGGTAAACTTAACTTTTACTTCCGATCTGACGTATTCAGATTTAAGGCTAAAAATTGAGCTCCATGCTTCATCATAAGCTTGTAATGCCATCGTAAGAAGACGCTTAGCAATGCGCTGTTCAGTTGGCGTAAACTCACGTTCTTCCATCTGGGTAGAAAAACGTCCGTCTCCGCCAAAAAGATTATCCACCAGCATAAAAACTAATTCCGGTGAGCAAACAAATAATGCCGTACCGCGTAGTGGATTCAGATGGACCAAATTCAGATTTGTCGGTTCTTGTAAGTTACTGGCAAATTCATGATAAGGCTGAATTTTAATATTACCAACATTGATATCCGTGCTACGACGCAGCAAATTAAACAAGACGATGCGAAACTGCCGTGCAAAACGTTCATTGATAATTTCAAGCGAGTGTAGCCTCTCTCTAATCACTCGACGCTGGACATTAGGATCATAGGGTTTAATACTATGATCATTCCCTTTTATATTTTTATTATGGTATCCCTGAACCTCAATATCATTATTTAATTCAGATTCTTTTTTGGACTGATCATTAATATTGTCAGACATAAATCTTACCGTAAAATAAATGCATTAAATAAGACACCAATCACCTTTATTTCTTTTTTTTGGATAACTAACTGATTGATGGTATTTTTTACTTCTATAGCAAGCTGTTGCTTCCCTTCAATGGTTAACAGGTAATCGGCTGTTTGCTGAGAAAAAAGCATCAACAACTGGCTACGAATCTCTGGTAAGAAATCCTTAATAATCTCCTGAGATTCTTCACTATTAAGTTTTAAAGTCAAACCGATATATAGTACACGACCACCCGGCTGATGAGTTGAGTTTAAATTAAGCGTAAAGGGTTCTAAATCAACATACAGCGGTGATAATGGTTCAATTGAAAAATCATTATCATACAGACTTTTGGCGATAATTATCCCGGCCCTATTCTCTTTCATATAATAGAAGGTAGATGTAAAAATAACGCCAATAATCAGTCCTATTATAAAAAAAAACCATCTGGATTTTCTACCAGAACTCATATTATTCTTACCTTCCATAGTAAAATATTCCTTTGTATTTTATTTGCGATCTTTAAAATATAGAAATGAGGGTACTATCTTATTACACTTTATGAGAATAACAATTCAGTGAACAGCGGCAATTAATGACAACTATCAAATATATGATATTAAACAAAAATATTAACCCCAAGCTGTAATGGTATATTTTCTGTTAGTGTAAGCAAAGTTTCTTCAGCAGTATTTTCTGCTGTTTCAGGAGACATCCATTTTTCATGTTCGGCCTTCCCCTTACCAAAATGATTTGCCGTATCGGTAATCACCTGATTAGCACTCAGTTGTAGTCCTGACTCCGATAATAACTGACGTAATGCCGGCAGAGCATGATCCAGAGCATCACGTGTTTGTGGATGCTGTGCCATCACACTCATCTCGACTTGTTCATGACTGACACGTAAATTAACCTGTATCGGTCCCAATGTTTCCGGCCGTAAACGTAATTCAGCATGGTGGACTCCCGCACGAATAAAATGGAGTATCTGCTGGTTAAGAGATTGTTGCCATTCAGGTGTACCGATTGTTTGTGGTAACGCTATGCTTATCAGCGGCATTTTTACGGGTATTTGTATCTGCGTTTCTATTATCGCAGGAGTAATACTGGTTATCGGCTCCATACTCTGAAAAAGTTGTGGTGCAGCAGCGGGTGTCACGAACATTTGATATGTCTGTGGTATCTGATTTATACCGTCGCTTTTAGCCGTTGTTTCCGATAAGTTTAGCGCCAGAGTCGGTAAAATATGCGTCTTTAAGGTTGAAGGAAAAAATAAGGGATCGTTATCATCAGGCGTTTTATCTTCTTTGCTGACGAAATCGGTCATTGAAGGAGCCATGGTATATATAATACCGGCTTCAGAGGGGTCTTCCAGTTGAAGAGGCGGCTCTTCACGTTCAATGGCGCTGTCAGTCCCCTCTTGATTATCGCCGGTCTGCTGATTGACTCTGGCATCAAAAGAAATATCTTCATGACCTTCCTCCATATCCGTTACTGCCAGTAAGGCGGTGAACAGAGAACTAAAATCATCAGCACAGGGGACATGACTTATTCTGCTTTCAGAATTCTGCGTTATGGGCAGATCAGTGGTTGGTTTTATGTGCATATTCATCCTTTCTACGCGATAAACGTTGTGCAAAATCATCCATTAATTTTTGCTCCCGACGGCTTTCATTCAGGGCATGTGTCGCTTCTGCGCGTTTATTTAAAATATTAAAAGCATTTAAACGCTGTTTATCCTGGCGCCAAAGGGTCAGCATACTCTCGACGCGTCCTTCACAATGTTCAACCTGCTGCTCTTGTAAGCAGACGACGTTATTCAGATCATTTAAAAAAGTCTGATAAAGATGTATATCAATAACCTTCATCCCTTTTTCAATCATACTGGTTTGCATTTTTTGGCAATACTCACGCTGATAGCCTGTCAGACGTCCAAGTTGAACGATCGCCTGCTGATGGTCCTGTCGTGTTTTGCCTAACTGCGCTGCTGTCTGATGTAATTTGTCATCAGCCAGGTTTTGTAGCATGGCTAATGAATCTGTCGATGCCATGATCCCCCCCTCCGGAAACCCATTAAGTTATTGAGGAAAAATATCCTCAAGTTTTTGATAACAATGTTTATAATCACTTTTTTCATCCATTCCTTGCTGTAGATAACTCTCCATTTGTGGATACAGCGCAATAGCGTCATCCAACAATGGATTACTCCCGGCAACATAGGCTCCGACACTGATCAAATCACTGTTACGCTGAAATGAAGATAGAAGCTGTCTGAACCGCTGAACCTTTTTATAATGAGCGGGTGGGATGAGTTCTGTCATAGCACGACTGATGGAAGCCTCTAGATCAATAGCCGGAAAATGTCCTGTTTCGGCTAAGCGTCGGGAGAGAACAATATGTCCATCCAAAATAGCGCGTGAAGCGTCGGCGATAGGATCTTGCTGATCGTCCCCTTCACTCAGTACCGTATAAAATGCGGTAATAGATCCCCCTCCTTTAATGCCATTACCCGCCCGCTCCACCAGAGCGGGTAAACGGGCAAATACTGAGGGGGGATAACCTTTAGTTGCCGGAGGTTCACCAATAGCCAAAGCAATCTCGCGCTGCGCCATGGCATAACGCGTCAAAGAGTCCATGATAAGTAAGACATTTAAACCGCTATCACGAAAATTTTCGGCAATACGGGTAGCATAAACGGCCCCCTGCAAACGTAATACTGGAGAGACATCAGCCGGGGCAGCAATCACCACAGAACGGCGCATCCCCTCTTCACCCAAAATATTTTCAATAAAATCTTTAACCTCTCGCCCTCGTTCACCAATCAGACCCACCACAATGACATCAGCATTGGTATAACGAGCCATCATGCCAAGCAGGACGCTTTTACCCACCCCGGAACCGGCAAACAGGCCCATGCGTTGACCACGTCCAATAGTCAAAAGGCCATTAATTGCCCTGACCCCCACATCCAGCACCTCTTTAATGGGCTGACGCAATAACGGATTAAAGGGAGCAGTAAACAAACTTCCTCGCAGAACGCTCGAAGGAGGAGGAAGTGTATCCAGCGGGCGCGCTCTGGCATCCAGAACCCGTCCAAGTAACGCCGGTCCAAGGGGTAACTGCTTATTCGCGCCTTCTTCCACATAAACCCTCGCCCCGGGTAGCATGCCGGTGACATTCTCCAGCGGCATCATAAACAGCCGGTTGTCGCTGAAACCGACCACTTCACTTTCAATATAGGGTGGCCCACCATTATCGCTAGCACGCTCGACCAGGCACAGAGTACCAATAGGTAATTTCAACCCTACCGCCTCCATCACCAGGCCCGTGGTCCGAACTAACTTTCCGTACTGACGATATAAAGGAAGTTCTGAGAGACATTGCTCCTTACTATCGAGCTGATTTAACCAGCCATTTAATCGGGAAATCATGGGCAGTTTTCCTCGCGTAGTAAGGTGCATAATACTTTCCAGCGAGTTTCCAGACTCTCGTCTCTCTCACCTTCATCACAAGTGATACGGCAACCACCGGGTAACATATGTTTATCAATTTTCAGGCACCAGCCCCGTTCAGCCAGCGTCTGGCTAAATTGCTCCGCTATCAGCGGTTCATCTTCAGGGCTAATCCACATCTGGGTTCGATGCTGAAAGAGGGGCTCTTCAGTCAATAAACGCTGGACTCTTTCCAGTAAATTTTGATGTATGCTGTCACTGAGTGCCTGCTGTCCCAGCATGGTGTGAACGACGGTTAAGGCTAGCTGAAATAAGCGGGATGGCACGATATAATCCAGACTATCTAATGCTTCCTGAACATTTCTGAACAGCTGTTTAATATTTTGTGCTGCTCGCTCTCTCTCAGTGGCCAGTTGAGCCGTTTCAGCTGTCCGCGCCTCTGTGATTCCCAGTAATTTACCCGCGTCATAACCTGCTTGCTGCCCCTGCTCAAATCCACGACGTTCCCCTTCTACAAAGCCCGCTTGTTCTGCTTGCTGCTGTAGAATAGAAATCTCTACCTGTGGTGTTAGCCCTGCAGCAGTTTCACTGCTTTCAGTGGGTCTCACAGGAACTGATGGCAAAGCAGAAAGACTCTCTTCAGATAAATTTATCGGTTGCCACAGGGTCCAGTTTTTAGCTGTTTGATTCTCAGACGTAGACATCTTCTCCTCCTCCAATATCTATCTCACCACTCTCCGCCAGGTTTCTGACCACCATAAGAATATTTTTCTGCTCAATTTCTACCTGGGACATTCTCACTGGCCCACGAGAATTCAGATCGTCGGTCATGATCTCAGCCTGACGACGAGACATATTGCGGAAAAACTTGTTACGTAGAGGTGAATTGGCGCCTTTCAACGCCACAATCAACGAGTCAGAATCAATATCCTGTAAGATTCGCTGGATACTGCGATCGTCCATATTGATAAGATTTTCAAACAAGAACATCTCGTCGATGATTTTTTGAGCCAGTTCCTGATCAAATTCACGTACCGCGGCTATCGCGGCATCTTCTTGCTGGGTCTTCATCAGGTTGAGAATTTCTGCTGCCGGGCGTACTCCTCCCATTTTACTGCGCTTGATACTTTGTCCATGTAACAGCCCATTGAGGACTTCTGTTAGCTCTTGTAAGGCAACCGGCTGTACGCCACCGAAAGTGGCAATACGTAACATCACGTCATTACGGATCTGTTCATCGAAACGTGCCAGAACATCTGCTGACTGACTACGCTTAAGATGAACCAGTATGGTGGCAATAATCTGCGGATGTTCTTCGCAAATTAAATCGCATACCGCTTGTGGATCCATAAAGTTCAGCGTTTCAATCCCCTCACTACCTGAATTCGAAGTATCCAGAAGATCTTCTAGCAGACTACTGGCTCTGGCTTCACCCAGAGCAAGCACCAGTACTCGACGCAAATAGTCATTGGTATTGAGGCGTAAATCGACATAATCCGCTGCATCATGATGAAACTCATCCATAACTTGCCTGAGCTGAGCATGGGTATAACTGCCCAGATGAACCATAGCTTCACTGATCTTTGTCACTTCCAGCGTATTCAAATGCTTGAATACCTCCGCAGCACGCTCATCACCCAGAGTAATCATGACAATGGCACTTTTTTCATAAGCATTCATGATGAGACTTGTTCCTTTTGCACCCATTGACGCACTACCAGTGCGATAATATGAGGATCCTGCTCCGCAATATCTCGCAGCTTTTGTGAGTCCACGTCACACTGCACTCGCTGCGCATCTTCCTGTTGTCTTTCACGTTCAGATTGTCGTGTTATTGCTTCAAGTTCGGCCTTCCTGGCCTCTTGCTCTAATTCAAGACGTTGAAGAGTCATTTCGTGATATTTGAGCCAGAACGGCTGGACACCTTTACGCCACAATATCCAGGCAATCAGCGCTATGACCAAATAACGCAGTGATATCAGCAATAACTGAATAATCTCTGGCTGTTGCCACAATGCTGCAGCAACACGGGTCTCATTATCGAGTGTGCTGAAGGGGGTATTAACAATATTGAGCGTATCGCCACGAGCATCTGAATACCCCATAGTTTCCTGAACTAGCGCTTTTATCTGTTCAAGTTGTTGCGGGGTTAATTCAGCCCATTCCCCTTGTATATTTGGCAGGTAATTCACCACTACGGCCACTGACAGACGTGTTACCGTGCCACTATTTTTACGGGTATGGGTTAAGGTTTTATCAAGCTCATAATTAATGGTTTCATCATTACGCTGACTATAGGGTGTAGTCTGACGACGGGTCTCCTCGCTGGCCGGTTCAGGCGTTTCAATCAAAGCCGTCGCAGGCATCGGAGGCTGGTTACTGAGTGCTCCGGGCACACCCCCTACAGCACTCTTTCCCCCCTGTTCTGACAGACTACTTTGTCTACTACGAATCGCCGTATTTTCTGGAGTACTATTCGGTTGATAACGCTCCGCTGTCTGTTCCAGTTCAGTGAAATCAAATTGAGCTGTCACCTGTGCCCTGACATTATCAGTCCCGACAACAGGCGTCAGAATCGCTAAGATCCGCCGCTGGTAGTCCGCTTCAACCTCATGGGCATATTTCAACTGTGACGTCTGAATAGCCTGGCCATTATGTGAAGTTAAAAGCTGGCCGCTTTGATCAACAATGGTGACATGGCTGGCGTTCATACCCGGTATGGCACTGGAAATCATATGCGTAATAGCATTAATCTGACCGGCATCAAGGAGTAAACCATTAGCCACATTCAGGGTGACAGATGCTGAAGGTGGTTTCTGATCCCGGATAAACAGTGATGCTTTAGGAAGGGCTAAATGCACACGGGCACGCTCAACGGATGCCAGTGTTTCAATCGTACGAATCAGCTCACCTTCCAGCGCGCGCTGATAATTGACTTGTTCATTAAACTGACTAAGACCAAACTTTTCTTTATCCAGCAGTTCAAAACCGACTGTACCTCCTTTGGGCAGCCCCTGCTGTGCCAGTTTGAGGCGGGTTTCATAAACGAGATGACTCGGTACCATAATGGAACCCCCTACTTCATCGAAACGGTAGGGTATTTGCTGCTGCGTCAGCTGTGTAGCAATTGCACCTGCATCTTGGTCATTGATATGACTATAAAGTAAACGATAATCCGGACTACTTGCCCACAGTAGTAGAGCTATAACTATAGATAATGCTGCAGCAGCAGTAATTGACAGTAATATTTTTGGATTAGCGCGTATTTTTTTAAATGCCGATTTAATTTCAGCAGTGCTACTTTTTGTATTGCCGATGATAGTGGCATTCATGCCATAGTCCTATAAATTGCCATAATATAAGGCGTGTCCATTGTTTATGAATCATCAAACACATATATCGCCAGTGAGTAAATATTAAAAAAACCCGAAAAGCATTATCCATAAAAAACAGAGATTACTAATGTTTAATAAGCTTTAATTTCTGCGCATTCCTTACATGATAAATTTCACATCACGGTATGCTAGTATAAGCATCATTAGTTACCCGTCACTACCATCCTCTCTATAAATTTATTCCAGGAGTTATCATGTCGATTAATGAAATGAGTAAAGTTGTGGAACAAATTCACACTCAGGCAAGCAAAATAAAAAATCACTTTCCAGAAAAACATATCAATAACAGCCAGGAGAATGGTGATTTTAGCCAGTTACTACTCAAAGGAATCAATGAAATAAATTCATTACAAAAAGACTCTCAGCAAATTTCACAGCAATATCTATTAGGTTCATCTGAATCGGGACTCAATGATGTGATGGTTTCACAACAAAAATCCACTATTGCTTTAAATTTTGGCATTCAGGTGAGAAATAAACTTGTCAGTGCTTATCAGGAAATAATGAACCTCTCAGTATAGATATAAAATATATCGTTTATTTATTTTGTGAAATATCCTGAAGCAGTACATCAGGATATTTTCTATTGCTGCCATTAAATAAGAAAAGACCGCGTAATGTCAGAAAAAAATGATGATGTAGAAAAAAATGAAGCACCTACCGATCATCGACGAGAAAAAGCCCGTCAGGATGGTACTATTCCGCGGTCAAAAGAACTGGCATCAGTGGTTATATTATTGATGGGTTGGTTACTCCTGTATCTCGGTGGTAGCCAGACAATTCAACATCTTACGCATGTATTACGTCACGGATTGCATTTTAATTACACCACAATCTCTGATATTAGCGGCATGTATTATCATGTTTATCATCTGTTCAAGATGATGATTAGTGCTCTGCTTCCTGTGATACCCGGTATTTTTATTACTGCTATTCTCTCACCACTGCTGTTAGGTGGGCTGCATCTAAGTACTAAGTCGATAAAAATAGATCTTAAACGTTTATCTCCTCTCTCAGGGATAAAACGCGTGTTTTCACCACGCATCGTTATCGAACTGGTGAAAGCGACAGGTAAAATTTCGCTCGTTGCCGCAGCAAGCAGCTTATTTTTTCTACAAAATAAAACACATTTTATTCAGCTCTCGCATCAACCTATCGTTCCGGCTCTGGCTGATGCGATGGCGCTGATTCTGGATAATATATTCCTGGTGATTATTTTTCTGATCCCAATAGCAGGGTATGACATCTGCTATCAGTTGATCACTCACTTCAAAAAATTACGTATGAGTCGCCAGGAGATTCGCGATGAATTAAAACAACATGAAGGGGATCCCCACACCAAAGGACGTATTCGTCAACTGCAACAAGATGCTGCCCGACAGCGCATGATGTCAGACATTCCAAATGCTGATGTCATTGTCAGTAACCCCACTCACTATACCGTCGCCCTGTCCTATAAAAGCAAAGACATGTCAGTTCCGATAGTACTCGCCAAAGGTGCGGGTGATATTGCACTACGCATTCGTGAACTGGGACAACTTCATGCCATTCCGATGCTTGAAGCCCCCCCATTGGCGAGAGTGCTCTATCGCCACTGTGAGCTTGGTGAGCCCATCCCAGTCCCCCTTTACAGCGCCGTTGCACAGGTACTGGTCTGGGTTCATGGCATTAAGCACTGGCATCATTACGGGGGAGTAAAACCTACCCCGCCCAATGATATTCCCGTTCCACCTAATATGGATTTTCAAACCAGAGAGTAAAAGCTGATGGCTAACTTTGCCAGAAAATTACGATTACCCCCATTCAAGCAAACACAGTGGCAAATTTTGGCGGGCCCGGTACTGGTATTAATGATCCTCGCCATGATGGTATTACCTTTACCTGCACTGGTGCTCGATGCCTTGTTTACCTTTAATATTGTCTTGTCGTTAATGATTCTACTGGTCACCATGTTTAATCAGAAAACGCTCGATTTTTCTGCTTTTCCTACCATTTTGCTATTTTCGACGCTCTTAAGACTGGCACTCAATATTGCCTCCACGCGTATTATTTTAATGCAGGGGCATACCGGAGATGCGGCAGCAGGCCGTATTGTCGAAGCATTTGGCCATTTTCTAGTGGATGGTAATTTTGCCATTGGTATCGTTGTCTTCGCTATTTTGATAATCATTAATTTTATGGTCATCACTAAAGGAGCCGGACGTATTGCTGAAGTCGGTGCACGTTTCGCTCTGGACGGAATGCCTGGAAAGCAGATGGCTATCGATGCTGATCTGAATGCAGGTCTTATTGGTGAAGTCGACGCTCGTCGTCGTCGTCAGGAAGTGACTCAAGATGCTGAATTCTATGGTTCTATGGATGGAGCCAGTAAGTTTGTGCGCGGCGATGCGATTGCCAGCTTGATGATTATGGCTATTAATCTTATGGGTGGCTTAATCATCGGTACCGTGCAACATGACATGAGTTTTAGTCAGGCTTGTGAAACTTATACCTTACTGACTATCGGTGATGGGCTGGTCGCTCAAATCCCGGCCTTGATTGTGTCGAC
>Ga0308165_1003234_pt1 | contig 17851 bp, 12 predicted proteins | sample PhyWR2_FD_201032 | JGI IMG/M metagenome (GOLD analysis project Ga0308165, IMG submission 201032) | Phyllosphere microbial communities from UC Gill Tract Community Farm, Albany, California, United States - DLSLW.R2 | ecosystem: Host-associated > Plants > Phyllosphere > Unclassified | place: USA...
AAACCTAAAAAACTAACCTCAGGCGTTATTGGCGTAGATGACTGGGCATTTAAAAAAGGAAAAACTTACGGAACGGTCATCGTTGATTTAGCGAAAAAGGAAGTTGTAGATCTGTTGCCGGACCGGGAATCGGCTACTTTATCCGAATGGCTGAAACAACACCCCGAGATAAAAACGGTTTCAAGAGATAGATACGGTCCATATGCATTAGGTATAAAGACAGGAGCGCCTGATGCCAGTCAGGTTGCAGACCGCTTTCACCTGCTTATGAATCTCGGGGATGCGACTAAAAGGATATTTCAATCGAAGGGAAAAGAACTCAGGGAGGCATTTACACTTTATAATCAGCCGAAAAATAAGCCTGCTAAGACCGTTGAGACCGAATCAGCAGTTCAAAATATGCTACAGATTACAGAAGATATTTTAACAACTGCCAATATCAGTATTGACAAGCTGCACAAGTTCGAAAAAGTCAAAGATCTTTATAGTAAGGGTAGCAGTATAAGACAGATTGCCAAGACTGTAAAATTAACCCGTACAACCGTGAGAAAATACACGATGATGGAAAAGCTGGTTAAAAGACAGGCACATACCACAACTAATCTGGACGCCTTTATTGGTTTTTTGATGCAGGAAGAAAATAGAGTAAAAACTTACCGGGAATTGCATAAAACAATTGTTGAGATGGGTTTTAACGGGAAGTACACCCAGTTTTGCAATAAAATGAATGAGCTTAAGAATACGCAACCAGCTCTCAGACCGAAATCCACAGGTCCAATACCGGTAAAAACCTGGTCTCCCACCAGATTATCACTTATGCTATACATGGAGCCCTGTGAACTAAAAAGAGCTGATGACAAAGATTTTCTAAAGCTTCTATTTGAAAAATACCCACAAATGAAGAAAATGGAAAAGTTAGTTAAAGGCTTTAAAAACCTATTTAAGACTAAAAAGGATGGCACGCTGAAAACCTGGATTGAAGAGGTGTTTGAATCTGACTGTGGTTTGAACAATTTTGCAAAAAACCTTTTAAAAGACTATGATGCAGTAAATAACGCAGTGATAACCAATATAAGTAATGGGCAGGTTGAAGGGCAGGTCAATCGTATTAAAACAATTAAAAGAAAGATGTACGGCAAGGCAGGGTTTCAGCTGCTAAGGAAAATGGTACTTGCAAAATCAGCATAATTCACCAAAAGTGACGGAGAACCACTTTGTCCATAAAGTAGTGGCCACTTTTGAAATAATCCCCAGATATACATTAAGGTAAAATTATTATATGTCAGATGTTTTATTTTTTGATTCTTTCGCCAAGGGAAAACAACATAAGCAAGTAACCCGGAGTAAAGAATGTGTTATTTATACCAGAGTGAGTGGTAAAGACCAGGTTGATAACCTCAGCCTAGGTACTCAGCTTAAAGCCTGTACGTCGTACGCTGAAAAGTTTGGTTTCGATATCATGGCCCAATTCGGAGGTACCTATGAGAGTGCGGAGAATGATGAAAGAAAACAATTTACAGCAATGTTATCTTTTGTTAAAAAATATAAAGGAAAAATTTCCGCCATATTAGTTTATAGTCTTGAACGTTTTTCTAGAAATGACAATTCTATTTGGTTAAGTGGTGAACTCAGGAGGTTAGGGATTGAAATTATTTCTGTAACGCAGCCAATTGACACTTCAAATGCATCTGGTCAGATGCAACAAAAATTACTTTTTCTTTTTGGGGAATTTGACAACCAGTTACGCAAGCAAAAGTGTACAGCAGGTATAAGGGAAATGCTGCTACGTGGCGATTGGCCAACCAGTCCCCCTCTTGGTTTTGATATTGATAAATCAGGAAATCGAAGAAAGATAGTGGTCAATGCAAAAGGTAGGTTATTACGTCAGGCATTTGAGTGGAAGGCCTATGAAAATGTCTCCAACGAAGTTATTCGTGACCGTTTGGCGCTGAGGGGATTAAAATTGATCCATCAGCGGATATCTGAAATTTTTAGGAATCCATTTTACTGTGGTTTAATGGTTCATAATATGCTGGAAGGTAAAGTAGTTGAGGGAAATCATGAAAAACTCGTTCCTAGAGAATTATTCTTAAAAGTTAATGGTTTGTTAGATACATTGTCACATGGATTCTCAATCAATGAGGAAAATGTAGATATACCACTTAAACGGTTTATGGTCTGTGCTGAATGTGGTAGGCCTTTAAGTGGGTATTTAGCACGTAAAAAAAATATTCATTATTATAAGTGTAAAACCAAAGCATGTTGTAATAATAAAAATGCTAATGATTTAAACAGAAGGTTCGAAAGGGTTTTGGAATTTTTTAAAATAGAAACGGCAAAAGACTATTTAGAATTAATAAAAAATCAAGTGGTGGCAACCTTTAACCAATTAACTAAACATAAGGAGACAGACCTTATACAGTTGGAGAATAGCTATAGAGAAATTAAAAGTAAAGTAGATCGTCTTGAAGAAAGGTATATTGAGGAGGAGGTTAGTAATGAACTTTATACTAAGTATCATGAAAAATATTCTCAAGAAAAATATGAAATTGAGCGTAATTTAATGACGCTATCAAATAAAAGTTCGAACCTAGTAAAATGTGTCGAATTAGCGATCGAATATGCCACTCAACTGCCTTCTAAGTGGGTTTCTGGTGATTATCATACTAAGCAACAATTGCAATCATTACTATTCCCTAAGGGTATAAGTTATGATAAGAAAAATGATAAAGTTCGAACCAAGGAAATCAATTTTGTGTTTTTGTATATAGCTTATTTTCAGCAGGTTGTCCTTAAAAAGCAAAGAGGCATACCAGAATTGGATCTGAATTATGCCTCTTTTGCCGCTTCGGTAGCGGGGAGCAGGATCGAACTGCCGACCTCAGGGTTATGAATCCTGCGCTCTAACCATCTGAGCTACCCCGCCGGGTATATATTTACATAGTAACGTAAATATCGATGTGGTTATTTTTAAGAGTTGCAAATATAGAATAAATATACATTCTATGAAAAAGAAATGTGAAAAATACTTTAAGACCTTAATGCTCAGTAAATTTGATTGTAATTGGTGAGCTATACCAGGATTTTATGCCTTATAATAACTTACTTTTTGATTTAACTTAAGGCTATAAATGGCGGAATTTTATGAATTGGTTAAATTAAAGTGACTTAAAGATACTTTAGCTAATGGTTCGACATTGCCACAATATTGGCCAGCTAAAATTTTTTAGAAGTGGTGTTGTAAAGGATTGATTAGGGCCTAGAGTAGAAATGATTGTTAGTGATGAGTTATAAGTTTTTAGTGCTTTTAGCATTAAGGCCCCTCCATATGTGAGGATGACGCTGCGCTGGGTTTTAGTTGTTAGGTCTGAGTTAGTTAATGTATCTCGACAATTAACCGATTTCTACAGTTCAGCAATTAACCATCCCCTCACAAAACCCGCTAAATGAGTGTATTGTATTAGCGATGATACAAAAAATGCGGGTGTTAGTGATAAGTGTTGCAGATATAGAATAAATTACCTTTCTTTAGAAAAATAATATTAAATAATAGTCCGGAAATTATCCTGGTAGTGTACTAACATGGCAGAAAAGAAAAAATTTACACTCGAGTACGAAGTTAGATCGTCACCAAGAATATTGTATAGTTTTATAAGTGAGCCAAACGGCTTATCTCAATGGTTTGCCGATGATGTAAATTTCCGCGATCAGGTATACACTTTTACCTGGGATGATGAGCAGTTGAAGGCAAAGCTAGTTTCCATTAAGGAGAATAAGCTGGTCAAATTTAAATGGCTGGATGATGAACCTCAATGTTATTTTGAGATGGAAATTGTACAGGACGAACTTACCAATGATGTAGCTCTCTCTATTACCGATTTTACCACTGATGAGCTTCTTGCAGAGAAAAAATTAATCTGGGATAACCAGATCGATTATCTGATTAGTGTTTTGGGTGCATAAAAATATCTTCGCATTGTTTACCTTTGTAAGGTGAAAAAAATACATCTTCTTTTAATAAAGGCATTTGTGAAGCCATTCATCTCAACATTTTTTGTGATGATGTTTATTCTATTGATGTTCTTTCTCTTTAAATGGATTGATGATCTCATTGGAAAAGGTTTCGAATGGTATACCATTCTGGAGCTGATGTATTATGCTTCGGCAGCCAATGTATCTATGGCGCTGCCGCTATCAGTGTTGCTTTCTTCTATCATGACTTTCGGTACGCTGGGCGAGAACTACGAACTGGTCGCGATCAAATCGGCAGGTATTTCTCTTCAAAAGGCCATGCGCCCACTGTTTGTGGTGATTTTGATGCTAACCATTGGTTCGTTCTTTTTTGCCAATTACATGTTGCCAAAGGCCAATTTAAAATTTGGTTCTCTTTTATACGATGTGAGGAATAAAAAACTTTCCTTTTTAATTAAACCTGGGGTTTTTAACAATGCCATTCCTGGTTATGCCATCCGTGTCGATTCTAAAGAAGATGACGGTACGCTACACAATATTATGATTTATGATCATCGGGAGAATAGCGGGATACCAAAGGTAATTTTGGCAAAGGAAGGCAAAATGAATAAAACCAAAGATGGCAAGTTCCTTGTACTTAACCTTAAAAATGGTGTACAGTACGAAGAGCAGGCTTCGAAAAATGGTATGTATAACCCAAGACAGGTTTTTACGCGGAACCGTTTTAAAGAAACCGCTCCACGTTTCGATATGTCGTCTTTTGATCCAAGTACCACAGATCCGAACGCTTTTGGTAACAGTACACCCATGTTAAACCTGAAAGGGATTTCCAGAAAGCGCGATTCGCTCATCAAGCAATTGGATACTATACAGATAAGAACGATTGCTAACCTTACCGGTAACTTTAAACAGTTTAATACCGCTAAAGGTTATACTAAAATAAAAGCGGCACCAAAAGTAATTGATGATGCAATTCTGAAGAGCATCCCGAACGGATCGCGGAAAATGGCCCTCGATAATGCAACCAATGTGGTGGCTAATATTATGCAGCATGTGCCCAACTGGGCGCCACGCCAAGCTGATTTAACCGGCGAAATTATTTTTGCCACTGTAGAGTACCAGCGTAAGTTTACCTTAGCGGCCTCTTGTATACTGCTGTTTTTTATCGGTGCACCATTGGGCGCCATTATCAGAAAAGGCGGCATGGGGCTGCCGGTTGTAGTTGCGATCTGTTTTTTCCTTGTATACCATATTATTACTACAGTAGCCGAGAAATCTGCAAGAGAGGGCAACCTGAACCCGATATTCGGCATGTGGATTGCCGTTATTGTACTGTCGCCTTTGGCTGCCTTTTTAACGTATAAAGCTACCGTAGATTCAGCCCTTTTTGATGTAAACTATTATAAACAATTTATCGTTAAAGTGTTTAAAAAGAAGGCAAAATAGGCGCTGTTTCCTTTACTTACAAATGATATTTCAATCTAAATAATGCTTAATAAGGTTGTACATTTGTACGGGTTTATTGTTGCCGCATAAATTTATTTTAATGCGCTTTAAGCACAATCAGCCTCATAATGCTAGATAAAATGCAAACAAAATTAAACACAATAGAAGAAGCCATCGCGGATATAAAAGCTGGTAAAGTGATTATTGTTGTAGATGACGAGAATAGAGAGAACGAAGGTGATTTTTTAACGGCAGCTGAAAACGCAACGCCTGAGATCATCAATTTTATGGCTACTTACGGTCGCGGTTTAATCTGCGCACCCTTAACAGAAGAACGTTGCAAGGAGCTAAACCTTAACCTTATGGTGGGTAAAAATACAGCTGCTTACGAAACCAATTTTACCGTTTCGGTAGATCTTGTTGGTCATGGTTGTAGCACTGGTATATCGGCAAGCGACCGTTCTAAAACAATGTTGGCATTGGTAGACCCTAAAACCAACCCTGAAGAGTTGGGCAGACCGGGACATATTTTTCCGTTGATTGCCAAAGATGGTGGTGTAATCCGCCGTGCAGGCCATACTGAAGCTGCCGTAGATTTAGCGCGTTTGGCCGGAATGAAACCCGCAGGTTTATTGGTGGAGATTTTAAAAGAAGATGGTGAAATGGCCAGACTTCCGGATCTATTTAAAATTGCAGAACAGCACCAGTTAAAAATTATTTCGATAGAAGATTTAATCGCTTACCGTTTAACAATGGATAGCTTGATTAAACAAGAAGTTACCATTGATTTACCAACGGCTTGGGGTGATTTTAAAATGACGGCTTATACGCAGTTGGATAACAATGCTACTCACCTGGCTATTTCTAAAGGTACATGGACCGCGGATGAACCTATTTTAGCTCGTGTACACAGCTCTTGTGTAACGGGTGATATTTTCGGCTCATGCCGCTGCGATTGCGGACCTCAGCTACATAAAGCTTTAGAAATGATCGAAAAAGAGGGTAAAGGCATTGTAGTTTACATGAACCAGGAGGGTAGGGGTATTGGCCTGATTAATAAATTACGTTCTTACAACTTACAGGATGCAGGTTTTGATACCGTAGAAGCAAATATCAAATTAGGCTTTAAAGGCGATGAACGCGATTATGGTGTAGGTGCACAGATATTAAGATCGGAAGGTGTGACCAAAATGCGCTTAATGAGTAATAACCCTACTAAAAGAGCAGGCTTAATTGGTTATGGTTTGGAAGTTGTAGAAAATATTCCGATCGAAATTGCCAGTAACGTACACAACGAACGTTATTTAACTACCAAGAGAGATAAAATGGGCCATTCGATTATGAAAGGATAGCTTTGAGTTTGGAGCGGGGTGTTTGGCGTTTGGAGCTCCTTGCATTGAGCCTAAATAAATAATTTAAAACCAACAGTTGAACGTGAGTTTGATTGTTGGTTTTTTTGTTTTTCTATATTGGTAGGTGTTTCACCGACAAAAAAACTGTTCTATTTCATCTTGCTCATGCTGATTAAGTTTCGGTTGGTGAGATACAGGGATAGGTGATTTTTATCTCTTAACCACCCCTGCCCCTCCTAGATTAGGAGGGGAGTTCCCCTCATAGTAGGCTAATAAAGATCCCCGCCTGCGCGAGATCCGTTAGCTATCGGATGACGATGCAAGATGGGAAACCGATTGATTAGTCCTGAGTCTTTAGTACTCAGTGTGCAGTCGATTAACCTCCCAAGGCAATTAACCACGAACCAATGACTGATAAACGAATGACCAATGAACCTAGCTCCTCAACACTAACCGCTTAACTCAATTACCTCTTCTGGTTCCCTTTACTCTGATTAATAATGGCATCTCTGTTAATCGATTTGTTGGTTTTAACAGGTGTTTCACTTTGTTTTCGCTTTAAATTCCGGCGGTAAGCACCAGAAATTTTCTGAATAAATTCTTTAAACGTATCAAACTGCTGTGTATACACCAAGCCAAACGAGGTTACATTTGCTGTAGGACTGATACCACTGTTTAAGAAAATACTTTGCTGTGTAGGTGGTTTATTAGCTGCTTTAACCGTTAAACTTCCATCCTTTTTCAATAAATAAAGTGCTTCAACCTCACTACCCACATTATTATTGGCAAAATTGATGATGGTGAAATCGTTTATACTATTCCGGTCTACAATACCTGCATTGATAATTAAACGGTTATTGAAGAATTTAAAGGAAGCATTTGCCTCGCTTAAGGAACGTACATTGAGATCGACAAAGTTTAAGTTTAACGAAGAAAGTACATTGTTAAACTGGTTAAATACCAGCTCGGTAGCAGTACTTGTAGCAGTAGAACTCAACTGGTTTCCTATCGATTCTCCACCGTTGCCAGGAGCAAAACTTCTTCTGATAATTAAGCTGAAGGCTTGTAAGTTCAGGTTGTTTTGATCGCTAAAATAAGTCTGCAATTCTTCTTTGATAGACGGTTGTGCTGGGAAGTTAATATCCAGTTTAATATCCGGTTTTAATAGCAAGCCTGTTAAACCCATTTCTACTTCTGTATTTACCCTTTGGTTGGCATTACTACTTGCATCGCGGTTAGCTGCCTTATATAGGTCATTTAAGCTTGCTCTTAAAGCGTATACAGCCTTTAAATTAATCTGAGCCGCAGTTGGGTTCCCCGTCCAGCGGATGGTTCCACCTTGTCTGATTTCGAATTTTTTATTGATTACTTCCTGAGCCGTAAAATCAAAACTTCCGGTTTCGATAATGTAATCTCCAGACATCTCAAAATCGCCGAAACTATTGATGTTTAGGTTCAGTTCTGCATTACCTTTACCACTTAGGTTACCCAGCGTGGTAAAAATATTCGCGGTCGTATTCTGATCGATGGTGAGTTTAAAGGTAAGTGTTAAACCATCAAAATTGGTTTTCTTTTTTATGAGGGCAGTCGAATCTCTGGTTACAAAATTAATGAAGTCTTTATCAGATATGGTTTCGGAACTGTTTAAAGGTAAATTGAAAACTGTTCCTTTTTCAGTTTTCGCTTTAATATCGATCTTCATTTTATTGGTTGGCCCTGTAAAGTTAAATACCCCAGTACCATAAGCTCTTCCATAATACACCGAATTGTCTTTAGCTGTAGTATTTAGTGCCATTAAACTATTGGCATTTACTTTTACATTTAGGGTAGGGTAATTGATATCATTCAAATCAACTGTTCCACTAGCTGTTGCCTCATGTCCTTCCAGGTCATTTAATTTAAATTCGTCCAGTTTAATCACACTGTTATTTACCTCTACCTTATCGGTAATTACGTAGGTGGTTTTGAGGTAGTTTACCATGAGCTGGCCTTTATCCAAAGCTACACTTCCGTTGATTTCGGGTTTGTCTAACTTACCCTTTACGGTTAAATCTGCAGAGATGTTCCCTTTTAGGTTCGATACCAACTCTTTTACAAATGGTTCGAGTATGGTGAGTTTACTTTCGTCCATTTTTACACCCAGATCGATCTCTTTTTCCTTTAAATCGAGATTTCCCGTCAATTTAAAGGTTTCTGAACCGTCGGCTACCACTCTTGTAAATACGTTAATTTTTTTGCTCTCGTTATTGTAAGATGAAGTATCTGTTAAGGTACCGATATAGATGTCGTTAAAGTTTAACGAATCTATCTTTAAATCGTCAGTTAACCTAGGTGCTTTTAAGATACCGTACAGATCGGTTGTGCCGTTCAAATTTCCACCGAGTTTAACGCCAAAACCTTTGGTGAAAGGATTAAGCGTTTTGAGGTTGAAATCTTTAAAACCAATGCTGATTAAATCTTTAGGGTCTTCCGAAATCAATCCGTCGATAATTAACTGCTGCTTTCCGTTGGTGAGGTCGAAGTTGCTGATTTCGGTTTTACCGTTATTCAATACAATGCGTACTTTTTCCTGTATGCGCCATTCTTCATTGTTGATTTTTAAAATAGAAGGCAATACGCTTAATCTAGCGGTGGTATCCTGATTTTTGGTAAACTCCACCAAGCCGTTTAAATCGAGTTGGTTGGCCTCGTCCGAGTTCGACATCTTTACGTTGAAGGCCAAACTATCGTTACGCAAAATGTTAGAAATATTGACGTCTTTGATGAACAAACTGTCGTTTATCTGTACCCGATCGGAAGTTAAAATCAGCTGAAGCTGCTGTGTAGTGGTATTTTCATCGAGGATGATGTTATTCACCACAATGCCATTGTATTTTAGCTTCCGCACAAAACCGTTTAAGGTAGCTGTATTGTTCCGGGAGTCGAAATCCCCCGTTAGCGTAGCGCCATCTTCCAATTCTAAACCCGGTGCAAAAATCTGAGCAAGGGGCTCGAATTTTTTAACCATTAAATTAAATTGGAAGATCTGGTTTTTATACTTGATGATATCTGCCTTTAAGGAAGGGATATAGGTTTTAGCTATAGCTTTGTAATAAGAAACAATAGAGTTTAAATCGTACTCACCTTTAATACTGGCATCTAAAATGTCAGAACGGATATCGAGTACGCGGGCGGAACCTGTGCCATTTGCCATTAATTGTACCGAATCTACACTGTAAATGCCTTTAGGGTTTTGTAGCCTGATTTCTTCGATTAATAATTTACCCGATATATTATTCAGGTTTGTTCCTGAGAAATTGGTGGTGAATTTTGCGTCAACCATTAAAGAGTCCTTCAACAGCTTTAAGGCCTTTAATTTCGCTTTAGAAATGGTGGCGTTAAAGTTGAAAACAGGTAGTTTGGGGTTTAGGTTTACGCCCCCATCAAATACCAGTTTAACATTCCGGTCGTTGATACTCAGTTTGCCATCAAAATATTTTTTATCAAAAGTGCCATCAATTTTTACGTTATGGTACCTATAATTGTTAAAGTCGATGTATGTTACATCGCCGTTTATTTTCTCCGTAAGATCTTTTAGTTCTGTTCCACGGCCTTTTACATTTAGGGAAGAACTGATACGGCCAAGGCTTTTTTCGCCGATCAGCTCGCCGAGATTAAAGTCGTAGCTTTTTACACTTCCGGTATAAGAAGGGACATCCTTTTTATCGATTTTCATGTTCACATCAGAAACCAGACGGCCAAGTTTGGTCTTAAATTCGCCATAGGCGATAAAATCATTCTGGAAACCTGTAAAACTTCCGTTAAAGTTGATGTTTCCAAATTTATTTACAATTGTTGGAACAGTTTTCTTTTTGCTATTGGTAATGCCGCCGAGCACTTCATCCAGATCGGTTTTGTTTGTTCCCGCCATTTCAATGTTCAGGTCCATAAAGGTTTCCTTCCATTTCGGCAGTCCCTTTAAAATAAAATCGCCTTTAATGTGTGTTGCTTTTCCTGTTCTGATCGAAAGTTTTTTGGCTTTAAGGTTGTTCACCAAGCCGGTAATCTGTCCGTCTACATCCAGATCGAGTTTCATGGTCTCCAATTCGGGCGCAAAAAAAGCTACATCCCTAGAGGTGATGTGGCTATTTTTAAAGATGGCCTTCATCCGGACGTTGTCGATGTAATGGTTAAAATCTCTATAACTTTTAAACCGCATCTGGTAATAATCAGTTAAGCGGCTCTGATTGGTTTCTAACAAGAGGTTTTTTAATTCAATGGCATTGCTATCGATTGTAGTTTGTGCGGTAAGGTTCTTTAGGTAAAATCCGCTACGTTCTTTAAATGTTAAATTTTTGATATTGGTTTTAATCAAATGATCTTTCATGTCCAAACCTTCAAAAATTCCGCTCAGCTGCTTCACGTCTACATTATCAAAGTTTACACTTTTGCCCTGCGTAGTATCTTTTGCTGCATAATTTTTATATCTGAAAGCAAACTTGTTCAAAATCAGGCGTCCCAGTGTCACATCGAAAGGCTTACTTTTCTTTTTCTTTACCGTAGGTTTACCAGAATCGAAGTAATCGATGATGAAATCGAGATTAGAAGACTTATCTTTGAAATCCTTTAGGAAAAACTGCCCGTTGTTAATTTGAACGGTGTTGATATTAATGATCTTCTTATCAATGGATAATTGATTAATATCGACCATAAATTGCGGTGTGCTCAGTAAAGTGTCTTTTTGCAGATCTAATACCAATAAATCTTCGAGAACGATCGATTTAAAGGGTTTAATGTAGAGACTTTTAATTGATATGGTAGTTTTAAGCTCTTTTGATAAGTATGCAGCAGCTTTCTGAGCAAAATAAGTTTGAATAGGCTTAAATTGCAGAGAAAAAATGACAAGCGCGAGCAGCAAAATTATTGATGCGATTACCCAAAGGAGTATTTTAAATAGTTTTTTAATAATTTTGCAGCTTAAATATTAATAATTTGTCTGTTATACTTGCTATCGAGTCTTCTTGCGATGATACATCAGTTGCTATTTGTAACAACGGCAAAATTACTGCCAATGTTATTGCAAACCAAACAATTCATCAAAATTATGGTGGTGTTATTCCTGAATTAGCTTCAAGGGTACACCAACAAAATATTGTACCTGCCGTGCAACAGGCTTTAATTGATGCCAAAGTTACAAAACAGGACATTAATGCTGTGGCCTTTACACGTGGCCCGGGGCTTTTAGGATCATTACTGGTTGGTGTTTCTTTTGCAAAATCTTTTGCATTAGCTTTAAATATACCTTTAATTTCTGTCAATCACATGCATGCGCATATTTTAGCGCACTTTATCGATGATCCGAAACCTGCATTTCCATTCCTGTGCCTTACGGTTTCGGGCGGACATACGCAGATTGTTTTAGTGAAAGATTACTTTGACATGGAAATTGTAGGTGAAACATTGGATGATGCTGCAGGCGAAGCTTTTGATAAAACTGCAAAACTGCTGGCCTTGCCTTATCCTGGTGGACCATTAATTGATAAACATGCGAAGCTCGGAAATCCGCTTGCTTTTAAGTTTGCAGAGCCACAGATTGCCGATCTGAATTTTAGCTTTAGCGGATTTAAAACCTCAATTCTTTATTTTATCAGGAAACAGGAGAAAGAGAATCCTGATTTTATTGCCGAAAATTTAGCTGATATTTGTGCTTCGGTTCAACACAGTATTGTACAGATATTATTGAATAAGTTGAAAAAAGCAGCAAAACAATACAATATTGCAGAAGTTGCTATTGCGGGGGGAGTTTCTGCAAATTCGGGTTTAAGAAACGGTCTGCAACAAACTGCCGATGAGCTGGGCTGGAAGATATATATACCAGCGTTTCAGTATTGTACGGATAACGCAGGTATGATTGCCATTGCAGGTTATCAAAAATATTTGAAGCAGGATTTTGTAGGGCAAGATGTTTCGCCGATGGCACGGATGGAATTTTAGATTGGTTGATTAGTTTGTTGGTCACTAGTTCACTGGTTCATTAGTCATTGGGAGATTGGTCAATTGTTTATTTAAACTGTTGACGCCCAACTCTAAACGCAGGGCTGATTAATATATTAGCTGGATAAGGTACATCCTTCGTGTTTCTCTGAGCTAAATATGAGTAACTGTGAGCTGAAAACTGAAAACCGCCGACTAAAAACTGGCAAAAAGAATTGTTTAAATTGAATTTATATATATGACTGGAGCATCTTTAATATTTTGGATTGTTTGTGCGGTACCGCTAATCGGAGTTTTATACTGGCTGATTAGAAAGGATAAGAATAAATTAAAGGGAAGTTGGGGAGTGATTATTTTAGGCGCTTTGGTTATTGCGGCACTTTTGGTAATTGTGTATGTAACGAAAGATTTTAATGCAGTATTCAGTCAGAATTAGGTAGAGATTTTTCGACCTATACAAATAACGCAAACCGCCCTGCTAAATAATCTTTAGCAGGGCGGTTTTTTATTTTTATCTTAAATCAAGGTTGATTTATTTCTCGGCCAATTTCTCGCCAGTTACTTCGGCTTTAATTTTAATTTCTAATTCTTCTGCCAGTTCTGGGTTGTCGCTTAACAATTGTTTTACAGCATCTCTACCTTGACCAAGTTTGGTATCTCCGTAAGAGTACCAAGATCCGGCTTTTTTGATGATACCAAAATCAACACCTAAATCAACAATTTCTCCGTTTTTAGAAATACCTTCACCGAACATCACATCAAATTCTGCAATACGAAAAGGGGGAGCAACTTTATTTTTAACAATTTTTACTTTAACACGGTTACCAGAAACTTCGTCAGAATCTTTGATCTGCGAAATACGGCGGATATCTAAACGTACCGAAGCGTAAAATTTCAAGGCATTACCACCGGTTGTGGTTTCAGGGTTACCGAACATTACACCAATTTTATCACGCAACTGGTTAATAAAGATACAGCAACATCCTGTTTTAGAGATTGTTCCGGTTAATTTACGTAAGGCCTGGCTCATTAAACGGGCATGTAAACCCATTTTACTGTCGCCCATTTCACCTTCAATCTCACTTTTAGGAACCAATGCCGCAACAGAGTCAATTACAATTACATCAATTGCGCCTGAACGGATCAGGTTGTCGGCAATTTCTAATGCCTGCTCACCGTTATCTGGTTGAGAGATTAACAGGTTATCGGTATCTACACCCAATTTCTTAGCGTAAAACTGATCAAAAGCATGCTCTGCATCGATAAATGCAGCGATGCCACCTTTTTTCTGTGCTTCGGCAATAATGTGGGTAGCCAAAGTTGTTTTACCAGAAGATTCCGGACCATAGATTTCAATAACACGTCCTTTTGGAATACCACCAATACCTAAAGCAATATCTAAACTGATTGATCCTGTAGAAATAAAATCTATCGGCTCAATAGCAGTATCGCCAAGTTTCATGATGGTACCTTTACCATATGATTTCTCTAGTTTATCTAAAGTAAGTTGTAGTGCTTTTAATTTATCTGGATTTGCAGTGCTCATTTCTTTTTTCATTGATTGCGTAAATATAATCGATTCTCGGCTAATATGATCAAATGTTGATATTTATAATGCTAATATATTTAGCTAAGGTAAAAGTTTTTTAGCTAATGTCAATAGTAAAATGAATTTTTTTTTTAAGCTCTTAATTTGTCTCTTTCGTTCTGAGCGGTTAAGCGTTCGAAATACCTGCACATGTAAGTGATTTCGCAAACATCACATTTTGGACTTCGGGCCACGCAAACATAACGGCCATGAAGAATAAGCCAGTGGTGGGCAATGTGAATATCGTGTTCGGGCAGGTGTTTAACCAGATCTTTCTCTACCGCTAGAGGTGTTTTACCATTGGTTAAGCCCAAACGGTTAGCCACACGAAAAACGTGGGTATCAACTGCCATGGCTGGTGCATTGTAAATTACCGAGGCAATTACATTGGCCGTTTTGCGCCCAACACCAGGCATTTTCTGTAAATCGTCTATGCCCGAAGGCACTATATCATTAAACTCGTTAAGCAAAATATTGGCCATGCCCACCAAGTGTTTTGCTTTATTATTGGGGTAACTGATGCTTCTGATGTAATCGAAAACAATATCTGGCGTGGCCTCTGCCAAAGCTTTGGCATTGGGGAAACGTTGAAAAAGGGCAGGGGTAACCATATTTACCCTTTTATCGGTACATTGTGCGGAGAGGATTACGGCAACCAAAAGCTGGTAAGGATTATTGTAATGTAATTCGGTTTCTGCATCAGGCTGCTTGGCCGAAAAATGTTCTACAAAAAGTTTGTAGCGTTCTTTTTTAAGCATGGGCAAAGATAACAGATAATTGTTGTTGGTTCACTGGTTCATTAGTCAATAGTTCATTGTTTGTTAGTCAATAGTTGTTAGTCGATAGTTTGTTAGTCAATAGTCTAAACTGTTTGGTAAACCGAAAACAAAATATTTGCTGTATTGTCTTTGACGTTTTGATCAAAAAAGAAAAATGCCACTGATCAACTGGAACTTTAAAAAGTTAATTTAATGCATCACTACGTATTTCTCTTTGCTTTCTGTTTCTAAGGCTGGTTTTGAGCTTTTGCTCTTAATCAGCCAGAAGGCAAAAAAAGCACCAACCAAAGCCATAGCCGCGCCAACATAAGCTGGCGAAGTATAATCGAAGCCATAAACCAGCGGAAGCCCTCCAAAGAAAGCGCCTAACGCATTACCGATATTAAAGCTCGCCTGACTTGCAGATGCTGCCAGCATTTCGGAGCCCTTAGCGCTCTGGATCATCAACATCTGTATTGGGGCAGCCAAAGCAAAAGATACTGCTCCGGTAATAAAAGTCATAATTAAAGCCAATGGCTGACTTGCAGATACAAAGTGTACGATAATTAAGGTGATTACCATGGTTAACAATAAAGCGGACGATGCTTTGGCCGGAGAAAATTTATCGGCGAGTATGCCCCCGATATAGTTACCACAAAGCATACCTATGCCTGCCAACATTAATATATAGGTAACTGAATTTGAAGAAAAACCTGCAACATCTGTCATAAGCGGAGCAATATAACTGTACCAGGTAAATAAACCACCAGTACCGATAGAAATCATAAAGATGATGATCCACGCCTCTCTCTTTTTGAAGAATCCTAATTCTGCTTTTAAGTCACGGTTTTTGGTCGCTTCTAACGCCGGTAGCCATAATTTTAAACTTAGCAAAGTAACTAAACCCACAAATACCACAACGGCGAACGATATCCGCCAGGAGAAATTATGACCGATAAAGGTTCCTAATGGCACACCAACAATGTTGGCAATGGTTAAACCCATAAACATGAGTGATACCGCCTGGGCAGCTTTACCTTTTTCTGCTATTCTGCTCGCTACTACAGATCCTACACCAAAAAATGCACCATGAGGAAGACCCGAAAGCAATCTGGCAATAAATAAAGTATTAAAAGTAGGTGCAAAAGCAGAAAAGGCATTAAATACCGTGAACATGATCATCAAAGCACTTAGGATCATTTTTGGTGGATATTTCCCAGCAATCATAATTAACAAAGGTGCACCAATTACCACCCCTAAAGCGTAAGCCGAAATTAAATGGCCGGCTTGTGGAATGGTTACGGCTAAATCCTTTGAGATATCAGGAAGCAGACCCATCATAACAAATTCTGTGATGCCGATGCCTAAACCACCTAAAGTGAGTGGGAGTAAATTCTTGTTCATAGCGCACTTAGTGTTAAAATTACACTATGCAAAGGTAAGGCTTTTTGCTTTAGGGGATTGTAAAAATTAGGCCATTTATAGCAGATGGATGATTTGAATGGAAGATGGGTGATGGGGAGTTTGTTGTTATATTATGGTATGGTTAATGGATAGGTGATAAATAGTTCATAGCCAAATTGTTGGTGGACTAATTGGCTATAAGCCATCAACTATTAGCTATCAACTTCCAGTCGCTACATCATCCATCTCACTTCTTCCATTTTCCATAAAAAAAGCTTGCCCCACCCTGTGGAACAAGCTTTTTTGGCTCGTGTAAAATTTACTACTTTGTGCGGCTATAAGCTAAAATCTTGTTGATGGTTTCATCTTGAGGATTTTTAGCCAGTCTATCTAACTTACCTTTTATTTGATCATAAAATAAGTCGATTTCTGCGTCCGATTCAATATCAGTTCTAGGCTGAAACATGTTAGGTGTAGGTAAATTTACATTTGTTTTTGATGTAGAGGTTTTTGTCATAAGCACTGAATGTGATAAGTTTTATAAACTTAACGATAGTTGAGATGCTTTATTTCAACCCCTAAAAAAAAATATGTAACATTTTTACTACCCTTTGTAGGTCATCTCCTTTGTTTTAAGCATTTTACGCAAATTACTAAGGGCATAACGCATGCGGCCCAAAGCGGTATTAATGCTTACGTCAGTTAGATCGGCTATTTCTTTAAAGCTTAAATCTGCATAATGGCGCATTAAGAGCACTTCTTTCTGTTCATCAGGCAGTAAATGGATCATTGCTTTTAAATCTTTATGTGTTTGATCGCGAAGCATTTTATCTTCTGCGCTCTCATCATAAAAGTGTAGCATATTGAATACATCCATTCCATCAGCACTTGTGATGATTGGTGTTCGTTTTTCTTTTCTGAAATAATCGATAACCAAGTTATGGGCAATACGCATTACCCAAGGTAAAAACTTACCTTCTTCGTTATATCTTCCCGACCGCAGGGTATTGATCACTTTTATAAAAGCATCCTGAAAAATATCCTCTGCCAAATATTGGTCTTTCACCAATAAGTAGATAGAGGTATAAATTTTACTTTTATGTCTTCTTAAAAGTTCCTGCAATCCATTCTCGTTCCCAGTAATATATACCTTTACCAGGTCCTGATCATTATATGATTGTAAATTCATAGGTTTACCTACACTAAATCCCGTACTGTTTGCTAAAAATTAATTTGTAGATGTTTAATTTCTATAGCTTCTCTCCTATGTTTTTTGAATGTGTTAGTTTGGTTTTGAGGTTGTTAATATCCAAAGAAAGTTATTTTTTTATCAAAAAGCAAAAAATAAAATGTTAAAA
>Ga0308165_1003237_pt1 | contig 17828 bp, 11 predicted proteins | sample PhyWR2_FD_201032 | JGI IMG/M metagenome (GOLD analysis project Ga0308165, IMG submission 201032) | Phyllosphere microbial communities from UC Gill Tract Community Farm, Albany, California, United States - DLSLW.R2 | ecosystem: Host-associated > Plants > Phyllosphere > Unclassified | place: USA...
GTAGTGTACCTTCTGTAAAGATTGCTTCGTCGGTCGAAAAAGCCTTTTCGCAATGACGATTTCGTGAAGATATCCATCTCTTAATCAATGGTCGGTATCTCACCCAATACTATTACGTTAATGTGAAAATCGAAAAAACGATGCCACCCTGAGCGTAGTCGAAGGGTTTCTCTTTTGAGGAAGGTCGTAATTACGAGGAGGAACGACGAAGCAATCTTAAAAAAATCGCTACTAGCATGCGCTTTAGGATTGCTTCGTACCTCGCAATGACGACTGCTTTACTCGTGCCTGTTAATGGTAGCGTAGTCGAAGGGCATTTACTACGATTCTAATGGTCGGTGTTTCACCGACCATATTTTACCATCTCCGAGCTATCTTATTACACTTTTGCTTTTTGAGGACAGATTTAATCAATGACACAGTTTATTGAACAGACCCGAGGTAAATCGCCTCGGACCCCAAACGTTTGACCTCGGACCCTAAACGATTGACCTCAGACCCCAAACGTTTGACCTTGGACCCTAAACGTTTGACCTTGGACCCTAAACGTTTAACCTCAGACCCTAAAAATTCAACCTCGGACCCCAAACGTTTGACCTTGGACCCTAAACGTTTGACCTTGGACCCCAAACGTTTGACCTCAGACCCCAAACGTTTGACCTTGGACCTCAAACGTTTGACCTTGGACCCCAAACGTTTGACCTTGGACCCCAGTCATTTGACCTCGAACCCTAAACAATTAACCTAAAAGCGTATCCTTTTATATCTCAGAGATCTATTTTACCCGCATATACGATTCGTATTAGGCAAATCTTTATAAAGAATAACCCAACCCTTCAAGTAATGTAGTGCAATACCATTCTTGCCTTGGTAAATGGAAAGGTCCTTTAAATAAATTACCCTTTGCGGTTTGTGCCACAGTACCGTCGCGGTGCAGATAGCCAAACCACTCTCCATTTTCCTGATCATGAAATTTACCGTAAGCATAATCATGAACCATTTTATGCCAACGGGCATATTTTTCATCACCTGTTAAAGTAAAGGCCAGTAAGGTGGCAATTATGGTTTCGTTTTGCGGCCACCAGAATTTCATATCCTGCCAGTATTCTTGTACAGGTTTGTTGTAAACATCTTTAAAATATAAAATCCCTCCATGCTCCTGGTCCCAGCCCCGCTCCCACATATAATCGAGCATTTTACAGCCCAATTTAATCAATTCGGGGTCGTTGTTGCGGTATTTTGCTTCGTGCAGGATAAACCAGGCACCTTCAATGGCATGACCGGGATTTAAAGTTCTTCCATCAATATGATCAATTACGGAACCATCTGGCGCCACCTGTTCCATCACACAATGAATATCATCTTTAACAAAATCATTTTTAATTTCATCAATCCAGGTCGAAATCCATTCGTCGCAACGCGGATCACCGATGGTTTCCCTTAACTGCTGTGCAGTATTCATCATAATCATTGGCACGCCAATACCTTTCGATGGGCGGGTATTTGTAAATTTTGCTGGCAGCAAACCTGGTGTAGTGGCGTATTCGATACATTTCCCAAAAAGGTACCTGGCCTTTTCGGCCGCAGCTTCATCGCCACTTGCTTTTGCATAGGCCGCATTGGCAATTACAGCGAACGTTTCAGAAAAATAATAACGCCTTTTACGGATCGGCTGTCCATTGCGGGTAACATGAAAGAACATTTGTCCATCGCTATCAAAACAATGACGGTTTAAAAAGTCGATTCCAGATTTTGCTCCATCGAGCCATTCCTGTTTAGGTTCGAGGGTATTATAAAGGGTGGATAATAACCATGCAGCTCGTCCCTGGATCCAAACAGCCTTATCATCATCGATTAAACTCCCGTCCTGATCGCGCATCAATAAATATCCTCCATATTCAGTATCGATTGATCTAGGAAACCAAAATGGAACCGTATCATTTAACAACTGGTTTTTATAAAATAATGCAAGTTTTTTTAATTCTTCGCTGGTATAACTCATATGGGTTTAATGTATAATAATGGAAAATGTGGAAGCTGGCAGCTTGGCCTCGTTAATTAAATTGGCTCTGGTAAAGGGTTGCCATGCATATAAAACCCGAATTACTTTTAATTGCTCGGGAACAGTTAAATGTACTTCCTTATTAAAAATAGTTGCTTTAACAGGTAGGTGCTTTCCCTGATCATCTTCTACCTCAAAACCTTTCAATATTGATCCATTATCGGTGTTGAGTTTTTGTGCGTGGCTAAACGTTACCACAATTGTATTTTGTTTCCGTACTGCTTTTACGGCCACCGGGCCGTGGGCAACGATATTTTGATGATAGGTATTTTTAAGGGCCAGTAGAGCCAGCCGTTCGCCAACTTCTTTTTTATAAATGGGATGAACGTTTAGCGAATCGCCCAGATCGGCGCTCACTGCCATGCCCGAATTGGGAATAACAACTTGCAATTTCCTTTGGGCATCTCTGAAATAAGGCCATGAAGCACGGTCGATTGAAGAGAGCTGAACGTAATAAAAAGGAAAATTATGTTGCCATTTTTCTCGCCAGCTTTTAACCAGCAACGGAAATTCGTGGGTAAAGAGTTCAACATTATGTGCATTGCTTTCTCCCTGGTACCAGATTACCCCCTTTATCGGAAAACCGATCAGATTTGAAATCCCGGCTTCGTAATTATAGGCCGGTTCGTATGGATGTCGCTGTTTTGGATTGATTGCATTTTTAAGATTCACATCTGCCCTGCCACGTACCCAATCCTGAATAAAATCAGATTTCCGCCAGTTAGCTAACAAATCTACCAGCAGGTGATCATCCTCTAATGTTTTTCGGTCTATCCACGATTCGAGTGTTGAACCACCAACAGCCATTTGAACCAGGCCAATTGGGATTTGAGTGTTTGAAGCCACTTTTTCTCCGAAATAATAAGCTACCGCTGAAAAATCACCAAGAGTACTTGTGTCTGCTTTCGCCCAGCTGCCCGAAAAATAATTGAGCGCATTGATCTGGTTTAATGTTTTTTCATCCCAGCTGATGTTATCGGTTTGGGCCAATAAATTATACTTCAATAACCGGATGGGAAGATTTTTATTTAAATGGTTTAAAGTAGCCTGAGCAGTAGCAGAAGATTTTAGTGGAAAGGCCATATTCGACTGACCAGAAAATAGCCATACATCACCGATCAGTACATCCTTGATGGTAATTTCCTCCTGTTTTGTAATTACCGTTATGGTGTAAGGCCCACCAAACTTCATCGATGGAAAAAGTACTTTCCAGCTGCCGTTATGGTCGGTAATAGTATGTAAATTTAATTCTTTTAACCGAACTGTTACCGCATCGCCAACATTGGCTGAACCATATATAGGAATAGGTTGATCGCGTTGCAAAACCATCTGGTTGCCAAATAATGCATTCAGTTTAAAGCCACCAAAATCGCCACTAATGTGGTTATAAACGGTTTTGGCTATTATCCCTGCTCCTGTAATATCAGGATGTAGGTTATCGGCAAAAAGCTCAGGACGGTTGTTCAAGGCCTTGTTAAGATCTATAAGTTCAAACCGGTTCACTTTTGCAACCTGTTCAATTTTATCCTGGATCTGCCAGTACCAGTCGCGCGTACCAGATTTGAACCTGGGGTGACCGCTAAAAATCGGACTGAGCTTGCATATGTAAATTTTAAGCTTAGGGTTTCCTTCTTTTAAACGCTCGATGAGCCATTGGTAATCTGCTTGAAATTCGCCTTTATAATTTGGCCAGTTCCTCGGATCGGTATCGTTTAAACCAAGGTGGATGATGGCAATATCAGCACGGAAGTTTAATGCATCGTTAAATGCTTTGGTTTTATAATATGGGTTGTGCCCTTTTTTTAAAAGTGTGGCTCCACTGTGTCCAAAATTCCCCACCAGGTATCGATTGCCCAATAACTGCTGCAATTGTGCAGGGTAAGATTCTTGTTGCGGATTGGCCAATAAATAACCTGCTGTAACCGAATTTCCGATACAGGCCACTTTTATTTTTTGCGCATAGCCATTGCTGCTGATCAAAAAAACCAGCGATGTGATGAACCCTAAAAAAGCTTTCATTCAGGTTTATTTTACAATTTCGCTCACCGGAATACGTACAAAATATAAATCTTTCCAGCCTTCATAAAAGAAGCCGATGGTATGGTCATCAATTTTAGCTAAAGAAGAATAACCAAAAAACTTTCGATCATCTATCAGGAGTTCGTTTTTACTGTTCCAACTTTCGCCAAGATCTAAACTTGCCTTTATAGTGAGGTTATAACGATTAGACTGGGTGTTATTGTTACCAAAAAATACCACTTCTTTTTGTTTGCCATTTACCAGCACATTGGCCTTGATAAAACTGGCCATACAAATTGGATCTTGCAGCGCATTGTAAGAAGTATGGTGTTCTGTCCACGTTTTGCCCAGATCAGCGGTGGTTGCTACGCTCCTAAAGCTGCCACGGTTATCGCGCATATTCAGCATTAAAATGCCCGGCGTGGTTTCAATGATCTGGCTTTCGGTTGTATTGGGTTTTGGCCCATCTTCTGTTTTCCAGGTTAATCCATGATCGGTACTATAAACCAAAGTAGAATACGGCATCGCATTTTCATCCCAATATTGGGCGGCAAAAACCAGTTTACCATCGGCCATGGCAATACCACTGCCCGGTCCGTTAAAGAAAAGATTCCATGCAGGGTCTTTGGTATCCTTGGTAATGCTTTTCGGTGCCGACCAGGTTAATCCATCATCATCACTGCTCACCAACACCAACTGGCCGGTAACATCTTCAGATAAACCTGGTTTCGACCCCGCGATAGAGCGGTTTCCTTTGCTCCATAACGCAGCCACCCAGATTTTCTTCGTAACAGGATCAAAAAGCACAGCCGGATCGCCCACCCCATTATTTTCGTTCGGTTCGCCCATATCCATAATCACCTTTGTCGGTTGCCAGCTTTTACCACCATCGGTACTTCTGCTCATACCTACATCGATATTTCCGGGCAAATCTCCTGAGTTTTTATATCGCACATCATAAACGGTAATCAACGATCCTTTATCGGTGGTGGCAATTCCCGGTATCCTAAAGGTATTGATGCCGCTTTCTCCTGCTTTCTTTACCGCGATACCCAATCTCTTAACAAAACCTGGTCCTGCTTCTGCAACAGTATATTTTTTAGCATTGGTATCTTCGATTTGGTTGACATGAAACTCAATTTTCGAATCGATATCGGCCTGATCTTTAAGTTTAGCGCTAAACCAGATGTAATGCATACCAGGCTTAAGTTTTATATCAAGATCAAAACTTTGGCTCACCATGGTAGGATTAACCGTTGTCAATTTATTTTTTGTCGCAAAAAGTGGCTCCTGATCGGTAAAATACACATCAATTTTTTCGATCGATTGAAGCGCCGCAGGGTTCAGCTTAGCGGTTATTTTTTTAAATGAAATTTCTTTTTCACCTGCTGGGATATAAATCAGCACGCGTAATAGCGGATTCGATTCCAACCCTTTTAAAACCGGAACCACTGGCGATGATGCTGTGATGCTGATTCCTTTTAATGGAGCAGCTTTTAATGCGAATGAAGCGAGCACGAGCAGTAAACTTAAACCTGCTCTTATTTTAATATATTTCATCATGTTTTCTGTTGTGTTAAGCATCTTCAAAATCATTAAATTTTGGACGCAGGAAATAAAGTTGAATCATCAGGGCAATAAAAACGATAATGGATAACATGGCGAAATCTTTACCTAAACTCCCCGAATCGGTTGATTTACCCAATAAATCGGTAATAAAAGCCCCTGCAAAAACTCCCGTCATATTCATTACACCATAAGCCGTAGCCCTGTATTTTGAAGATACAAACTGGCAAAGAATAGGCATATTATTGGCATCGAACATCCCATAACCGAAACCAAAACAAAAGGCCGCCCCGATGATGTTGAACAGCGAATGGCCAAAACCAATAAGCAACAATGATGGAATGGTTAAACCTAAACCAATAGCGCTGGTATAAATACGGCCTTTAATGTTTTTCTGTACCCACCTGTCAGACAAAATACCTCCAAAAATAACCCCTAAAAATGAAGAGGCAGCAATGGTAATGGTAGAAATTGGACCTGCCTGTGCCATATCGATGTCCAAATTATTGGCAAACAGTGTAGGAAGCCAGTTTTTCGTTGCCCAACCTGGTAAACTCGGGATGGCAAAATAAATCAGGATTACCCAGAAAGATATGTTACTGAACAACAGCGCCAAACCTTTAAACAAGGAAGGTTTAACCTTTATGGATTCGCTTTCGGGTAAAACGCTTGGTTTTTTTTCTCGTAAAAAGAATACCAAAACCATGGCATAAACAATACCTACAAAACCAAAAGAATGGAAAGTAGCCTGCCAGGAAAATTTAGAAGCAATGGTTGCCCCAAAGCCGCCCAAAGCCTGGCCCATGTAAAGACCCGTCATGTGGATACCGATCGCGATTGATCTGGTTTTCGAACTGTGGTAATCGGCAATCAGCGATAATCCGGCAGGGATATATAATGCTTCACTAACGCCCATTAATGCCCTTAACCAGTAAATCTGATTAAAAGTAGTGGCATAACCCATTAAAAAAGTAACCAGCGACCATACTAGTAAACTGCCTACAATAAGCCATTTCCGGTTTAATTTATCGGCAATGATACCAGATATAGGGCTCATTAAACCATATATCCACAGAAAAATGGCCATCAGGTAACCAAAATTTGTGGCCGATTTCAGCTCGGCAATATCCATCTGCATCGCGGGTTTCATGGTCGAAAGCATTTGGCGGTCCATATAATTTAACAGCGCCACAAACCAAAGCAGGCCAACCACTACCCATGCATATCTTTTTTCGTTCATCTGTTTGATTTTAATTTTCCCAACAAAATATTGGGCGTTCTTACCCCTGCTTTAATTTCTCCCCCGGCAATGATAATTTCGTTTTCTAATTGTACCGCATTGGTTGTAACTGTGCCATAAGGCATCATCCCTTTTAAGGTTAACCAGGTATTTTTCTCAAAACTGTATTTCAAAACAGATTTACTAAAACCAGGGTGATTGGATTGCAGCTTAATTTTCCGCTGATTTAACTGCTCTTTTTGAACAGGATCTTGCTCCTTATCGATTGCTGCGATCAGCTTTTCTGCCTGATGAAAGGTTTCGCCCAAATCGCCACTAAAAATAAAAACATCCTTTCCAACGGTAATTCCCGAAGCGGCAGACAGCGTGTAGGGTAAGGATGCTCTGGCCACCCAGGTATGCTTTTCCAAATCAAAGGCAAATGCACTTTTGCATAGGGTACTCGTATCACCAGGGTTTCTTTTTCTACCACCAACCAAGAAAATTTCTCTGCTATTTTCAGGATGTAGTAATACGGTATGGGAAACAGCATGAGGCAGATTGATCATTTTTTTCCATCCCTCTTGCTGTTTTGTTAGATCAAGCATTAAAAACTGATCTGTTGCCCCGTTTTCAACCTCACCACCTGCCAGGTAAGTTACATCACCTAATAGGGTTAGCGCTGCATTTGTTAATCCTGTTGGCAGATCGGGAAGAAAATTGACCTGCAGTTCATTGGCTTTCCAGTTCAAGAGTAAAACCTTTTTGCTTAATCCGTTTTCGTTTTCGCCGCCAGCTACCACAATTCCGTACGATGTATTGCAAACTGCACTATATGCCAGGTTAAATGGCAATTCCAAATGCTGCTTCGTGGATATTAAACGCAAACCGTTATTGGTTTTCTGGTATAAAAAAACATCATTGTAATATTTCTTTTTACCACCGTTCCAAGGCATTTCATTTGGAAAATTTGTGCCACCAGCGATAAGTAAAACATGATGATTAACGCCCGAAATTGCACCAGCCAAGCCTTTAGCCGTTTTTTGCTGTGCCGCTGGCGGTATTGTGGCCGCAATGCTCCAGTCGATATTTTTAACATACTGGTTCTGCGCCGATAATTCTGGAGATAGGATAGTTGTAAGCAAGAAAGTAAGGTATATAATAAAGTTTTTCATTAATATTTAATTTGGGCACAAATAAAGATAACCATTACCTGGTGCTTTCAATCCATCAAATTAATCCGCCAGGTAAACATCATTTAACCACGGAGACAAAGGATACACACCGATAAAAATCCGTGTTTATCTGTGTCCATCTGTGATTAAAGAACCCTTCGATTTAAAAGTCTGAAAATCTAACTTTTCAACATCTGTTTTAAAATGCATAAAAGCAGTTTGATCCATGTTTTTAACCGGAAGTCTAAACTCACCACAATCTAAACCAATCAATTTCATATAAGCTTTACCCGTTGCAATTCCGCCATACTTACCTAATAAACGGATAAATTCAATTGATTTCTGTTGCAAGGCCGTTGCTGTTTTCAGATCGTTGTGTTCAAAAGCTTCAATTAACTGGTTATATAATGGCGTTAGGTAATTAAATGTACTTCCTACAGCACCTTTTGAACCTAAAACCAATGCAGAAAGCATATTTTCGTCGCGGCCCCAAAGCATGTCGTATTTATTATTTTTGAAACTCATGCAGGAAAGAAAATCCATAAAATCCTCATGGGTGTACTTCACCCCGGCGAAATTTGGAATTTTGCCATCAACAGCTTCCAACAAATCGATCATACTCAGGTTAACACCTGTTAAAACCGGAATGTGGTAATAATAAAAAGGCATTTCGGGTACTTCGGCAGCAATTTCGGCGCACATTTCGGCCAAAACAGCAACACTCGACGGTTTAAAATACGATGGTGCCGTAAATGATACCCCATATAATCCAATTTCAAATGCATGTTTAGCCAGCACCTTACAATCGGCCAGGCAGGTACCGCCAAGCAAAGTCATTACCTTAAAATCGGTATCATTTTTACATGCTTTAGCCCATGCTTCGGCCACTTCCATTTTTTCGTCGCGGGTAAGGGAAACACCCTCTCCTGTTGAGCCACAGATAAAGGCCCCTGTAACACCATTCTGTTTTAAAAAATCGTAATATTTTGGAATCAGTTGAAGGTTTAATCCTCCATCTTGATTAAACGGAGTGAATGGCGCGGCAATAAGCCCTTGTAATTTAGTATCTTGCATATTGTATAGGTGTATAATTTAACATAGTAGTAAGGGGGCATTATTAAATCCTAATAAAATTGTCATCCTGAGGGATAAATTATTTATAAAAATCAATATTAGTGACGATAGGTTTTTTCTACAAAACACCCCTAATTTACCCTCATTTCGAGCGGAGTGCAGTGAAGTCGATAACCTCGGAGTGCTCAGCGAAGCTAAATCTGTCTCGAAATAGATCCCTCCATTCCATTGCGTTCCAGTCCAGATGACGACTCTTTTTATTAGAGTCTGTCAATGGTAGCCTGTCGAAGGACTTACTTAAGTATTTAGGCGTTTCGACAGGCTTAAAGGAATCATCATTTCGACCGCGGTGGAGAAATCTCTGGGATTATGCTTCACCCGATAACTATCAGATCGAAATGACGTCCTTTTAGTTTAAAAAGCAGGATAACCTGGATTTTGAACCAGTGCCCTGTTATTGGTTAATGTACTCCTATCTAAAGGCCATAACAGTTTGTAAGCCGTTGCCGCAGTAATGGCTGTATATTCATAAACATAACTATCGCCCATACGCCTTAAATCGTACCAGCGTTTACCTTCTCCTATAAATTCGAGGAAACGTTCTTTTAAAATGGCTTCGTTGCTGTTTACATCTATTGTTTGGTTTGGATAACCCAAAGTAGCCACGTTATAATTTGTACCATACCCTCTGGCCCGAACCAAATTAATTTCCGCAACCGGGCTTTCGCCCAATATTACTTTTGCCTCTGCCAATAACAGCAGCAAGTCTGAATACCTGTATATAACGAAATCGTTCGTGTATGCTCTGTTACCTGCATTTTGTTCACCTTGATATTTTTTAAGGAAAGCACCCGCCATGGTATAAGTACCAGCCACATTTTTGGTATAGGCTGCTTGGATGGTCAGGTTTTTTCTAAGATCGAGGTTATTAAACTTGCGATAAGTGGCAATTTTAGTTGGCGCCCTTAATAAGCCTCCGTAATTATCGGTAGCCACATCAAATTTACGGTTGCCAACAGAATCGTAAAAGTTAACAATTAAGCCAGTTTGAGGCACATAATTACCAATAAAACCCAGTGTAGCCTCGTCTAATTTATTTTTAGAGGAGAGTATAATTTCGTTATTATCTTTATTTGTGGTCGAGAAAACATCTGCAAAATTTGGCAATAAAGATAAGGTTACATTTGCTTGAATGTCGGTTAATGCTGTTTTAGCGGCTGTGGCATCGGCAACACCGCCGCTCCTATGCGCGTTCCACAAATAAACTTCTGCCTTTAACATCTGTGTGGCTGCTTTAGACCAAAATCCTTTTTTATTCTTGGTATCGAAAGCATAACTTGTTCCAAAATTTGAGTTGGAAAGATCGATATCTGCTTTAATCAAAGCCATTACATCCGCTTCGCTCGAAGCCGCTTTTGCTAAATTGGATACATCAACAGTAGTGGTAGGTTCCGTTTGGATAATGGTTTTACCCCAGGTACGATACATCTGGAAATAATAAAACGCACGTAAACCATAGGCCATACCCAGATAATTTTTCTTTTTGGCATCAGGCAAAATGCTACTTTCGTTCAATTTTTGAATCAGCAGATTGATCTGGTTGATATTGCTATAAAAACCTCCAAAAGCACTTACCCCCGAATTATCGGCATCAAGTGTTTGTAACCACATCCGCTCTAAGCCTTGCGTTGCCTCACCCGTAAAAGTTGCCGTAGAGCCAGGATCGGTACCGAAAATATCCGACCGTAACTCTCCCAAGTATTGGAAGTTAGAATTATGACTTCTAAAGCGGGTATATACACCGTTCACAAAAGCATCAAACTGATCGGCGGTTTGCCAATAACTTGCATCGCTTAAACTACTCACCGGACTTAAGTCCAGCTCGTTTTTACATCCGGTAAAGATTAAGCCAGATAGACTTAACATTACCAATACATTTCTAAATATCGTTTTCATCTCTAATCATTTTGTTGTTAAAAACCTACCTGAAGTCCCATAATAAATGTGCGTGGTGTTGGGTATGTTCCAGAATAAATCCCTGTAATTGTAGTTCCCGATACTGGCGGTTCTGGTGATGGGCCTGAGAATTTGGTGATGTACAATAAGTTACTTCCCGTTACGTAAATCCTTGCATTGTTAAAGAATTTAGATTTCTGCAAAAGTCCTTTAGGTAGATCGTAAGAAAGCGTAACCTCTCTCAGGCATAAGTAATCACCTTTTTCATAAAAACGTGAGTTGTTTCCGTTCAATACCGAATTACCATTGTTGGCGCGGGTATAATTTTGCTTAGAACCTGCAACCTGATCGGCATAATACACTTTTGGAATGTTGGTAATGGTATTGGTTGGCGACCAAGCCTGGGCCTGTAAATCGATATAATTGAATGTACCCTGATAGTTACCCAATGTACGGGCCACTAAATCATTATAAATTGTATGTCCTAGGGCAAAATCCCATCGGTTGTATAGGCCAAAACCTTTATAACTAGCATTTAAATTAAAACCACCAGTCCATTTTGGATAAATATTACCTAAATAAACCTGATCCCTCGAATCGATGATGTTGTCGCCATTTACATCTTCCCAGTTTACATCACCTGGGGTAATTCTTCCATTGGCCCCAGCAGCTAAATTTGGTCCGGTTACGCCAGCAATGGCGTCGGTTCTGTTGCCTGCAACTGCAGCAACTTCGGCAGCATCTTTAAAAATGGAAACCTGTCTGTATCCATATATGTTACCTAAGGGTTGCCCTTCCTGCAAACCACCAACCCAGATCACTTTACCCGATGCCGGATCGTAAATCTGCAAACCACCTTGTCTGTTATTCTCGTTTCCGTTGAAAGGTAATTTCAGGATTTTGTTTTTCACAAATGAGGCATTGGCTCCTGCGTTAAATTTGAAACCGCCTTTATCGATGATTTTTGCATCAATGCCAATTTCTACACCTTTGTTTTGAAAGGTACCCAGGTTGGTTCTAAAACTCGAGAAGCCAGTATAACTTGGCAGATCTAAATTGGTTAAAAGATCACTGGTTTTACGGTCATAATAATCGAAAATCACCGTGATGCGGTCTTTAAATAAACCCATATCCAAACCTAAGTCTGTGGTTTTACTTTTTTCCCATCTTAAATCGCTGTTGATAATTCCTGTATTCAAGAAACCTGCGCTACCGTTATAATTTCCCTGTAAACTGTAAACACCCTGAGTTTCATATCGACCTAAGCCGGCAATATTTCCATTCTGCCCGTAGCTGATCCTGGGTTTAAGACTCGAAATAATCTGACTGATTTTTGAGTTTTTGAAAAATTCTTCGCGGTGTACATTCCATCCTGCAGAAACTCCCGGGAAGATGCCATTTCTATTTTCGCTGGCTAAACTAGATGCCCCATCTAATCTAAATACAGCTGTAAAAAGGTATTTCTGATCGAAATCGTAGGCAAAACGGCTAAAAGCCGATAAAATTTTATATTCTGTGCGGGTGGTAAAATTGCTACCTGCAGCAAAAGTGGTAGAAGCATTTGCCGTTGGTATATCATCCGTTGGTGCATTTTGCCCCAATACCTGAGAAGCATAAGATTTTACATCAAAATACTCCCCACCACCCATTAAATTAAAATTGTGCTTGCCAAAACTTTTGGTATAGTTTAATATACCATTGTATTGCGTTTGGAAATCTCTTCCAAATGCACTTGCAGAACTCCTGGTGGTACTACTGCCCGAATTGGCAAATATCTGTGCGTAGGTTTGGGTCGATTTTTGAAAAGACTGATCCAGTGTTTCATACAAATACGCATTTCCTGTTGCTTTAAAATAAAGTCCAGGAATAATGTCCCATTTTACAGCTGCATTGGCTACAATTCTATTTACCTCATTCGATCTATCCAATCGGCCCAGCCAGTATAAAGGGTTACCATCACTAGAACTGTTTCCCGGATTGGCTACTGTTTTTGCCTCATCAATCCATGGGTTAAATGTTGGCCAGATGGCTAAACTTCTGTACAGGGTATTTACTTCTCCACCAATTGTTCCCAATTGAGAAGAAGTGGATAAGGTTACACCCGAGCTGATTTCGACATTCGGTTTAATTTTATACGATCCGTTGATGTCGCCGGTATATCTTTTATATTTCGATCCTACAATCACACCATCTTCATTGTAAGCATCAAATGCAGCAAAATATTTCCCTTTGTCGTTACCACCGCTTGCACTTACATAATGATCTTTGGTATAGGTATTCTGAAAAACCAAGTCTTCAACCTCTCCACCATGATCTTTATACATAATCTGTCCTCCGTACGGATCGTTTACCAATTGCCAGCCACTTGGCAACACCGTGGTACCCGGAATATAAGTTTTGATATCAAAACTCGCCAGGTCAGCAGCGTTGGTAGAAAGCCCCAAACCTCTGGAGCCATTGGCCTGTGCTAAAGTTCTGCCAGCATTTAAGTAACCCAAACGTGTATAATAAATATAATCGCCAGCACCCATGTACTGGTAACCTTTACGCTCCTGGTTATAACCACCGGTAAATTTGTACGAAATCTGTGCACTGCCCGCTTTACCTGTTTTGGTGGTCACCAATATTACCCCATTGTTTGCTCTGGCGCCATAAATAGCTGTTGCAGACGCATCTTTTAAGGTTTCTATCGATTCGATGTTTTCAGAAGAAATATCGTTTAACGATCTGATTACCCCATCAACAATAACCAGGGGTGCACCCGGGCTATTGATAGAAGCTCCACCACGGAGCAGTATTGAAGGGGCCGCCCCTGGTTGGCCCGAAGCGGTAACCACCTGCAAACCGGGTACAGTACCCTGCAAAGCAGATGCGGCGTTCGATCTTGGTGTATTTGCCAATACATCTTTATCCAGTTTAGAAATGGAACTGGTTACACTACGCCTGCTCTGCGTACCATAACCCACTACCACTACTTCGTCTAAACCTTTGCTGTCTTCTAAAAGTTTTACGTTGACCGAGGTCTGATCCTGGATGGTGATTTCCTGAGGGAGATAGCCGATTAAACTAAAGACCAAAATTTCGCCTTTATTAACCTTGATGCTGTAAGTTCCCGACGGACTGGTTGAAGTTCCGTTTTTTGTGCCCTTAACCAAAACGGTTGTGCTAGGGATTCCCTGCCCTGTTGCATCTGTAACTTTCCCGGTAATGGCCTGTTGTGCAAATGCCGAGATTGTTGCCATCATCAATATGAACGGCAAACAATGCTTGGTGAGTTTAAAGTAAATTTCTTTCATAATTTGGTTAATTGATTTTGTATTATGTTATACATAATAATACTAAGTACCGATTTATTTTAGTTATTTGCAAATAGTTTAGCGAAAAATTAAACGAAAAATTAGTTGCTTAGCTTTATATTTGCTCCGGAACCTATTTAAAGACAGATTTTCTAAGAAAATAAATTATACATAATAATGGAAAGCATCAGTAATTTTAAACAAGTGGATACCAGTTCGTTGGTAGATCGTGTGGAAGATAAGCTTGTTCAACTTTTGCAAGAACGTAAATTAAAGGTTGGGGATAGCATTCCTACCGAGCTCGAACTCTGTGCGGCCTTGGGCGTGAGCAGAACGGTGGTGCGCGAAGCCATGTTGAGGTTACGGATGATGGGCCTTATTGAATCTAAAAAGAAAAAAGGCGCAGTAATTACCAGTCCTGATTTATTTGGTATTCTTTCTAAAAGTATGAACCCCCATATTTTAGACCAGGGAACACTGAAAGAAATTTTCGAAATCAGGTTAGTGCTCGAAATCGGAATGGCTGATTTTTTGTTCCAGCGCATTACAGCCGACGACTTAAAAGAGCTCCGTACCATTGTTGATAATGAACCTGATGCCTCACAAGATCATCTGTTTAATATTGAGCACGAAATTGCTTTCCATGGAAAACTCTACGACATTACCGGTAACGAAACTCTAAGGAAATTCCAGAGTATGTTGCTACCCATATTTGATTTTGTTCACAATAGTGGTCTCTTAAAAAAACAGGGACAACTTCATAAATTCGTATCGCACAAAGGTTTGGTGGATATTTTAGAAAACGGATCGCCAGAACTTTTCCGCAACGCAATGAGAAATCACCTCGAAAATCATTTTAACCGATTGTTTGCTGAGGAATAGTATTAGGGTTAATCTGTTAACTGTTTAAATTGGTTAATTGCAAATAAGCCCAACAATTTTATGAGTTAAATCTTAATTACTTTAATAGTCAGAATTAATCTATTTTTCCCGTCACAACTACTTCATCTCTGCAAAAGGAAAATTTTTATTCTCTACATGTTCCCTTTCCATAATGCCATTCATTTTTTCAATGATAGCTGGATTGGCAGCTGAAACATCATTTTTCTCCTGTGGATCAGTTTTAAGATTATACAACTTTAACTGCCCTTTTGGGTCGTTAAAAACTTTTTCACGGATGGCTTTCCAATTTCCCATTCTTACAGCTTGTCTGCCGCCATCTTCATGAAATTCCCAATATAAAAAATCATGACTGTTTTGTTTTCCTTTATTCAGCAAAAGGGGCATCAAAGATACACCATCTGTTTTTTGAGGTAATTTTGTACCGGCTAAATCAGCAAAAGTTGGCAGAAAATCCCAAAAAGCCCCAATATAATCAGAAGTTTGGCCAGATTTAACTTTTTCAGGCCAGTTTATAATCAACGGCTCGCGGATTCCCCCTTCATTTAATTTTCTTTTTATTCCGGTAAAGCCGCCGCTACTATTAAAAAAGGCTGGATCATTACCACCTTCTGCATGTGGCCCATTATCGCTTGCAAAAACAATTAATGTATTTTTATCAAGGCCAAGCGATTTTAATTTAGCTACTACTTCACCTACATAATTATCCAGTTTGGTTACCATAGCGGCATAAGCTGCATGTGGGTAAGCCTGCGGTTGGTAGCCATCGCCCACCCAGGTAGTTTTAACAGGCTTTGGCTGCTCGTTAAATTTCTTTTTATAATATTCGAAGGTTTTATCTCCTGCCGGCAACTGTAATGCTGCATGTGGCAAAGTATAAGCCATGTACATAAAAAAAGGTTTATCTTTATTCGTATCCATAAATTGCAGTGCCTGCTCCTGAATCAGTGCCGGTGCATACTGAACTTGATTGCTATGGGTATTTTTCAGTTCGACCTTCTGTGTGTTATTCCATAAATGATCCGGAAAAAAATCATGCGATTGTCTTTGGCAATTATAACCATAAAACTGATCTACGCCCTGTTTAACCGGATCGCCTTCTGAACCCGGATAACCCATACCCCATTTACCAAAAACACCCGTTTTATAACCTGCAGATTTAAACATCTCTGGCATAATGAAAGAAGAATCCGGTAAGGGAAGCTGTCCTTCAGGTTCAATTTCATAATTTCCTCTTATTGGTGTATGCCCTGTATGCAGCCCAGTCATTAATGAAGCTCTGGAAGGTGCACAAACACTTGTACCAGCATAAAACTGCGTAAAACGAATTCCACCTGATGCCAGCTTGTCTATATTTGGCGTTTCTATTTTTGTTTGTCCATAACTTCCCAAATCTCCATAACCCATATCATCTGCGAGGATGAAAATTACATTTGTTTTTTTCTGGGCATAAGCGGATAAAGTAATGGTGGTAACTAGCAATAAAAGATAGATTTTCTTCATTATTTTGGGATAGAATATATTTGGTAACTTTAAACGAAGCGCTAAAAATATAAATTACTATCTAATCTGTAGTCTTGCTATTTAATATTTTACATATCAAAATGATAAAAGCTTTAACTAAATCCATTTAGTCTAATTATTCGTTTATTTACATAAAAATACCAAAATGAAAATATTAATTGCACTATCATTTCTGTTAACTTTTGGCTTTTATGGCCATAGTCAGGAACAAACGCAGGCTAAAAACCCCTATTATTCGCGTACTGATACTAAAAAGCTAAAGGTTAAAAATTCGGAATGGAAAAAAGTATTACCACCAGCTTTATACGAAGTAGCCCGTGAGGCCAATACTGAACGGGCATTTACAGGTAAATTATGGAATTCTACTTTAAAAGGCACTTATTATTGTGCAGTTTGTGGTAATGCTCTCTTTAAATCGGATGCCAAGTTTGCAAGCGAGTGTGGCTGGCCAAGCTTTTTTGAAACCATCCGTAAAGGAAGTACGATTTATAAAGAAGACAACAGTTTGGGTATAGAGCGGATTGAGGTAGAATGCGGTCGCTGCAATTCTCATCTTGGCCATATCTTCGATGATGGGCCTGCGCCTACACACAAACGTTATTGCATGAATTCTATATCCCTCGATTTTGAGCCTGATGGCTTTGGAAAATAAAATGATTCTAAAACAGAAAAGGCTTTCTTTACCATAAAGAAAGCCTTGCTCAGAAAAAATATCCTGTTAGCTTAGGATAATCTGATAATTTACATTTACTCTTTTCGGATAATTGCTTTCTTCGTTGTTTAAGGAAACAAATGCAGCATTACCATGAACTTCATTTTTTAATGCGTGCTCATAATGCAACTGAATAGTTTCTTGATAATCGTGCTGAAGACCTTGGGTAGTTTCGGCTAAAAGATTTCTGTCATTCAGGTTTTCTGGCAATAAAGTAATATCGCAGTTTCCTTCACTGATTTCTTTGACTAAGTATTTCATTTTTGGTTTTAAATCTTCGTTTCCTGTTTTATAAATAAGATTTCGAGAACGGTCAAAAATATGG
>Ga0308165_1003242_pt1 | contig 17783 bp, 20 predicted proteins | sample PhyWR2_FD_201032 | JGI IMG/M metagenome (GOLD analysis project Ga0308165, IMG submission 201032) | Phyllosphere microbial communities from UC Gill Tract Community Farm, Albany, California, United States - DLSLW.R2 | ecosystem: Host-associated > Plants > Phyllosphere > Unclassified | place: USA...
GTACCGTGGCAGTCGTGACGGCGGCTGGCGCTGGTTCGCCCGGCGCACTGCTGTCCTCTGGTGGCTTTGGGGGTCCACAGGCTGTGAGTGCGGCGGACAATGCAAGTGATAGCGTGATCACGCGCACGGCAGATGCCATCGCAGGACCTGTGCCAGCAGCAGTCGCCTGCGGGCGGGTCTTTGATCTCATGTTGGAATTCCTTTTCTTGAAGACTTGGGCGTCGGCCGCCCTGACGGCCAAGCGGCGGGGACGCGTAAGGGCGTGATGACTGGCGAGAAAAATATCCCTCGTCATTGCCGGAGCGGATTCTTCAAGTTAAAGTTAACTTTAAGTCAAGCGAAAAGGAAGAAGCACCATGACTCCTGGGGATGATGAACTGCTGCCCATCGGAAACATCGCAAAGCGCAGCGGCGTCAACGCGTCGGCGCTGCGTTACTACGAGTCACTGGGCTTGATCGAATCGGTGCGAAGCGCTTCGGGGCATCGCCGTTACCGGCGTTCAGCTCTGCGCCGGGTGGCCTATATCGTGTTCGCGCAGCGGCTGGGATTTCAGCTCGAGGAGATCGCGTCGCAATTGGAGGGCCTGCCCAAGCACCATGCGCCCTCTGGGGAGGAATGGCGTGGCCTGTCGAAGACGTGGATGGCGCGGGTGGATGAGCGCATTCAGGAACTGACGCGTCTGCGCAAAAGTCTTGAGAACTGCATCGGCTGTGGCTGCCTGTCGATGAAGGTCTGCCACGTGTTCAACCAGGCGGACTATATTGGCAAACGGGGTGCTGGTCCCCGGTTGTGGCTGGGCGATACGCTGAAAGCTGCAGAGGAGTGATGGTAGGCGGCGGTCTGCCTCGCGGGTACGCCCACGCGGCAGAGATTCCGTTGTCACGAACACCGGGGATGGGCCCCGGTTGAATGGGCCGCTGGACCCGGGCGGCTGGGGCTTCCCGGTCATTCCACAGCCCGCTGTCCTTACTTGAGGTCGTGCCGCCTCAGCGCATTCTGGGTGCGCCGGAAAAAGGGGAGGGCCCTGGATGTCTGGTCCAGACCAGGCTGCACGGCACCTTCCTGTTGGGGCGGCGCATAGTGCTTACCGGGAAACAGGCTTTCTTCAATTTTTCTAAAGGTTCTAGGGCCCACGCTGGGCATCAGCAGCAGCTTTTCTGGGTAGCTCTGGGCTGCCTGTTCAATGGTGGTAATGCCATTTCTTGCCAGTACCCTCCACAGGTGCGGAGGCAGCAAGCCTTGCAGAGTAGGGGCCGCATCGAACAATGGGTGTGCAGTGCTGGTATTCATCTCTAGCCATCCAACAAGGTGGAACTGAAACTCAGCAACCCCCGGTTGGGCGGTTAAGCGAGGAGCTGCTGAGTTATAAGCATAGAGAGGCTGAGTAACAATTGGTATCACTGAAAATAGTGATTCTGTCAGCGTTTACACCGCACGACGCGAGGCTGCAATATTCCAGATCCAAAAGCCGGAATCGCCAATCACCTCGCAGTGTTCTCCAAGAGCAAAGCGCCTCCGAATTAAGGCCAGACACGATATGCAGCTATCAGGTGCAAGCACCCTGCACATGGGGCCGGTGCGCGGCGAACAAGGTTCCAGAGTCGTTCCACTTCATTCAATGCCGTCCTTGCCAAGCTGATGGCGGCAGTGAGAGTATCCAGCCCAACGCATCTGAAGATGTGCGCACCTGGTGCAGATAGGCCAGCTGTCCAGTAGCGCGGACATGCCTATCGCTTATTCCAATTCCAGATCCAGGCGCCGCTTGGCCATGCTCAGGTTGTCTTCCAATGCGGAAAAGCGTAGCGAGTAGTCGTATTTTGTCTCTCCCGCCTTGGCATCTATGCCGTCCAGAAAAGTCATGAAGGCCGCCCTTTCTGCGTGCGTGTTTTTGCGCATCCATATGAATTCAACCTTCATGCCGCTGACCGGCGGTGCTAAGCGTCCGGCAGCGTCTGTTCCACTGCTGGGCATGGCTATCCTGCATCTGTATATGGCGTACAGCATGTAGGCACGTCACATCTCCAGTCTTCAGCGAGCGGGAAGCGAAGCATCTGCAAGCTGCCCGATGGGCAGGTAATCGACGAATGAACATGCGACAGGCGGGATCTTCACTAAACGGCTACCTCCCGAGCCAAAAAAAGGCCACCCGAAGGTGGCCTGAGGCGCTGAAGAAAAGCCGTTCCTGATCGCTCAGGATGTTCATGCAAATCTAGAGAGGGAGGGAGGATGGTGCATGAACCCGGCAAATCATTAGATATATTCTATAGATTTATACAAATCGATTCTTGAAGGGTATTCCCTAGGTCTGAACCAAGGACAGCCTGGGATCTGCAGGCTCTCAACCGGGGAATGGCGCCAGTTGGTCTCACGTACGCGCCCATGTTCAGCCGACAATCAGCTATACCGGTTGCCTGCTAGAGCATCTCCAAATATCAACTGCCAAGGCGGCGGGGTAGGGTGTGGGCCCATTGATATGGAGGGCGTGGGAACTCTCCACGTAGCTTGACTGCGGCCCTATCGCCTCGCTATGCAGCGAGGCGAACCAGGACAGAGGGCTTGGTGCCTACCCAGCCCAGGCCTGCCCAACGAGCGGCCGCACTCCGCTGAGAAAGCGCCTTCCTTGTCCGCGAGAGGCGCTATGACAAGCTCAGCTCACCAGCAAGCTTCCCGCATCGAGCGATGGCGGACGTAAGAGATCATCGTTGACGCCCATCGCCAGGCTGGCGCGCTCAATGGCTTGCCAAAGCTGCGGGGGCATCTGCAGAATTTCCTCCGGGGTGGTGGACTGGTCGATCCATGCGCTGATCTCACCATGTTGGTCATGGGTGAGCAGGTCCAGACTCAGCATTTCGTCGATGGTTTTCATAACAATCAAGCGGTGGGCATGACAACGTGACCAGGGTCAGCTGCCAGCGGCAATCAAAGGGAAATCTCGGCGAAGTGGGAGCGGGGGCTTAAGTCGGCTGAGAACGCCAAGGAAAGGGGGCTGCGTGCGGCGGGTCTCCATGTGCTTGCAGGCCTGGACAGCGATGGCGTTGCGCGTTGTGGGCCATGGGATCCTCCTGGTGTTATGCCCCACTGTAACCGGTTCCTGGGGGCGCTCAGGCAAATTGGCCGCCACGCAACACGGTCCGTGGAGATGGTCTTACAGAAGGTGCTGGGCCAGCCGTGGACGGGGAATGACCGATGGCGCAGCAATACAGGCTGTCTGGCATTTCACCGGACAATAGTGGCTGTAAAAAACAAGGAACTGTTGTGAGCCCTTCCCCTGAACATGCGGACCTGATTGCCAGCTACCAAAAGCTGGTGGCCGAGGTCAACAAGAAAACGGATCTGGTGCGTATTGCATCGCTCAAAGGCCCTCAGGCCATGCGTGCCGCGATGGCCACTGCTGAGAAAGCCGAGCGCCGGCGCGATGTCATGGCATCGAAGCTGGCCGCCCTGGGCGTAGTGCTGGGTGATTGAGCGCTACCAGTAAACGCATGCAAATACCCCGCTGCGAAAGAGATGAGGCTGAGCGGCGAAGAAGGCATGCCGCATGCCTTGCCCGAGAGCCGGAGGCGCGCGACCCAACCCCTAGCGCTCAGACCGGCGCGCAGAACGCCCGGTTGGGATAGAGAATATCGGTCAGCACATGCTGGCCACGGGTCTGCAGCAGGTAGGTGCCTGGACCACCATCGGCAATGGCCTGCTCCAGCAGTTGCAGGAATTGCTGGCGATGGTGGACATCATCGGGCAGCCAGGCAGAGGCAGCAGCGGCGTTGTCTGCGCCGGTGCCCTTGGAATTGATCAACCTAATTTCTTTCATGTTGAACAATTCTCCATCCCTGATTGATATTGTGCAAGTGGTTTTTGCTTGAGTTAGCAATGGTTAAAGAACCAATGAATGAGCACATTCTGATGGTGCGTAGGTCGAGCATTCAATAAGCCTTTAGACATCAAACGCTTTACGGTGGTCTTCGATGGGCATGCCTATCGGCCCCACCAGCTCCCGAGCGTGATCCATGGCTAGATGTAACAGAGGCGGGCGAGGTGCATGGACGGGCGCGCGCGTCTTGGCTGCAGATCAGGGTTTCCACAGCCCTGGTTTTGTGCGTGGCGGGATCTTTTTCGCGCACAATGCTGCCTCTCGCGGCGAAGCTGCCCGGGTTCTGAAATTTGCGGTGGCCGCTGGGCTCAGTGCGAGACAAGGGAGCCGGGACGGCACCGATGCCGAGGAGGCGCTTGGGGCATTTCAGATTGATGCTACTAAATGCATCAAAATGTATAGGGTCTGAGCGCCTTGCGCGGTGGCTTTAAAGGTGTTTTGCACATTATTGGTGCATGAATGCCCGTTAATGCCCTGATTAGGTGCAAAAATCACTTTTTGCTAGCACATAAGTGACATATTTGGCAATCCTAGGCATCCCTGTTGCGAGAGTTTATTAGACCTATATGCTGTCTCCGCATCGCACTTGATAGTTGCTCTATTGTCAATGTCTGCGATCCATAGCTTGATTAAAAAGGATTCCGATATGAAGGTACCGTTTCGCCTCAACTCGATGGTGGTTGCATTTGGTCTGGCCGGCAGCATGCTCGCTGGCGCAGCCCAGGCTCAAAATATCAAGATCGGCGTGGTCATTCCTGCGACGGGTCCGCTGACCCAGTACGGTGACATGGTCAAGGAGGGTGTGGATACGGCGCTCGAGCAGATCAATGCTGCCGGCGGCATCAATGGCAACAAGCTTGAAGCAGTGATCGTTGATGATGCCTGCGAACCCAAGCAGGGCCCTGTGGCCGCCAACCGCGTCGTCAATGCGAAGATCCATTACGTGGTGGGACCTGTATGCTCGGGCGCAGCCATCGCTGCAGCACCGATCTACAACAATGAAGGTGTGGTCGTCGTGACCCCTTCGGCCACCTCGCCTGCGCTGACCGAAGGCAAGAACTTCACGTCGGTCTTCCGCACCATTGGCCGCGACGACCAGCAAGGCCCGTTTGCTGCCAAGTTCATAGCCCAGACCGTCAAGCCCAAGAAGGTTGCGGTGCTGCATGACAAGCAATCCTACGGCCAGGGCATTGCCACGGCCGTGCGCGATACGCTCAAGGCTGACGGCATCAATGTTGCGCTGTTTGAAGGTATCAACGCCGGTGACAGCGACTACTCGGCCGTGATCACCAAGCTCAAGAGCGCCGGTGTGGATTTTGTCTACTACGGCGGCTACCACCCAGAAATGGGACTGCTGCTGCGCCAATCGGCAGAGCAGGGCCTGAAGGTCCGCATCATGGGCCCTGAAGGCGTGGGCAATCCCGAAATCAATGCGATCGCCGGCCCCGCCGTTGAAGGCATGCTGGTGACCCTGCCCGCCGACTTTGCTGGCAACCCGAAGAACGCGGCCATCGTCAAGGCCTTCAAGGACAAGAAGCGCGATCCTTCCGGTTCGTTCCAAATGGGCTCGTACACCGCCGTGCAGGTCATCGCTGACTCGATCAAGGCCGTGGGCAACGATGGCACCAAGGTGGCCAAGCACCTGCATACCGCTACGTTCGACACCCCGCTGGGCAAGCTCGCCTGGGATGCCAAGGGCGACCTGAAGTCCTACGACTTCCAGGTCTTCAACTGGCACAAGGATGGCAGCAAGTCGCCAGCGTCTAAGTAAGTGTTTGACAAAAGCATGGCTCTAAAACATAGAGCCATGCTTTTTTATTTTGGCGGCCACAAGCGCCAAAGGAATTGGGTTGGTACGGTATGAACGATTTTTTGCCCCAATTCATACAGCAGTTGTTCAATGGTCTGTCCCTGGGCGCGATCTACGCGCTCGTGGCCATTGGCTACACGATGGTGTATGGAATTATCGGAATGATTAATTTCGCCCACGGCGAGATTTATATGATTGCGGCCTATATCGGCCTCGTGACCTTGTCGGCCATCGGCACGCAAAGCGGGTTGCCGGTGTTTGTGGTGATCGGTGCGATGCTGCTCGTTGCAGTGGTGCTCACCGGTGTTTACGGCTATGTAGTGGAACAGGTGGCGTACAAGCCCTTGCGCAGCAGCCCGCGCCTGGTGGCGCTGATCTCGGCCATCGGCATGTCCATCTTCTTGCAGAACTGGGTAGCCCTGGGGCAGGGCGCACGCGATATGGCCGTGCCCTCGCTGCTGCCCGGTGCATTCAACTTTCACATGGGTGATTTCGAGGTCTTTGTGCCTTACACCCGCATCTTGATCATTGTGGTGGCGGTGGTGCTGATGGCCGCGCTGACCTTCTACATCCGCCACTCGCGCATGGGCCGCGCATCGCGCGCCTGCTCGCAAGACATGCAAATGGCCAACCTGTTGGGCATCGACACCAACAAGGTCGTGTCATTCACCTTCATCCTGGGGGCGGTGCTGGCGGCTGTAGGCGGTGTGCTGATTGCGCTGGCGATCGGCAAGCTCAACCCCTACATCGGCTTTGTCGCCGGTATCAAGGCCTTCACCGCTGCGGTGCTTGGCGGTATCGGCAGCATTCCGGGGGCGATGCTGGGCGGCGTACTGCTGGGTGTGGCCGAGACCATGGCCGCAGCCTATATCTCTTCGGAATACAAGGACATCGTTGCTTTTGGTCTGCTGGTGCTGATTTTGCTGTTCCGCCCCACCGGTCTGCTGGGCAAGCCTGAGGTGGAGAAGGTCTGATGATGAAAGCGAACTTCAAGAACGCCATCATCTCGGCCGTGTTGGCGGCCTTGGTGGTGATGCCCATTTTCGGACTGCATCTGGAGCGCAAGGGCGGTCAGAACTACATCGAGCCGCACTGGAACCTGGTGATCTGGGGCTTTGTCATTGTGCTGGTGCTGCAGCTGATCAAGCCTTTGCTGGGCAAGCACATGGCCCGGGTGCAGGCGCCGCGCCTGCCCGAGGTCAGCACCCGCATGCGGATGACCTTGCTGTGGCTGGTGATTGTCGCGGCCATTGCCTGGCCGTTTTTCAGTGGCCGCAATGCGGTGGACATTGCCACCTTGGCGCTGATCTACGTGATGCTCGGCCTGGGCCTGAACATCGTGGTGGGCTTTGCCGGTCTGCTTGACCTGGGCTTTGTCGGCTTCTACGCGGTGGGTGCCTACACCTATGCCTTGCTGTTCCACTGGGCCGGCTGGTCGTTCTGGGAAGCGTTGCCGCTGTCCGGCGCCGCCGCCGCATTGTTCGGCTTCTTGCTGGGCTTTCCGGTGCTCCGTCTGCGTGGCGATTACCTGGCGATCGTGACCTTGGGCTTTGGCGAAATCATTCGCCTGCTGCTGGTCAATCTGGTGGATGTCACCGGCGGGCCGGACGGTATCTCGGGCATTCCCAAACCGACGTTGTTCGGCTTTGAGCTGACGCGTACCGCCTCGCAAGAGGGTGCGCAGACCTTGCAGCAACTGATGGGTATCGAGTTCAACACCATGCACATGGTGATCTTCCTCTACCTGCTGGCGCTGTGCCTGGCGCTGGTCACCTTGTGGATCAGTAACCGCTTGATTCGCATGCCGATCGGCCGCGCCTGGGAAGCACTGCGTGAGGACGAAGTGGCTTGCCGTTCGCTGGGCATGAACCCCACCAAGATCAAGCTCTCCGCTTTTACCTTGGGTGCCATGTTTGCAGGCTTTGGCGGTGCATTTTTTGCAGCGCGGCAAGGCATCGTCAGCCCCGAGTCGTTCAGTTTCATCGAGTCGGCCCTGATCTTGGCCATCGTGGTGCTGGGCGGCATGGGCTCGCAGATTGGCGTGGTCGTGGCTGCGATCCTGATCACGGTGCTGCCGGAGCTCGCACGTGAGTTCTCGGAATACCGCATGCTGATTTTCGGCCTGGTGATGATCTTGATGATGGTCTGGCGTCCGCAGGGCTTGTTCCCGATGAAGCGCTACCACGAAGAGTTGAAGCAATGACCGTAAACACGGAAAACGCAAACAGGGAGAAGTGTTTATGAGTCAAAGCATCTTGAAGGTGGAAGGCCTGTGCATGCGCTTTGGTGGCTTGCTCGCAGTCGACCAGGTCGCACTCGATGTCAAGCCGCAGGAGGTGTTCGCCATCATTGGTCCCAATGGTGCGGGAAAGACCACGGTGTTCAACTGCATCAGCGGCTTCTACAAGCCGACGGCTGGTACGGTCTCGCTGGGCGGGCAATCGATTGCCGGCCTGGCCAGCCATGAGGTCGCCAACCATGGCGTGGTGCGTACGTTCCAGAACGTGCGCCTGTTCAAAGGCATGACGGTGCTGGAAAACCTGCTGGTTGCGCAGCACCAGCAGATCAAGCGCAACCTGCTGTCGGGTCTGTTCAAGACCAAGGCCTATCGCGAAGCGGAAGAGAACGCCAAGCAGCAAGCTGCGCACTGGCTGGATGTGATGGGCCTGCGTGCCTTCACCAACCGCGAAGCGGGCAACCTGGCCTATGGCCACCAGCGCCGGCTGGAGATCGCGCGTTGCATGATCACCAAGCCCAAGCTGCTGATGCTCGATGAGCCGGCCGCCGGCCTCAACCCGCAGGAGAAAGTGGAGCTCCAGCACCTCATCGACCGCTTGCGCAAGGAGTACGGTGTGACCGTGCTGCTGATCGAGCACGACATGAGCCTGGTGATGGGGGTGTCCGAGCGCATCCTGGTGATGGAGTATGGCAAGCCGATCGCACTGGGGGTGCCGGAGGTCATTCGCAATGACGAACGCGTGATCAAGGCGTACCTGGGAGAGTCCTGATGCAGCCGATGTTGGAAATCAAGAATATCAGCACGCATTACGGTGCGATCTGTGCAGTCAATGATGTGAGTCTGCATGTCAATGAGGGAGAGATCGTCTCGCTGATCGGCAGCAATGGCGCGGGCAAGACCACGTTGTTGATGAGCGTCTGCGGCAATCCCTGCGCGACCACCGGCTCGATCAGGTTCGAGGGCGAAGAGCTGGTGGGGCAGTCGTCTCACCTGATCATGCGCAAGGGCATTGCGATATCGCCCGAAGGCCGCCGTGTGTTCAAGGATCTGACGGTCATGGAGAACCTGCAGATGGGCGCGTTCTTCTTGAACAAGCAGGAGATCGCCCACGGCATCGACTATGTCTATGGTCTGTTTCCCCGCCTCAAGGAGCGTGCCGACCAGCGTGCCGGCACGATGTCCGGGGGGGAGCAGCAGATGCTGGCCATTGGCCGGGCGCTGATGAGCAAGCCGCGCCTGCTGCTGCTCGATGAGCCCACGTTGGGCCTGGCGCCGCTGATCATTGCGCAGATCTTCGAGATCATCAAGGCCGTGCGCGAGCAGGGCGTGACTGTGTTCCTGGTGGAGCAAAATGCCAACCAGGCGCTGCAGATCGCCGACCGTGGCTATGTGCTGGAGACCGGCAAGGTCACCTTGGAAGACACCGGGGTCAACCTGCTGCGCAACCAGGACATCCGCAAGGCGTACCTGGGCGGCTGATGGGTGCGGCGGCAGAGGCTGCCGCTGCACAAAGCAAAACCGCTCCTGGCTGCATGGCCAGGAGCGGTTTTTTTAAGGGGCCGAACGCTGCCTTAGCGCTGGTAGTAGGCCTGGATGATGCGGCAGGCCTCATGTACATCGTCGGTGATGTGGAACAGCTTGACGTTCTCGGGTGAGATGGTGCCGTATTCGATCATCACGTCGAAGTTGAGCATGCGCGACCAGAAGTCCACGCCAAACAGCACAATCGGCACACCCTTGGCCTTGTGGGTCTGCACCAGGGTCAGCACTTCGAACAGTTCATCCATCGTGCCAAAGCCGCCTGGGAACACCACCAGGGCGCGTGCACGCATCATCAGGTGCATCTTGCGCAGCGCAAAGTAGTGGAACTTGAAGCACAGCGCCGGCGTGATGTAGCGGTTGCCCGACTGCTCGTGGGGCAACGTGATGTTCATGCCGACATTGGGTGCATGCTCTTCGGAGGCGCCCCGGTTGGCGGCTTCCATGATGCCGGGGCCGCCGCCGGTGCAGATGTAGAGGCGGTCCTCGAGCTTCTGGGTTTCGCTGAACTTGGCGACCAGGCGTGCAAAACGGCGCGCCGCATCGTAGTAGCGGCTGGTCGCCATGGCGCGCTGCGCCACAGCTATCGCCTGCGCATCGCCCTGGGCCTGGGCAGCGGCCAGCAGTACCTCCGCCTCTTCGGGGGCTACGAAACGCGCACTGCCAAACACCACGACGGTGTTGTTGATGCCCTGGGCGGTCAGCTCCAGGTCGGGTTTGAGCATCTCCAGCTGAAAGCGGATCGAGCGGGTTTCGCGGCGGCTCAGAAACTCCGGATCGGCAAAGGCCAGGCGGTATGAATCGCGTTTGGCGGCTTGCTCGGGCGGCATGTCGGCGCCGAACAGGTTCCAGTCATGCGCCATGACTTGTTCGTCGAGTTGGGTGTTGGCGTCCATGGTCTTCTCCAGCTTTCACAAAGCCGGCGCCGGGGCAGGCACCAGCGGTCACAAAAAACACGAGCAGCACAAGCGGGGCCTGTGCTGCTACTGAATATAGAGCGTTTTGGGCATACGCTTGGGGCAATGCGTTGAAAAAAGTCGTTCAGCGCCCGCCCCAGAGGGCTTGGCCGGTGGCCAGCCCGAGGGCCGTCAACGCCAGCGAACCGAGGAGATGCAGGCTGCACTGCAGCAGCGCCAGACCATAGCGCTGCGCCTGCAGCATGGACACCGTCTCGGCGGAGAAGCTGGAAAAAGTCGTGAGTGCACCCAGAAATCCGGTGATCAGCACGAGGCGCCAGACCGGGTCGATGCCGGGGGAGTTCTGGAACAGGGCCACCAGCAAACCAATGGCGTAGCCGCCGACCAGGTTGGCCGCCAGGGTGCCCCACGGCAGCAGCGCATGGGGCTGGTTGAGCCAGCGGCCCAACTGCCAGCGTGCCAGCGCGCCCAGGCAGGCGCCAATCGATATGCCAAGAACGTTCCACATGCCCGCGAGCTTAGCAGGGCACCGCTGTGTTGGGGAGAAATGCAGCGCAGAAAGGCTCCGCTTGATGCGTCAGCGCGCCTGCACGATGTCCTGCCAGGCGGCATAGGCGGCCAGCACGGCTGCGCGTTGTGCGGTATGCGCGAATACCAGCGCGTCACCCACCACGGTCTGGTCCGGGAACTCGGTGATCAGGCTCACCGGCGTGAGGCCGTTGTCGTCCACTTGCATCGAGCAAGGGGTACCGTGCCGCAATTCAAACGGCTGGCGGCCGGAATGGCTTTGGTACAGCGCCAACTGGCGGCGGTTGTATTCCGGCAAACCTTCCACCTTCAGCAGCGCCTGCGCCACCCGTTCGGCCAGGGCCTCGGCTTGCGCCTGCCAGTCTTTCCGGTAGCGCAGAATCAGGAAAAAGCCCTTGGGAATGGTCCAGAGGTCGAAGCCCTGGGGCACGTAGCCCGACAGGGGGCGGGTCCATTCGTGTGCGGGGTAGCCATGCAGGCTCAGGTGCAACTGCGCACCACTGGCGGCAATTGCATCACGCCGCAGTGCGCTCTCGTACCAGGGGACATGGTCGCGGTAGGCCAGGTCGTCGCCCAGCGCGGTGTAGCGCGCTGCATGGTGCATCTGCTGCGGTGCGTAGTCGCAGTACCACTGGTGCAGGTCATAGCCGTCCGGGTTCTCAATGGGGATGTAGGCGAAGTGGCTGTCGGCCTGCTGCGCCAGCGCCAGCGCTCCGCGCAGAGCGCCGGTGACGCCAGAGATCTCGTTGGCATGCTGGCCGCCGCTCAGCACCACCGCGTGTTCGCTGCCTTTTTTATAGGTGGCGGCAATAGGGCGGCCTTGTACGCTTTGGCCCTGGCAGGCGCTGCCATAGGCGGCGAACAGCGGCTGGACCAGCGCATCCATCTGGGCCAGGCTGGGGGCACGCTGCAGCTGCGCCGCATGGAAAGCAGCGTCTTCGATGCTGTTGGGGAGGAAGAACGCTGGCGGCAGGCCCTCAGGCGCGGTGGGCAACGGCTCTGACAGCGCCAGTGCGTGTATTTGCAAGCCGACGGAGGTTTGTTCAAGCGGATGGGATTGTGCGGCGATCCGGATGTCGGGCACGATCTGGCCCGGTTGCAGCCGGCGGTCGCCTGCTGCACGCCCGGACAGCTTCTGGAAGTGCTCGAGCAGCGAGAAATACAGGTCCTCATGCATGGCTTCCGGTGTACTCATGGTCTCACCAGTGCCGGCAATCTCCTGCTCAAAACCGGTCAACTGCATCGCAATGTGCAGGCGGCCGAAGAAGGGCTCGGTCTGCGGCCAGGCATGGTGCTCGATCGCATGCAGGGCCTGGGCGTAAGCAGCTTCGTAGTCGGTTTGCAAGGCGGCATCGTGCACGGTGCGCCCCTGCGCATCTTGCGCCTGCTGCCAGCCGCAGGGGGTGATGCCGCTGCTGCCGTGTGCGGTGTGGAAAGACCGGTTGGGTGCGAATACCTGCAGGTTCTTCGTGTGCCCGTCGTGGTAGTGTAGCGCCAGCGTATAGCTGTCGGTGTGCTGACCGGCCTGCATCTGCAGGTCCACCCCCGGCGGCAGCATGGCGGCCAGGGGGTAGGCTTCCAGCATGAAACGATTGGGCGCGGCATCCGCATGGAGCGGGTAGTGCAGATGCAGGCTTTGCAGCCCGGTGGTATCGAGGTCTTCCAATACCGCATGCACCAAGGGCTTGTAGGCGCTGCGGATGCGGGCGTGGATGCCCTGATTGCTCAGCATCTGCTCGGCCGCACGGCGCGCCTCAACGCCTTCGAAACACCACAGCTGCCAGGACCACTCGGGCTGGGGATGGGCCAGGCGCTCTGCAACCCACTGGGTGAGCGTACGGTCTAGGGTGCTGGAGAGGAGGAGCGTCATGGTGTGGCCTGCGGTGTAGATGCTTGTGATCCACCAGCATAGAACAAGCACGCTGTTCTTGCTGCACGCCGGCGCTTATTCCCGCTGACACTCCATCCGGCAAGGTCTTATTTAGCCGGCTATCGCCATCTGGCCCTCAGGCGTCGTTGCCTTCCGGGTTGGCAGACACGATGCGGCTCAGGCTGGGTGGCACGTCCTTGCCCATGCGCCGATCGCGGAACAGTGCCGCACGCATCAGGAAGATATTGGTGATCGGCACCGCGACCGACAGCAGCACGGCAATCAGCAAGGTGTGGAAACTGGGCTTGTGCGACTGCAGGCTGAAAAAGAAGACCGAGCTCCAGACAATGAGCCAGCAGCCGGCGCACGCGATGATGGAAGGTGTATGCACGCGCTCGTAGTAGCTGGGCAGTCGAAACAGGCTCAGCGCCCCTATCAGCGTGATCAAGGTGCCGCCAAGCACCAACACCGACACGAGGATCTGTACCCAGATGGGCAGGTCGACTTCGGTCATTCGATCACCTCCCCGCGCAGCAGGAATTTGGCCATCGCTGTCGAGCTGACAAAACCGAACAACGCGATGAGCAGCGCGGCCTCAAAGTAATTGACGGACGCATAGTGGATGCCCAGCACCAGCATCGCGAGCATCCCGATCAGGTACATGCAGTCCAGCGCCAGAACGCGGTCTTGGGCCTGTGGGCCCTTGAGCAGGCGGATCATCGCGAACAGCATGGCCAGCAGCAAGATGAAAAGAGCTGCCGGCATGGTCCAGGCAAGAATGATGTTCATTCGAAAATCTCCATGAGGGGCCGTTCATAGAAGGCCTTGATGTGGTCGATAACGCCTTGCGGGTCGTCTGCCTCCAGCACATGCAGCAGCAGGATGGAGCGGTCGCGCGATATCTCGGCCCACGCGGTACCGGGGGTGATACAGACGATCATTGCCAGCACGGCCAGGCCGTTGGGGTCGCGCAACTGCAAAGGCACATGGACAAACCCTGCCGGCTTTTTTCGGCTGCCCGGCATCAGCAGCAGTCGCAGCACGGCGACATTGGATTGCAGCGAATCCGCAGCCACACGAAAGCCGAGCCGGATGATGGTCCAGGGTTTTTTGATGCTGACCGAGCGTGGGCGCAGCCCCTGGGTGAGCATCGGAATCAGCCAGCCCAGCAGCACACCGAGAATGATCTGCCCGGGGCTGAGGCTGCGGTTGAGCAGCAGCCACACCAGGCACAGCAGCACGGACAGCAGGGGCGCAGGGAAAAGACGCTTCATGGCTCGGTACCTCCTGCAGGTGCTTGCGGCGCAAGCCCAAACCCCGTCTCAGGGAGCACGGTCGGGATCTCGGGAGCGACCACGGGCTTGGCCGTGGGGGAGGGCTTGGGATGGGTCTCCAGCACGGCGCGGATGTAATTGCCGGGCGCGTGGAGGTTGTCGGCAGCCCGCTGGGTAAAGCGCATCACGCTGGCACCATGGGTCACCATCAGGATGCAGCAACCGAGCAAGATTGCTAGCGGCAGGCCCTCGATGACCTTCAGCTCAGGGGTATTGCGGCTGATGCTGGACCAGAACTCCCGAATCCCGATCCGCACCAGGGCGGTCAACGCCATCAGCCCCGTCGCGATCAGCAAGCCCATGAATAGCCAGCCCAACCAGCCGATCTGCGTACCTGCCGAAGAGCCCAGTCCCAGGGGATTGAGCAGCGCCGAGAGCATGGCGAATTTGCCGATGAAGCCGGACAGCGGCGGCAGGCCCGATATCACCAAGGTGCAGAGCATGAATGACAGCCCCAGAAACGCCATCGCTGCCGGAATGGCCCGGCCGATCAGCACTTCTTCGTCTTCGTCGAGGTTGAAACCATCGCGCGGCAGCAGTTCGGCGGTCAGGAACGGCGCCTCCTCATCCTCGAAGCGTACGCTGGCACCGTCGGTCGTGCGCCATCGCTCGATCAGGTCGGTGATCAGGAACAGCGCCGCCACCGCCAGCGTCGAGCTCGGCATGTAGTACAGCAAGGCGCTCGTCATCAGGTTCTGGCCAAAGCCGGCGGCAGCCAGCAACGTGCCTGCGGACAGGATGGCGGCATAGCCCGCCACATAGCCCAGGCGCTGCGTGCCCAGCATTGAAATGGCCGCATACAGCATCGTGGCCAGGCCACCCAGGATCAGCCAGGCGCTGCCAAAATGGGCCGATGGCCCAGCCTCGCTGCTGAACATCAAGGTCCACAGCCGCACAATCGTGTAGATGCCCACCTTGGTCATCAGCGCAAAAATGGCGCCGACCGGGGCCGTGGCCGAGCCATAGGCGGGCACCAGCCAGAAGTTCAGCGGCCAGACCGCTGCCTTGATCAGGAAGGCGGTGGCCAGAATGCCGGCAGCGGTGTGCAGCAAGCCCCGGTCCGCGCTGCTGACGCTCGGAATGATGCGCGCCAGGTCGGCCATGTTCAAGGTGCCGGTGATGCCGTAGAGCATCGACACGCCAATCAGAAACAGTGACGACGCTGCCAGGTTGATGGCGATGTAGTGCAGGCCATGCTGAACCCGGGACTTGCCTGAGCCATGCAGCAGCAGGCCATAGGAGGCAGCGAGCATGATCTCGAAGAACACGAACAGGTTGAACAAGTCGCCGGTGAGAAAGGCACCGGCCAGACCCATCATCTGGAACTGGAACAGCGGGTGAAAATGCACGCCTACCCGGTGCCAGCGCGCGCCCGAATACACCACCGCACACAGCGCAACCACGCTGGTGGTCAGCAGCATCAGCGCCGAGAGCCGGTCGAGCACCAGCACAATGCCAAACGGCGCGGCCCAGTTGCCCGACAGGTAGACATTCATCGAGGTGGCCATGCCATCCTGGTTGCTCCATTTGACCAGCGCCATCGCAATGACCAGGCCGATCAGGCAGGAGCTGATGTTCATCAGCAGTTTGGTGCGTTGGTACTTCTCGCCCAGGGTCAGCATCAAGGCTGCGGTCAGCATGGGCAGCAAAATCGGTGCCAGCAGCAGGTGCGGCATCAGGCGCTCAGTCAGCGTCATCAGCGACATCAAGGCGCCTCCTGCACGTCATTGGACAGGGACCCGTCCACGTGGTCGGTGCCCGTCATGCCGCGCGAGGCGAGCAGCACCACCAGAAAGAGCGCGGTCATCGCAAAACCGATGACGATCGCCGTCAGCACCAGCGCTTGGGGCATGGGGTCGGCATAGTGCATCAGATCAGTCGGTACACCCGGCTGCAGTATCGGTTCGCGGTCGATTGCCAGGCCTACGCGACCCATGCTGAAGATAAACAGATTGACCGCATACGACAGCAACAGCAGACCCATGATGATCTGGAACGTCCGTGGGCGCAGCAACAGCCAGACGCCGGAGCCGGTCAATACGCCAATGGCAATGGCCAGTACGATTTCCATTTGGTATTGTCCTTAGGGTTGAGATGCCGAGTCGCTGCGCTCGCCTTGCTGGCGTTCGTGGTAGCGGAAGCCCCGGACGGATTGGTGGGCAATGCTGGTGAGCATCAGCATCGTGGAGCCCACGACCAGCGAGAACACGCCGATATCGAAGAACAGTGCGCTGGCGATATGGATCTCGCCTACGACCGGCAGGGTCAGGTGTGCGGTGTGGCTGGTCAGGAACGGATAGCCGAAGTACCAGCTGCCCACACCGGTGCCCAGTGCAAACAGCAGACCGGCGGCAATCCAGCGGCGCGGGTAGATGGGCAAATGCGATTCGACCCAGTGCGTACCGGAGATGATGTACTGCAGCAGCAGACCGATGGCCAAGGTCAGGCCGGCGACAAATCCCCCGCCGGGCTCATTGTGGCCACGCATGAACAGGTACATTGCAACAATGGCGGCAAACGGCAGCAACAGACGCACCAGCACAGCGGGCACCATCAGGTAGCCCACAGCGGTATCGGTGGCGCTGCGCGGGTTGAGCAGGTCGGTCTGCAAGTCAGCTGGCAAAAAGCGCTGCTGCTCGGGCACGTCCATCGCCTCGGGTGCCGGGCGGAAGCGCCGCAGCAGCGCATACACGGTCAGCGCAACAATGCCGAGCACGACGATTTCACCAAAGGTATCAAAGCCACGGAAATCGACGAGCATCACGTTGACAACATTGGTGCCGCCGCCTTCCGTCTGCGCACGCTCCAGGAAGAAGGTCGAGGTGCTTTCGGGGAAGGGCCGGCTCATCATCGCAAACGACAGCCAGGCCATGCCGCCACCGGCCAGCAACGTGATCAACAAGTCACGCCAGCGGCGCAGCGTGACCAGTGCGCCTTGCTGGGAGACTTTCTTGAGCTTTTTGTCGCGCTTGGGCAGCCAGCGCAGACCCAGCAGCAGCAGCACCGTGGTGACTACTTCGACCACCAGCTGGGTCAGCGCGAGATCAGGCGCGGAGAACCACAGGAAGGTCAGGCAGGTCGCCAGCCCGGCGCCGCCCAAGGTGACCAGCGCCGCCAGGCGGTGGTACTTGACGAGGAAGGCTGCTGCCAGCGAGCAGCTGATGCCGATCAGCCACAGAATGCCAAAGGCGGGGGACAGCGGCTGCAGGCCGCGGTTGCCCAGCTCCAGGCCATGGATCAGCAGCGGAAGCGTAGCCGTCAGCAATGCCGCCAGCACCAGCCACAGCGCCTGCCATTGCCAGCGGCGCGTGCCCAGCCAGCGGCGCAGATGGCGCGCACCGTTGGTGATGATCGCCATCACCGCCTGGAACACCCATTGGCCATTGATGCGCCCGACCAGCGGTGCATCATCGAGGTATTGCTTGGCGCGCAGCAGACGCAGCAGCAGATAGAGCAGAATGCCAGCGAGCATGGCGATGATGCTCATCACCAGCGGCGCATTGATGCCATGCCACAGCGCCAGGCTGAACTCCGGCAAGCTGCCGCCCACCACCGGCGAGGCGGCCGCATCCAGGTACTGGCCGACCGCCCAGGCCGGAAAGATTCCCACCAGCAGACAGATCAGCACCAGCAGCTCGACGGGCACCCGCATCCAGTGCGGTGGCTCATGCGGCTCA
>Ga0308165_1003243_pt1 | contig 17780 bp, 9 predicted proteins | sample PhyWR2_FD_201032 | JGI IMG/M metagenome (GOLD analysis project Ga0308165, IMG submission 201032) | Phyllosphere microbial communities from UC Gill Tract Community Farm, Albany, California, United States - DLSLW.R2 | ecosystem: Host-associated > Plants > Phyllosphere > Unclassified | place: USA...
TGCCAGCGCGTCAGGCCCAGCGCGGCGCCGGCATCCCACTGGCCCGGCGCAATCGCCTGCAGGCCGGCGGCCACGCCATGGGCCAGGTAGGCGCCGCTGACCAGCGACAGCGCGCACACCACCGAGAAGCTGCCCGGCACATCGAGCCGGAACAGCACCGGCAGCAAGAAATAAATCCAGAAGATCAGCAGCAGCACCGGAATGGCGCGCAGAAAGCCCAGTACCACCCGCAGGCACTGCAGGGCCCGGCCCCGCCCCATCACCAGCGCAATGCCCAGCGCCAGCCCCAGCAATGCAGACAGCACGCCGGAGACGGCACTCAGGATCAGGCTCAGCAGCGCGCCGCCCGGCGGTCCGTCAGGGAAAGTGCCCAGCAGCAGGTAGCGCCAGTCATCGCCCAGTGCAGCAAAGTTCATGCGCGCCGCATCTCCACCCGGCCCCAGCGGCGGCGCTGGGCCAGGTGCTGGCTGAGCAGCTCCAGCCCGATGATCAGCACGATGTAGAGCAAGGTGGTGATGCCGTAGACCTGGAAGGACTGGAAGGTTTCGGCCTCTGCCTGGCGTGCCCGGTACGAGAGCTCGGCCAGGCCAATAGCCATGCCCAGCGAGGTGTTCTTGACGATGTTCATGTACTGGCCCATCAGCGGCGACACCACGCGCGCCAGCGCCTGGGGCAGCACGATGTGGCGCAGCAACTGCCAGCCATCCATGCCCAGCGAGCGCGCCGCCTGTCTCTGGCTGGCGGGCACGCTGTTGATGCCGGCGCGCACCTCTTCACCCACATAGGCGGTGGCATAGAACACCATGCCGATGCAGGCCGAGAGGAACTCCAGCGAAGGCCAGCCCAGGCTGAGCGGACCCAGCGCCAGGCTGTGCGCCTGGTTGAGCCAGGCCATCCACGCGGGCGGAAGCAGGCTGGGCACGCCAAAGTACCAAAAGAACAGCTGCACCAGGAGCGGCGTATTGCGAAACACCGACAGGTAGCCCAGCGCCAGCCAGCGCAGCGGCGCCCAGGCCGCACTGCGCGCGACCGCAAAGCCGATGCCCAGCACCGTGGACGCTGCAATCACCAGCAGCGACGCCAGCACCGTGGTGCACCAGCCATCGAGCAGCCAGCGCCAGTACTTGCCCGCCAGCAGATGGGGCCACAGCGGCTCCAGCCAGGACATCAAGAGTTGCATAAATGCCAACGCCAAACGCACGCAGCCGCGTCTTGTCGGACGCGGGGCTGCGCAGCAGCTAGGTGCTTATTGCTTGTCGCCGATCTTGAAGTTGCGCACCAGCGGCGTCGCGCTGTGCGGCCCGAACCAGGTGTCGTAGATCTTGCCGGCCTGGCCGCTGGCCTCCAGCTCCTTCAACGCGGTGTTGACGAAATCGGTCAATGCCGCTTCCCCCTTCGGAATGCCCACGCCAATGTAGTCGCTGGAGATCGTGAACGCCGGCACCTCCCACTTGTCGCGCTCCTTCTTGTCCTTGATGGTGGCCAGCAGGCCGACCAGCTTGGGGCCGTCTTGCGAGATGGCCTGCACATTGCCATTGCGCAGCGCGGTGAACGCAAACGGCGTGTCGTCGTAGGCCACCAAGGTGGCCTGCGGGTGCTTCTCGCGCAGCACGATCTCGTTGGTGGTGCCCTTGTCCACGCCAATGCGCAGCTGGTTCAGCTGATCGGGCGAAGTCAGCGTGCCCTTGGCGGCGATGAACTGGGTGCCCGAGGCGAAGTAGGGAACGCTGAAGCCCACCTGCTTGGCACGCTCGTCGGTGATCGTGAAATTGGCCAGCACCAGATCGACCTTGTTCGACAGCAGCAGCGGCACGCGGTTGGCCGGGTTGGTCGGCACGAGCTGCAGCTTGACCCCCAGGCGCTGCGCAAAGGCCTGCGCATAGTCCACATCCAGGCCCACGATCTTGCGGGTTTTGGGATCGACAAAACCAAACGGTGGATTGGCATCGAAGGCTGCCACGCGCAGCACCCCTGCCTGCTTGATATCCTGCAGGCGATCCGCCCACACCGCCCCCGATGCCAGTGCTGCGACCGCAGCGGTCGCCACCATCGCCCATGCCTTGTTTTTCATAGCTATGCTTTCTGAGATCGCCTCGCCAGGGCACCATGCCCTTGCCAGCGAAACCTTGACTGAGGACCCAGTGTAGAAATGCATAGCGTCGTCAGGCAACGACGATTTCATTCAATCGATATGTAGATTTCGCATGTAGCAATCGACGACAAAGCAAGCCGCCCAACACCTTTTATAAGCTGGGAAGCGCGGCGCGGATCCCAGGTCTGCGCCATCCACCCGAACACACACCAGCCACTGCCATGGACCGTAAAACGATTACCAGCGAACTGCGTGCGCAATTCTTCCCACTGCTCCTGGCCGCCGGCTTTGTGCGCCAAGGCGATATCGCCCGGCGTGTGCTGGACGGCAGTGTGGTGCACATTGTTGAGATCCAGCACCGCCCGCGCAGCGCGGTGTTCCAGGTCAACCTGGGGGCCCATCTGTTGGCGCTGGGCGATGTGGCCGGCGGCACCCTGCCCGCGCCGCAAACCATGCGCGACCATGACTGCGCCTGGCGCGGCTCGGTCATCGCCGGCTTTCGCAACGCCACAGACGCCGAGTTGGCCTACGGCGCCAGCGCACAGGATGCCGCCGAATCGGTGGCCTTTCTGGTGTCGGAATGGCTGCGGCAGTCGCAGGCCTTTTTTGCGCCCTTCAGCAACTACCCCGCATCCTTTCTGGCCGCCGCCCGGCAGGCCGCGCAGGATGCGGAGCGGCACCCCGCCCACCTGCTCACCTGGGCCCGGGTCGCCGTCGTATTGGGTGAGGTTGCACTGGCGCAGTCAATCGCCCAGGCAGCGCTGCCCCGGGTGCCGGAGCGCGCTACTTCGCTGCGTGCGAATCTGGAGGCAATCTTGGGGGTTGAATGTTGAAAAAGCTGGCGAAAAGCCCGTCAACCGCGCTTTACCAATCATCCAGTGACCGAAGTTCAGAGCCGGCATAGTCGCTCGGTTCCGGGCGTGACCGCAGTACCAGGTCCACGCCCAGTACGCTCAGGAGTTTCATCAAGCGTTCAGCTCTGACCGCGTTGGCATTGCGTTCCATCGCGGAGACCGTCTGTTGGGTTACACCCATGCGCACGGCCACATCCGCCTGGGTGAGCTTCGCCGTCTTGCGAAAAGCGCTCAGAAATATCGGTAGCTGGCGGCTGGTGTGGACGATGAATTCATCCATGCGTGCTCCCCTTCACAGTCACTCAGGAGCAGCTATTGTGAGGCCACAACCCATAGGCTGTATTCCGGAAATACAAGGCTTGGTTTGTATTTCCGTTTTACAGCCTATGGCTTGTATTTATGCCAGATTCGGCGCCAGCGCCCGGCGCAGCACTTCAATGTCCATGCCCCGGCGCTCTGCCATATCCGCCAGTTGGTCCTCACCGATTTCGCCGACGTTGAAGTACACCGCTTCGGGGTAGCCCAGGTAGAAGCCGCTGACGCTGGAGGCGGGGAACATGGCCAGGCTCTCGGTCAGGTGCATGCCGATATCGGCGGCGTCCAGCGCCTTGAACAGGTCGGTCTTGGCGGTGTGGTCAGGGCAGGCGGGGTAGCCGGGAGCAGGGCGCACGCCCTGGTATTTTTCCTTGATCAGCTCCTCGTTGCTCAGCTGCTCGTCGGCGGCGTAGCCCCACAGGTCCTTGCGCACGCGCAGGTGCAGGCATTCGGCAAAGGCTTCGGCCAGGCGGTCGGCCAGGGCCTTGAACATGATGCCGCTGTAGTCGTCCAGCGCGGCTTCAAATTCCTGGTCCTTCTTCTCGGCGCCGATGCCGGCGGTGACCGCAAACAGACCGGCGTAATCGCCAATGCCCGATTCCTTGCTGGCCACAAAGTCAGCCAGGCAGCGGCTGGGGCGCATTACGGGCCGGCCATCGGGGCCGTCCACCGCCTGCTTTTCGGTTTGCTGGCGCATGCCGTACCAGGTCAGCAGCTCGGTGCTGCGCGACTCGTCGGTGTAGAACACGATGTCGTCGCCCACCCGGTTGGCAGGGAACAGGCCCATCACGCCATTGGCCTGCAGCCAGCGGCCTTCGATGATCTTCTTGAGCATGGCCTGGGCATCGGCCAGCACCTTGCGCGCCTCCACACCCACGACCTCGTCGTCAAGGATGGCGGGGTACGGGCCGGCCAGGTCCCAGGTCTGGAAGAACGGGCCCCAGTCGATGTACTGGGCGATCTCGGCCAGGTCAAAGTTCTTGAACACGCGGCGGCCCAGCACGCGGGGCGTGACGGGCGGGTGTGCGGCAAAGTCCACCGGGGTGGCATTGGCGCGGGCCTGTGCCAGGGTCCACAGCGGTGTCTTCTTCTTGTTGGCGTGCTGGGTGCGCACCTTGTCGTAGTCGGCCTCGACCTCCTGCAGGTAGCGGTCCTTGTTCTCGCCGAGCAGGCTCTGGGCTACGCTCACACTGCGCGAGGCATCGGGCACATAGAGCACCGGGCCTTCGTACTTGGGGGCGATCTTCACGGCGGTATGCACGCGCGAGCAAGTAGCGCCGCCAATCAGCAGCGGGATCTTCTTGACGCGGAAATAGTCGTCCTTGTGCATCTCGCCGGCCACGTACTGCATCTCTTCCAGGCTGGGTGTGATCAGACCCGACAGGCCGATGATGTCGGCGCCCTCGGCCTTGGCCCGGGCCAGGATCTCGTGGCAGGGCACCATCACGCCCATGTTGATGACCTCGAAGTTATTGCACTGCAGCACCACGGTGACGATGTTCTTGCCGATGTCATGCACATCGCCCTTGACGGTGGCGATGACGATCTTGCCCTTGCTCGAGACATCCATGCCGGCCGCTTCCTGCTGGCGCTTTTCCTCCTCGATGTAGGGCACCAGGTGGGCGACGGCCTGCTTCATCACGCGCGCCGACTTGACCACCTGGGGCAGGAACATCTTGCCGGCGCCAAACAGGTCGCCGACGATGTTCATGCCGTCCATCAGCGGCCCTTCGATCACATGCAGCGGGCGGCCACCGCCTTGCACGACGATCTGCTGGTAGGCCTCTTCAGTGTCTTCGGTGATGAAGTCGGTGATGCCATGCACCAGCGCATGCGACAGGCGCTCGTTCACGGTCTTCGGGCTCTCGGGCGTGCCGCGCCACTCCAGCTTCTTGCTGTCGTCCTTGGCACCGCTCTTGGCGCTGTCAGCCACTTCCACCAGGCGCTCGCCGGCGTCGGGACGGCGGTTCAGCACCACGTCCTCGACGCGCTCGCGCAGCACCGGCTCCAGGTCGTCATAGACGCCGACCATGCCGGCGTTGACAATGCCCATGTCCATGCCCGCCTGGATCGCGTGGTAGAGGAACACCGTGTGGATCGCCTCACGCACCGGGTCGTTGCCACGGAACGAGAACGACACGTTGGACACGCCGCCGCTCACCTTGGCGCCGGGCAGGTTCTGCTTGATCCAGCGCGTCGCCTCGATGAAGTCCACGCCATAGTTGTTGTGCTCTTCGATGCCGGTGGCCACGGCGAAGATGTTGGGGTCGAAGATGATGTCCTCGGGCGGGAAACCCACCTCATCGACCAGGATGCGGTAGGCGCGCTCGCAGATCTCGATCTTGCGCTCGTAGGTGTCGGCCTGGCCTTTTTCGTCAAAGGCCATGACCACGGCCGCCGCGCCATAGCGCTTGACCAAGCGCGCATGCTTCTTGAACTCGTCCACCCCCTCCTTCATCGAGATGGAGTTGACGATGCCCTTGCCCTGGATGCAGCGCAGGCCCGCCTCGATCACCTCCCATTTGGAGCTGTCGACCATGATGGGCACGCGGGCGATGTCGGGCTCGGAGGCGATCAGGTTCAGAAAACGCACCATCGCGGCCTTGCTGTCGAGCATGGCCTCATCCATGTTCACGTCGATCACCTGGGCGCCGTTTTCCACCTGCTGGCGCGCAACGGCCAGCGCTTCTTCGTACTGCTCGTTCAGGATCAGGCGCGCAAAGGCCTTGGAGCCCGTGACGTTGGTGCGTTCACCCACGTTGACAAACAGGCTGTCCTCGCCAACAAACACGGGCTCCAGGCCCGACAGGCGCATGGGAGGAACGGAAACGGGGGCAGCAGACGCGGACATGGGGCTCACCTGTAAAAACCAGAAAACAGAGACAGAACAGGTGAGCGCCGTTGATGCGGGCCATGCGAAATCAGCCCGTCGACCTGCCCCAAGCCTGACAGGCCTGTGGTGGTTACCACCGGCCGGCTGCAGCGCTCCTTGGAACAAGGCCCTGCATTTTAAGCCAGGCCAAGCGCGTAAGCACAGGCGGGGGGACTTGTCCATAGCCATAAACACCACTCACGAACGTTGGTTATAGCCTTATTAAATTAAACGATGCATCAGCTTTCACCCATATTGCAGCACTTTGCTGGCAACCTGCGTGAACGTCTACGCAACGCCGGCTTTCTGTGTTCAACCAGGTCAAGGCCTGCGATTTGAGGAGAATTCCCTTGCATCTGAGTTTCGGTGCTTACTACACGCTGATCTTTGCCGTCCTCGTGCTCTTGCTGGGCAAGCTGCTGACGCGGCACATCCGCTTTCTGCGTGACTTCAACATCCCCGAGCCGGTCTCCGGCGGCCTGGTGGTCGCGGCCATCATCTTTGCGCTGCACCAGGCCACCGGTCTGACGCTGGCCTTCGCCAGCGGCATGCAGACCACCTTCATGCTGGTGTTCTTCTCGTCGATCGGGCTGAGCGCCAACTTTGCCAAGCTGCGTGAGGGCGGCATGGGCCTGGTGGTGTTTCTGGGCGTGATCGTTGCCTTTATCTTTGTGCAAAACGGCGTGGGCGTCGGCCTGGCCACGTTGCTGGGGCTGGACCCGCTGATTGGCCTGGTCGCAGGCTCGATCACCCTGCTGGGCGGCCACGGCACTGCAGGCGCCTGGGGTTCGGTGCTGGAGAACCAATACGGCCTGAGCGGTGCCACCGCGTTGGGCATTGCCTGCGCCACCTTTGGCCTGGTCATTGGCGGCCTCTTGGGCGGCCCGTTGGCCAAGCGCCTGATCACCCGCCACCAGCTGGCCCAGCCACGCAACCTGGCAGACGCGCAGACCGGCGCGCACGGCAGCGCCAGCGAAGGCACGGAGCCTGCCAACTTTGAAACGCCCAATACCGCCCCGCGCCTGATCACGGCCGAGGCGGCCATCGAGACCCTGGCACTGTTTGCCGGTTGCCTGGCCTTTGCCGAGTTCATGACCAGCGCCACCCAGGGCACCAAGCTGCAGCTCCCCACCTTTGTCTGGGCGCTGGGCGGCGGCGTGGTGATCCGCAATGTGCTCGACTATGGTTTTGGCTTCCAGGTGTTTGACCGTGCCATTGATGTGTTCGGCAACGCCGGCCTGTCGATCTACCTGGCCATTGCGCTGCTGTCGCTCAAGCTGTGGGAGCTGGCCGATCTGGCCGGGCCGCTGATGCTCATCCTGGCCGTGCAGACCGTGGCACTGGCGCTGTTTGCCGTCTTCGTCACCTTCCGCACGATGGGCCGCAACTACGATGCGGCCGTGCTGGCCGCCGGCCACTGCGGCTTTGGCATGGGCGCCACGCCCACCGCCGTCGCCAACATGCAGGCCATCACCAGCCAGTACGGCCCGTCGCACAAGGCCTTTCTGATCGTGCCGCTGGTGGGCGCGTTCTTTATCGACATCATCAACGCCTTTGTGCTGCAGCTGATGATTGCCTGGATACGCTGAGGCCGGGGCCATAGACAAGCGGGGCGTCGTGTTACCACGACGCCCCGCTGCGTTTTCAGACCGGGAAGGTCACTGCGCCGATTGCGGCAGGCCGAACAGGCGGTCGAATGACCAGTTGAACACAAAGGTGTAGACCAGGAAGAACAGCAGCAGGCCGATGTCCATCACCAGGGCTTCCCAGAGGCTGACGTCGAACCACCAGGCAAACAGCGGCACGAGCATGAAGACGAGGCCCCCTTCCATGCCCAGCGCATGCGCAATGCGGCGGCCCAGGCCGCGCCCGCGGGTGGGCTGGGTGGCTTCCCAGCGCTCAAACAGATGGTTCCAGACGACATTCCACACAATCGCGATGGCCGACGATGCAGCAGCCACCACGCCCGAGTGCGCTGCGCCCTGGCCGGACAAGGCCGACAGGCCTGCCGTGGCGGCCACTATCGCAATCGCTTCGTACAAGGCCACATAGACCACGCGCCGCATCGGCCCCTGCAGGGACCAGGGGCTGTTCTGTATTTTTTGAACTGACATGGGGCGCTATCTTATGTGTCATGAACTGATAACATAAGTCAGAATCTTTCAGAGAAACTGATACATCAATGTGCAGCGCTTTTGCCCCGTTCGACTCCGACACCATCCAGACCTTGCTGGCCGTGCTCGACCATGGCAGCTTTTCGGCCGCCGCCCGGGCGCTGGGCAAGGTGCCCTCGGCCGTCAGCATGCAGATCGCCCAGCTCGAGGCCGAGCTGCAGATGCCGCTGTTTGCCCGCGACGGCCGCGAGCCCCGGCCGCTGCCCGCCGCGCTGGCCCTGGAGCCGCAGGCGCGCCTGTTGGCCGCGCAGCTGCAGCAGCTCAATGCCCATGCGCTGGCGCTGCAGCAAGGGCTGGAATCACGGCTGACCTTGGCGATCGCGCCGGAGTTGCTGTCCGCCCCCTGGGCCGCGCCGCTGGCCGCGCTCGCGCAGGAATACCCGCAGCTGGCCATCGAAGTGCTCACCGCCCCCCAGGCCGATGCGCTGACCATGCTGCACAGCGGCCGTGCGCAGCTGGCGCTGGTGTTTGAGCGGCCCAGCCTCGATGGCCGCGAAGGCTTTCAGGAAGTGGCGACCGAGACCTTGCTGGCTGTCATCGCCCCCAGCCACCCGCTGATGCAGTCGCTGCACCAGGGGCCGCTACCGGATGAACCGGCCCGGCCCCAGCTGCGCGAGCACCACCTGACCAATACCCGGCAGATCATCGTTGCCAGCCGCGACTGGACGCTGGACCATGAGCGCCTGGTCTATGCCCGCGATGTCTGGCGCACCGACAACCACGTGGCCGCGTTGCAGATGGTCAGCGCCGGCATTGGCTGGGGCTGGCTGCCCCAGCCGCTGGTGGCGCCGCTGCTGCAATCGGGCGCACTGGTGGCGATGGAGTTTGCCAACCTCAGCAATGGCGCACAGCTCTATGTGGACGTGGTCTGGTCCAAGGAGCACCCGATGGGCCTGGCCGCCAAGCGCTTTGTGGCGCTGGTGCAGGCCGCTGCTTCGCCGACCCCTTAAGTGCCCTGGGCCTGCTGCGGTGCAGCCGGGGCGGGCGGCAGATCGCGCACATGGATGTCCATCTGCGGGAAGGCCACTGCAATGCCGGCCGCCTTCAGGCGGGCATTGATGCTGCGGTTGAGGTCGTTGCGCACAGGCAGGCGGTCGTCCACCGCGCCCACGTAGACGCGCAGCTCGAACTTCTGGCCCTGGCCTTCGAGCGCCATGAACCAGCAGTTGGCCTCGGGCTCGCGCAGCACCTTGGGGTGCTCGGCCGCAATCGCCAGCAGCATGCGCTGCACCTCGGCCGGGTCGCTGCCATGGGCCACGGACACATCGATGATCAGACGGGTCACATCGTCGCTCAAAGTCCAGTTGGTCACCTGGCCGGTGATGAAGGTCTTGTTCGGGATGACGATTTCCTGGTTGTCGAAATCGAGCACCGTGGTCGCACGGGTGCGGATGCGCGTGACGGTGCCGGTGTGCTGGTTGATGGTGATCACATCGCCGACCCGGAAGGGCCGCTCGACCAGCAGGATCAGCCCCGAGACGAAGTTCGCAAAGATCTCCTGCAGACCAAAACCCAGACCCACGGTCAGTGCGGCAGCCATCCACTGCAGCTGGCTCCAGCGCAGCCCCAGCAACGACAGCGCACTCACGGTGCCGGCAATGGTGATGCCGTAGCGCGCGAGGGTCGCCATCGTGTAGCGGTCCGAGCTGCTGACCCGGCGCGTGCTGGAGAACACCACCTCGACCAGGCCCGGCAGGTTGCGCGTCAGGCTGAAGGTCATCAGCAGAATCAGCGCGCCGATCAGCAGATCCATCAGGCTCACCGGTGCGGGGCGGGCGATACCGCTGGCCTCGGTATTGGTGGTGTACCAGAGCACCACACCTTCAAAGCGCAGCAGCGCCGGCAGCACTGGCGACCAGGCATAGACCAGGCTCAGCGCCACCAGCACCCGCTGGAGCAGGCCCAGCAGGCGGTGCGCCTGCGTGCTCACCGTCACCAGCGCCATCTGGCTTTGCTCATCGGTGGCATTGCTGTTGGCGGTGGCGGGGGTGCCTGTGGCAGCATCGGCCACTGCTGCCGCATTGGCCGCCTGGCGCTGCAGCGCAGCCGCACGCAGGCGGTTGAGCGCCAGCCGGCGCTCGCCCAGCAGCAGCCAGCGCCGCAGCAGGCTGACCAGCACCTCCGCTGCCGCCAGGAACACAAAGCTGCTCAGCAGCGCCTGGATCACTTCAGTGGCGGTGTAGACATAGCCCAGCCCGATGCCGGCCAGGGTGACGGCCAGCACCAGCATCACCGCCACGCTCACCACCTGGCTCCAACGCAGCCCCGGGCGCTGCTTGAGCAGGCTTTGGCGCAGGTAGCGGAAGGCCATCCAGGCCAGGCCCAGGGTCAGCACCAGCAGGCACATGCGGCCCCAGGTGCTGATGGCCGTGTCGTCGTGGCTGAAAAAAGCCAGACCGCCCAGCAGATCGATGGGCACAATCAGCCAGGTGGCGCGCAGCACCATCTGGCGCAGCACCTGCACGCGCTCGCGCGGCCAGCCAAAGTGCGCCACCGCGAGGCCGCAGGGGCGGAACAGCACGTTCAGCAAGGTCACGACAAACACAAAGGCGCTCAGCTGCTCCAGCGCCTGGCCCAGCGGCTCCAGCGCCACCGGCGCTGCCGCCGATTGCAGCAGGGTGCCCAGCGCGGCGGTCGCAAAACTCCAGGGCAGCGCATACAGCAGGCTCCAGCCCAGCGCCATCAAGGTCAGGCCAAAGTGGTCCTGCGAGAAGTTGTCCACCCGCAGCGCGATGGCCTGCAGCTTCTGCAACGCATAGCGGCGCAGTCCCAGCAGCAGCAGCACGCCGGCGAAGATGCCGGCATAGGTCCAGAGATTGCGCAGCATGCTGTCGCCCAGCACCCGGGCGGTGTTCCACGGCGATGCGCTGGCGCCCTGCTCCAGGCCTGCGCCGTCCGGGCTGCGCAGCACCGAGCGCCACTCGTCCAGCCAGGCACGGCCCATGGCCAGATGGCTGGGGAACCACAGCAACTCCTTGTCCATCACCTGGCGCAGCGCGCTGCCGCTCTTGAGCGTCGACTGCAGCGCAGCATCGGTCTGCTCCAGCACGGCGATGCGCCGCAGCAGCAGCGGCTGGAGCTGGTCGATCAGCGCCGCCTGCTTGGACCACAGCGCGGTGCTTTGGGTGCCGCTGCGCGTGGTCATGCCCGTGTCGCCGCCCCCGCCCACGTTGGCCGTGCCATTGAGGTTGAAGCGCCGCTCGCTGGCGTTGAACAGCGCCAGCCGCAGCTCGGCCAACTGCCGCAAGGTGGCCTTGCGCCGCGCCTGGATGGTGTTGGCCGTCGGAAGCGCCACCCGCTGCTTCCACAGCCACTGGCCTACCGATGCACTGCCGCCCAGGCGCAGACGCGCCTGCGTGTCGCGCAGCGCAGAGGCCAGCTGGCTCTGGCGGTACTCATCGCTGGCCAGGTCCTGGCGCTCCTGCACCAGGCGGTTGTTGTGCGCGAGGATTTGCTCGGCCAGCGCACTGTTTTGCCGTGCCAGTTCCCGCACGGAAGCGGGCGCCTCGGCCGCATCGTGTTCGGCCGCCTGCGTCTGCTGCACCTGCTGCTCCAGCTGCTGGCGCGCGCGCTCGGCAATGCGCTGGTTCAGCCAGGCCACGCGCGGCGTGCGCTCCAGCAACTCGCGGCGCTGGGTCTGCAGCTGTACATCGAGCTGGCGCTGGCGTGTCTCGATCGTCGATTGTTCTTCCTGGCGCAGCGCCAGCTCCTGCCTGGCGCGGCGGTTCTCAGCACTGCGGCGCAGCTGGCGCGCCTGGGTCAGCGCGCTCGATTCGCCCGGCTCGGCCGCTAGCGGCGTAGCCGTTTCCTGCACCCGTTGCTGCAACGTGGCCAGGTCCGTGCGGCCATTGCCGGGCTGGGCCACCAGGTTCGCCTGTTCGGCCGCCGATTTCTCGATGCCGGACTTGAGCGCGGCGATTGCCTCGCGCTCGTCGGTCAGCAGCTTCTCCAGCACTTCCTGGCTGGCATTGGCAGGCACGCGCTCTTCCCAGCGGGCCTGAATCTGGCTCAGCTCCAGGTCGCTCAGCGGCGCAGGGGGCGCTGCGGCCGGCGTCTGGACCCGGCTGCGCAGGCGCTCAAGCGATTGCGCAAGCGCATCGGCCTCCTGCTCGGCCGTCGTGGTGGCCTCGCGCTGCGCCTGGATGGCCCGCTCCTCGTCGCTGCCGCTGCTGCTGGACGAGCTGCTCCCCAGGCCCGCCAGCGACGTCAGTGACTGCGCCGACGCCCCCGGCACCCACGGCAGCAGGCAGGCGCACAGCACCAGCCACAGGGCCGGCAACCACCAGCGTGGCAGGCCCTGGCGGGCAGAGAAAGAAAGGGGGGAGGCTTGCATCGGCACAGTGTATCGGTATGCGCCCTGCCCCATGGCTAGGACAAAGGCGCTGCTTGCACCTGATAACAAAGCTTTCAAGCCGGCGGGCGCGGGTCCTGCATCCGGTCAAAAGCCTTGTCGATGTCGTCGGCCTGCAAGGTGGGCTGCACCGGCAGGCGGCCGGCGCGCTGCTGGTCGATCTGCTCCTGCAGGCGCGCAGCGACCTGCAGCAGCACCCGGTGCAGGCCCAGCTGTTGGCGCCGGCTCTGGTCCAGATGCTCGACGACGGGCTGCAAGGACTGCAGCACCAGCTGGCCGAGCTGCTGCACCGCCAGATCCAGCGGCTGTGGGTGGGCCTGGCGGGCCGGCTGTTGCGGCGGTGCACTGTCCAGCACCGCCTGGCGGATGCCATCGAGCGACTGGCGCACCGCCGTTTGCGCCTGGCCCCACTGCGCCAGCATGTGCTGCAGCTCCGCTTGCGCCGCGCTGGCGCCGCTGTGCCGGGCCTGCTGGGCATCGGCCATCGCGCGGGTGGCGGCCACCAGGTCGACCAGCTGGGTCGTCACCCGGGTGGCGGCATCGGCATTGGCGCCGCCAGCAGCCTGCTGGCGCTGGAACTGGGCCTTGATCTCGGCCCAGCGCGCCTGGCCCTGGGCATCGGCGCTGCCACGCAGCTCGGCGAGCTTGAGCAGGTTTTCCTCGGCGCCGCCGGTCAGCATCTGCGCCTCGCCCTGGTAATGGTCGCTCAGCATCTGCGCCATCTCGGCATCGTTCATCACCGGGGTGATCTTCTCGGCCAGCTTGTTCATGTTTCGGTAGCTGCCCTGCAGCTTGAACGGTGGCTCGGTGCGGTAGTTGTCGTCCTGCGCAGCGCTGTCGATGTACTGCTGGTTCACCTTGAACACCAGCTCGCGCACCTGCAGCATGCGCTGGAGCACGGCCTCCATCTCACGCAGCTCGGCGGCGGCGTAGTCGTGCGACAGCGCATTGGCCGAGACCTCCTTGCCCTGCACCCGGTCGAGCAGCAGGTACAGGTCCTGCAGGTTGCGCGTGGCCATCGGCGCCAGCACCGCGTTCGAGGTCATGCTGTTTTCGATATAGCTGAGCTTGAAGACCTCGTCCATGCCGCCCAGCACATCGCCCAGGTTGTAGATATCGGCGCGGTTGGCCAGCATGTCCGGGATCTTGAAGACCTCCCCCGACTCGGTATAGGGGTTGCCGGACATGACCACGCAAAAGCGCTTGCCGCGCATGTCATGGGTCTTGGTCTGGCTCCGCCACACGCCTTCGATGCGGCGCGTGCCATCGGACAGCGAGATGAACTTCTGCAGAAACTCGGGGTGCGTGTGCTGGATGTCGTCGATGTACAGCATCACGTTGTTGGCCATCTCCAGCGCCAGGTTGAGCTTTTCCAGCTCCTTGGCCGCCGTCGCATCGGGCGCCTGCGCCGGGTCGAGCGAGCGCACCGAATGGCCCAGCGCCGGGCCGTTGATCTTCATGAAGATCAGCCCCAGGCGGTTGGCCACGTACTCCATCAACGTGGTCTTGCCGTAGCCGGGCGGCGAGATCATCATCAGCAGGCCCATCTGGTCGGTGCGCTTGTTCTCGCCCACCACACCGATCTGCTTGGCCAGGTTGTCGCCGATCACCGGCAGGTAGATCTCGTTGATCAGCCGGTTGCGCACAAAGGACGACAGCGGCCGCGCCTTGAATTCCTCCAGCCGGAAGCGCGCCCGGTAGTCGCCCAGCAGCTGCTGGCGCAGCGCCTGGTAGCGCTCCCACTGCGGCACATAGCGGCGGTAGTGGCGCGCCGCGCGCGTGGTCAGCTCGTCGAGCTGGATGTGCATGCGGCCGCCCTCCACCCGGCCGTGCTGCCCCAGCAGGCCCGGCACTTCGCAGCGCAGATCGGCATGGCTGACCTGGTGCGGCAGCTCGCTTTGGCAGACCAGCCAGGCGGCGGCCTCGCTGCAGTACGGCAGCCAGGCGGCGCGCTCGGCCGGCGGCGCAGCCTCGGCCACCGTCTGCAGCCAGTGCAGCGCGCTGCGCCAGCGCTGGGCCAGCGGTGCGGCGCCGCGCTCACGGCTGCCCTGGCCGGCCTCGCTGCCCGCCCAGTAGCGCTGCAGATCGGCCCAGTGCAGCCCTTCCTTGGGGCCGGCCTTGAGCGCCTGCTGCAAGGCAGCCACCACCGCCTGGCTGGCACCCGAGAAATGGAGGCGCAGCGCCTTGTGCGCCAGCTCGGCCTGCAGGTAATCGGCGGCGGCACGCAGCAGGTTGTCGGCCTCGCTGTCCCACTCGCCCTCATCGGGCGCAGCCGCTGCCAGCAACGGGCTGGCCGGGTCGGAGCGCAGCAGCGCATCGAGCAGCCCCTGGTCCTGCGCAAAGGCGCGCAGCTGGGCCATGATGTCGGTCTGCAGCGCCAGGCGCTCGGCCTCGCTGCCCAGCAGTTGCTGCATCGCCAGGGCCTGCTGCGCGCGCTCCGGCCAGCGCGCAATGCTGCTGGCCAGCTGCGGCTGCTGGATATGGGCTTGCTGGCTCCAGAACAGCAGCGCCAGGCTGCGTGCCTGCGGCGCATGGCGCAGCACACCGGCGCCATCGGCCAGCGGCACCAGCGCCTGCAGGATCAGCGCCGCATCATGGTCGTGGATGCCGCGCTCATAGCCGTCGCGGTAGCGCGGCGCAGAAAACTCCCGAATCGCCTGGGTCAGCGCCCCGGCATCGGGCAAGAGCTGGCGCAGGCGGTCCTCGCTCCAGCCCTCGCGGCCGGCTCGCACGGCCTGCACCACCTCCAGCGCCAGGTACTCCCCCCGGTACATCTCGGCCGATTCGGCGGGCGACGAGGCATCCCAGTAGGCCTGCAGGCCCGCCAGCTCGGGGTTGTCCACGGGCTCGAAGTATTCGGTGCCCACCAGGTGCAGGTAAAGCTGGCCATCGCGGGGCAGCAAGGTCAGGTCCAGATCCTGGTTGCCGACCGAGAAGCGGTGGCGGCCCAGGCGGATCAGCTTGCCATCGCCCTCGTACAGATCATTGCGGTCCTGCAGCGCGCGGAAGGCCTGGTCGCGCAGCGACTTGATGCGGCTGTCGATGTCATCGGCCTTGACGGGGTCCTGCAGCTCTCCACGCAGGCGCTGGGCCAGCTCCTTGAGCTTGGCGATGAGCGGGTCGCCTGCGAAGAATGCGTGCAGCGCTTCGGGGCTGGCGATCTTCTCGGTGCGCTTGGGCAGGCCCTGCACAATGCGCAGCGCGGCGTCGAGCACGCCTTGCGCGCGGCGCTGGCGCTCGTCCTGCAGGGACTGCTTGCGCGCCTCAAAGGTCTCCAGCACCTCTTCGCGCTTGGCGATGATGTCCGAGAGAAACTGCGCATGCTCGCCAAACTGGCCCTCGATGTCTTCGAGCTGCACCAGCAAGCGCGCCAGCTGCTCATCGCATTTCTCGGGGGTCTGGGCCAGGTTCAGCCCGCTGACAATGCTCTGCGAGAACAGCGCCAGCTGCGCGGCAAACTGCGCCAGGTTCTCGGCGCTGCCCAGGCCGGACTTGCGCTGCTCGGCCCGGGCCCGCACCTGGTTGAGGCGGGCATAGATGGACGAGATGCGGTCCACCACCGCCGTGCGCTGGGTGGCATCGTCGATCTTGAGGCTGCCCATCAGCTCGGACAGCAGGTCGAGCGCGGCCGACATCTGGGCCATCTGCGCCAGCGGCTCGGCCAGCTGCACCACGGTGGTGGCCGCCTGGGCCTGCTGGTCCAGTGCCTGCAGTTGCTCCACATAGGGCTGCATCGCAGCATCGGTGGCAATAAAGCCCGCCGTGCGCTGCGAGACCTCGGCCTGGGCCTCGTCAGCCGTCTGCACCATGGCCTCGATCGCTGCGGCATCGACATAACGCAGCTCGCGCGTGGCCAGCAACTGGCCGCGCAATGCGGCCAGATCGGTCAGCGCGCCTACATAGTCGTCGATGCTGTCGCCATCGGACAGGCGTATCTGCTTGAGCAGCTGCACATGGCGGCTGCTGACCTCACTCATCGCCTTGGCCGAGGCCTGGCGGATGCTCTCGACTTTCTCGTACTCGTCCAGCACCGCATCGCCGGTGGCGACGATGCCCAGCAGGTTCTCATGCAGCGCCTGCATGCCCGGGCCGCTGAGCCAGTGGTAGCGCTCGAACAGGCGGCGCGCGGTGTCGATCAGGCGCTCGTAGCGCGGCAGCGATACCTCGGTGGCGGCGATCTCCTTGCGCACGCTGTACAGGTCAGAGATGCCGCTGACCAGCTCGGCATTGCCGATGCGGCCCAGCGCGCTGTCCTTTTGCGGCTGGCGCGCGGCATAGTCGTCCGATGCGAAGGGCGTGCGCCACAGCTGCATCGGGTGCACGCGCGAAGCCTCATTGCTCTCGGCAGCAAAGATGACGATACGGCCATCGTCCATGCGCGCATAGCCGTGGCCGATGATCGGCGGCTGCAGCGCCCGCTCGATCAGGTTGTACTTGAACAGTGCCATGCGCCCGCTCTCGGGCTCGTAGAACACATAGAGCACGTCCTCGCCATTGGGCGAGCGGATGCTGCGGCGGTAGCGCATGCCCTGCATGTTCTGTTCGAAGGCGCGGTGCTCGCCGTTTTGCAGGTAGTAGCCGCCGGGGAAGATGATGCCGTGGTCCTGCGGCAACTGGATGCAGGCTGCGCCAATCGCATCGATGCGCAGCACCTGGCGCGACAAGGTGTTGTAGACCAGGTAGCGCCACTGGTCCTCGCGGTAGGGCAGGATCTTGAGCAGGATCAGGCTGCCGACGGCCGCGTACTCAAACACGGCGTCGTCGAGCGACTGGTTCTTCTCCTGCACCGGCTCGCGGTAGATGCCCAGGCCGTCGTTGGTGTTGTTCTCGACCTTGATCGTCAGGTCGCCATCGAGCGTCTCGACAAACACCTTGTCGAGGATGTTGATGTGCGGATGGCGGCCCTGTACCAGGTGCTCGCGGCCGGCGCGCTGCCATTCGAAATCATGGGGTGCCGGCAGCTCGATGTCACGCTCGCCTCGGTTGTCGATGTAGCGGATCTGCTGGCCATCGGGCGAGACCGACCAGCGGAACACCCGCACATCGCCCAGGCGCTCGCCGATCTGGAAGCTGGCCAGCAGCTTGCCATCGCGCACCGCCAGCTGCATCAGCTTGGTGTGCT
>Ga0308165_1003244_pt1 | contig 17777 bp, 23 predicted proteins | sample PhyWR2_FD_201032 | JGI IMG/M metagenome (GOLD analysis project Ga0308165, IMG submission 201032) | Phyllosphere microbial communities from UC Gill Tract Community Farm, Albany, California, United States - DLSLW.R2 | ecosystem: Host-associated > Plants > Phyllosphere > Unclassified | place: USA...
CACAGGCCCGAACCGTGGACACCTTGTGGAGCGTCATTGGCCAATTGCTGGACAAGTTTGGCTCTGCTGAGTGCGAGCGTTACATTCGCCACTGCGGTTATTGCCACTCAGGGTGATTTCGCTCTAGGCACGGCCGAGAAGTCAAAGCTGGAGAGCCGCTTGTCCGGGCTCAGGCTTGATTCATTGCGGTAGCGGTCAATGCGCCGGGCCTCGCGCTCATTGATTTCGTGCTCCAGCAGCGCTTCGAGCAGCCGGTGTGCCGGCCAACCCTCAAGGTCAGACTGCGCGCACAAATCCCCGGCCAGGCGCTTGACGGTGGGCAGGCGCAAATCCGTCAGCATCACGCCCAGGCGCGCCGAGGTAGTTGTCGTATTGGACGCCGCGCTCATACCGACACCTCGAGCAACTCGTCATAGGACGCCAGCGTGGGCAGCGTCACCACCACGTCGGGCACCGCACTGCGGGGCGGGGCCAGCAACGCGGTCAATGCGTTCAGGTCGGGCAACTGGTTCAGTTCTATCAACTGCTCGAGTTCCTGGGCCAGTTGCGCTTCATGGCCGTCAGCGGCAAGCACCAGCAAGCCGACCATGATTTTGCAGGCCTCCCGTTCAGGTCTTTGGGCTGTCAGGCGCTCCCACGTCTGGCGGTACACCGCACGCGGGAACGCCGCATCCCTCAACACCCAGCGTGCGAATGCACCGGGTTTGCGTTTCAAAGCGCCTACCAAATGGCGGTAGTCGATACTCCTGCCATGGCGCTGTCCGTCCTGGGGCATGGCCCTTGGACGACTGAGCACGCACTGCCCGCCCAGCCAGCATTCGATGTGCTGGGCATACTGGCGCACCGTCAAGCGGTGGCCGATGAGCTGGCTCGGCGCGCTGTATTGCGCGCCCTTGAGGGTGAAGATGCCATATTTGCTGACCCTGGCAGGCAGCTCCTCAAACTCAGCCGTGCGGCGCACCGGCAGGGGCCTGAGCATGGGGCGCTCGATGGCCAGCAGCTTGGCATAGCGGGTGTTCAAGCGCTGCACGATAGCGCCGACAAACGCCTCGTAGGCGCTGCGGTTGTCAAAGCTGCGGCTGCCGCGCAGCCGCAGCGCCTGGTCCAGCGCGGTCTTGAGGGAGTCATGGCGCGATTCGATGGAGCCGTTCTCATTGGACTGGCCGGGATTGCACCGCGTGGCGCGCAGCCCATAGTGGCGGCACAGCTCGTCGTAGCGTCCCGTCAGCGACTCCTGCTCGGCCAAGTTGTTGAACGCTGCAGACAAGCTGTCGGTGCGGTGCTCTTCGGGCACGCCTCCCAACGCCCACAGCGCGGCCTGCAGCCCGGTGGACAGAGCCATGAAGCTCTCGCCCGAATCGATAACCGTCGCATGGCGCCAGCCTGAATAGGCCAATGCAAACTGGTACAGCCGGTGGGCAAACGCGCGTCCGTCAATCTGCACGTTCAGGCTATCGGCCACGGTGAAGTCCGACAGGCCCTGGCGCCCTGGCGGATGCGCCTGGGCAAAGTAGACCTCGCGCTCGGCGCCAAACTGCGCGCGCTACTGGCGCACACGCCGCTGCAGGGTTCGCAGCACGCCGGTAGCCCACTGGCCCGGGTAGCGGCGCTGGAGTTCTTCGAGCAGCGTGACAGCGCTCAGCCGGGCATCGGCCTGCAGCAGCGGCACGACCTCGCTGTCCCACACCGCTTGCAGCGGGTCTTGCCGGGTGCGCCAGTCCCGGGCGGGGCGCTGCGAGGGCAGGCTTGGCGCGCCCTCGATGCGCCGGGCGCTGCGCTCGCTGATGCCGGCCCTGGCGGCGGCCGCGACCTGGGTGAGCTTGTTGCGGTGTTGCTTGTACTTGTGCATTTGGTGGTCCGTAATGGTCTTGCCGGGCATGGCCGTTTACCTTCGAGAGATGTCGAAGGTCCAACGGTAGCCCCGCCTCCCGGACCCGCCTGGCGAAGGCCTCTAGCCGGCCAACATAGTTGTCGTCAACCGGCCAAGGTAATTGTCGTCAATCAGCTCGTTCAGACATTCATCCCGGAATTGACCGCTGGATGACTTGATGTAGGCGATTTGATCAGGAACAACTGAACACCGCGTGCATGCGCCCAGGCCAGCATGGCCAGACTGCACAATTCCTTCCCGTTATCGTCCAAACCGCTTTGGGCAGGCCTCTCGTGCTGGTCAGCTGATCCAGAATTCGCACCAGTTGGTTTACCTTTTAATGCCCGCTCCGGCACGATCGCCACCGCTTCATCGGTGGCGTCATCCACCACGGTCAGGTTCCTTGATGCTGCATCCCTTAGCCGTGCGGTCAAACAAGAAGTCCGTGGACCACACCTGGTTGACTGCCGTCGGCCGCTCCAAGGGATGTCGATCAGCCATGGGAATTTTCTTGCGGTTGCGTTTGGTCACTTGCAGGCCAGCCTCTGCACAGAGGCGATCGACGCCCTTGTGGTTGATGACCTCACCGATCTGGCGCAATTTTTAGGTAAATCATGCCGGCGCCGTAGCGCCGATGGCGATGGCGATGGGCCAGGGCAATGATCTTGTGCCTCAGCAGGCAGTTACGGTCCGGCGCAGGCTCGTGGCGGCAGGCACCAAGGCTCATGCTGACGATACGCAGTGCCCGCCGTTCGCTGAGCCCTTTGCCACCCATGGAGCGCACCGAGTCACGCCGTGCCGGTGCCCTCGCCACTTTTTCCGCAAGGCTTGTTTCGTCACCTCGTTTTCCAGCATCGAGTCGGCCAGCAGGCACTTGAACCGGCCCAGGGGCCTACTCGACGCGCACGATGCGCAGCTGCGAAGCCTCGACTTCTCTTTCTCCTGCCGCGTAGGCCACCAGCGCCCACCCGGCGCGCCGCGCCCTGCGCTCGAGCACCAGGCGCCCCGGCGTTTCCTGGCCCACCGCCACGAAGAACACGGGCGCGCCCGAGCGCTCGGGCGCCTGGCCCCGCCGGCTTGGCGCCGTGGCGCTGCCTGCCTTGGCTTGGGCAGTGGTCTGGGCCAAAGCGTGCTCGCCAGGCCCCTGGGCGGCCAGGCCTTGCGCAGGCATCGACGGCTCTGACTCTGGCTCGCAAAGCAGCGGCTTGACTTCTTCTTTCGGGCCGGGCGCGGCCCGCAGGCCATCGAGCACGATGCTGCCCGTGGGCCGGCCGGTGATGGCGCCGATGATGCGCCGCGCCTCGGTGATGCTCAAAAATGTCTCGGGCGCCGGCAGGCGCCCGAGCACCTCGGCCGGGGTCTTGCCCCATTGGCGGTACAGGTCGTAGAGCGCCCGAATGTCGGCGTTGTCCAGGCGCATTGTGAGCGCGGGCGGAAAGTGCGCCACCTGCCGAAAGGCGGCGACCTGGTAGTCCTTGAGCGCGCAGATCGCGGCAATGGCCTTGTTCGAGACGCCGTCCCTGGCCAGCCGGGCAATGGCGGCGGCCAGCTCACGGTTTGAGAGATCGGCGCGCTGCTGGTTCTCGATGAGCTGGGCGGCAAAGTCCTGGGCGCCGGCAGTGCGCACCACGGCCGGGATGTGGGCCTGGCCCGCCAGGCGCGACGCACGCAGGCGCCGCGCACCAAAGGCGAGCACGTAGCGGCCGTTGACCGGCGGGCGTACGACGATGGGCTGGAGCACGCCGTGCAGCGCGATGCTTTGGGCCATGCTTTGCAGCGACTCGGCATCAAAGACGCTTCTGGGCTGGTCAGGGTCTTCCTCGATGTCGGCAACGGGCAGGCGCAGCACCTGCCCGGGCAAGGCGCTGGCGGGTGCGGCGCCTGTGCGCAGAGCTGCCAGTGCCGCCTCGGGCAGGCGAGGCCTGGCCTTGAGCGTCACCACGGGCTTGGCCGCTTGCTGCAGAAAAGGGAAAAAGGGAGAGGTCGGGTCGTCTTCGGTCATGGTGCGGGCTTTGCTTGAAGCGGTCTCTGGCGCAACTTTACCAGCCAGCGCTGGCGGGTAGCTTCTGTATGGTGGCTGGGGGCAAGACTTTAGGGTGCTGAGTAGTTGTGCGCATTTTGCCCAGGCTGCTCACTTTGTCCAAGCCCGCAATGGATGCGCAGGCCAAGCCTTCTCCTCAAAAGGGGAAGTGTGCCATCACAGCGCCTCAGGGGCCATCTACTTGGTGAACTCGACGGCAGCCACCTGCACAGGGTCGCTTTGCGGACTTCTTTGCCAGTGCTCGTCAGCAGCAGCCTGAACCGCCTGCCGATCATAGTTGCCTTGGGACAGCTGCGCCCAAACGGCGACGTACGCCTGGCACCAGGCGGCCCGCTCGTCACCGACTCGCTTTTGATCAAACTGCGCAGTGACTGGATCGGTCATGGTGGGGTGTTGGCTTTTGCACCCTGGGCCTGGCGCTGCACGCTTACTCGGCTGCGCTGTCTGAGGCCTGCGCTTTGGGGCGGACCAAAAAGTCCTCCCGCGTCTTGCCGCCAACGAGCAAGTCACTCAGCCACCTGGGCGCCGGGCCCCGGCCGCTCCACTGCTGGCCTTCGGGGCCTCGGTACTTTGTCGCCAAGCCCGTCGCCGCTTTTTTGCCTTGGGACGTGCCTGCAGTAGGCTTGGATGGGGCGCGCCTTGGCTTGGGCGCCGGACGGCTGAGTTCCTCGGCCGTGATGCCGTAGGCGGCCATCTGCTCGCGCAGCTGCGCCAGCACCGCGGAGCGATTGTTTTTTTGCAGCTGATCGGCCTGCTTTTGCATCTCGGCAATTTGCCGCTGGAGCTTGAGAAGATCATCCATGCGCGTGAGTCTTTCTTTTAAAAGTTGCGTCAAGCCTCTATCGTACTGCCAGGGCTGAAAGCGAGCTTGCCCGGAACTGGCGCCTTGCAGCGCCTGGCGCGCTTGGCCATTGTGGGCACAAGCGAAAACCTTGATGCCCTCAGCGACGAACCACTCGACAATCGCGCGGCCAATGCTGCTCTGCTTGCGCCCGTTACCACGACGCGGGGTCGGTGCTGCGCGGGGCAAAGTGGAGCCCGCCGTCCTGCCAGCTGCCAGCATTGATTTTTTAAAGCGTATGCAAACTCTGGCGACTGAACTTTCAAAAAGCATCCACTCGCCCAATGCCGCAAATGCGGCCACAAGTGCGCCCACAAAAGCGCCAGGCGCTGCCCCTTCCCAGGTAGGCGTGCGACCTGAGTTTGCCTTGTGTGCGCAGGCCTTCCCGGGCAGCGGCTGGGCTCTTGATTGTGGGGATGGACAGCATTTGCGCACGGCGTACTGTGCGATGTGCGCCGAAACGCAAAGGGCCATTGTCTTGGTGCAGCATTGTTATTGGCTCGACCGACATAAATGGAGGCAATCATGAAGAGCATTGTTTTGAGCGCGCTGGCGCTCGCTTGCACGCCTGTCTTTGCACAAACCACAGTCACCGTGTCCCCGGCCGACATGAAGGGGTGGGCCTTTTTCGACGATCTGGCGGGCACGGCCTGCCTGGCTGGCGAGGTGTGCGAAATGGTCAGCGGTCCTGCAACACCGCCCGCTGGTAGCGCAAGCGCGCGCCTCGCGCTGGCTTCGCCTAGCGCCAGCCCGTCTCTTGGCGCCTTGCTCGAGCAGCTTGCCGGCAAAAGGTTTGCTGACATCACAACGCTGAGCTATTGGACTTACAGAGTCCTCCCCGACAGCGCCCGCTGACGTCAAGGCAATTGCACTGCAGTTTCCCGTTGACAACGATGTGACCGACACCGACTACGCGTTCAGGGGCCGCCTGGTGTTTGAGCCTTATCACGAGCCGAGCCTTGGTGCTGTGGTGGCCGGCTCTTGGCAGAGCTGGAACACACTGGCTGGAAAGTGGTGGTTGAGCGGTGCCGGCAACCCCGCGCGGTTTCCTTCTGCTGTCTGCTCGCAAAGCGCCCCGTGCACCGTCGCCCAGCTGCTGGGGTATTACCCGAACATTGGCATCCGCGATGTCCCCAGCGAGCCCAACACGATTTTGAAAGCCGGCAGTGGCTGGGCCGACTTTGACGGCAACGCCGATGCGTTGCAGGTCGGCATCGGGGGCATCACCACCACCTACAATTTTGAACTCGGCCCCACCCACAAGGACGAGTGCAAGAACGGCGGTTGGGAAGGCATCTTCAAAAACCAGGGCCAATGTGTCAGCTCGTTTGCCAAGGGCAAATGATTCATTTGTTCGGGAGCTAGCAGCAGGCGTGCTGTGAACTGTCATGCGCAGGGCGCCACCGAGCGCCCCGAGGGTTACAAACCCATGCTCCGAGGGCCACGTTTTTAACGCGAGGCAATTTGCTGAAAAAAAGCGAAGCCTCTTCAGTAGTTGTTGACCTAACAATGAGAGCGGCGGCCTGTCCATCAAACCGGAGCAGGCAACCGCTGGCTGCACAGCAAAGTTGAAAAATCGCTGTCATTTGAAAAACGCCCAACAAAATTGCATTTACAACAAGGCTATCTCCCCCCTGTCCAGCTCTCCCCCTCCTCTCCCCGTGCCGGGCTTAAGGCAGAGTCAAGGAAAAGAAAAAGGCGGGCTAAGGTAGGAGTTGGTGTGAAAGGCGTGCTGGGCACGGGGCGGGTATGATGAGGCGGGGTAGTTTGTTGTAAATGCAATTTTTGTGTTGTTAAGGCGGTGCTTGGATGGCTGAAGTCTGTGGTGTGCGTGCTGTGTCTGCTGCACGTGCCGTGGAGCCCGGGGCGTTCTTTGCCTCCTGGCAGGGCGCGCGCCTGAGCGCTCTTGGTTTGAAACCCATGGGCGAAGCAGGCTTGCGCCAAGCCGAGCTCGTCTGGCGCCACTGGCTGGCCTTTTGCACCGTGCAAGGACTGCCTTGGGCCGCGGCGCGCAGCGCAGACATCGCTCGGTTCCTCCAGGCGATCAGCCCGCGGTCGCGCGCAAAGAAGACTTCGCCCGTCACGCTGCGGCGCTACTGGCGTGTGCTGAGAGACCTGTATGCGCATGCACTGGCGCTTAATCTGCTGGAAATCAACCCTGCAGAGGACGCACAGCCGCCCCAGTCCGAGCGGGTGCCTTCGCTGGCGCTTTCTGCGCCGATGTGGGCGGCGCTGCGCGAGGGCCTGTATGCGGGGTTTCCCGGCGGGGACGACTTCAAGGCCCGGCGCAACCGCTTGGCGCTGCTGCTCATGATGCGCGCAGCGCTGACGGTGCGCGAGATCATTGGCCTCACCATGGACTGCGCCCGCCTTTGCGCGGCACCAGGCGCAGATCCTTCGTATGTGCTGCTCGTGCGCAAGGCCAGCGTAGGCCATGCGCGCACGCTGGTGCTGGACTTGGAAACGAGCCGGGCGCTGCATGCTTGGGTTGAGGTGCGAGCGCCGGGCTTGGCGCCCCTGCACCCGGGCAGCCGCCTGATCGTGGGCGACCGCAATGGGCGCTCCATTGCGCCCAATGGCCTTTACAACATCTGCCAGGCACACCTGGCGCGCTGCCTGGGCGGGCAAGGCGCGGCGGGCACAGGTGCTACACCCACAGGCACGGCGCACGCCGTGCTGGACCCTGGGGCACTCGCGCACATGGGCCCGAACACGCTGCGCAATACCTGCATTGCCGCTTGGTTCAACGCAGGCGTGTCCCTGGCTGAGATCCAGCAGCGCTGCGGTTTGAAGGACGCCAGCGTCATGAGCCGCCTGGGCGCGCACCTGCTGTCGCCCTTTCCCGTCTGAACGGCCATGGTGCACCGGCCCACCGCCATCCCCACCCTAGGCGCATCCGGCACGCAGGCACGGCAAGACGCGGCTTTGCAGCAGTTGTGGCTGCAGATCAGCGTGATGGAACGCTTTTCAAAGCTCTAAGAAAATTTCGGCCAATGCTAGGATTTTTTCGGAAAATCTGATGCCCTATTTGTAAATCGTGGCACAACGCCGAAAATTTTGCGTTTCGATTACCCAGATAACCATAAATCTAAAGGCAGCCCAAGCCCGCAGCCCAAAAGTTGCGGGCTTTTCCTTTTTGAAAAAAGATTACAAAAACATTTGTCTTGATGATTGATTTTGTATTACAATAACATTGTGGACAGGCAATAACGCAGGTCCGCAACAGGAGATGGAAATGGCAAAGTTTCAAGTTTCGGCAAACGGTCAAGTGTTCGGCTTTTACGAGAGCGAAACTGCGCAGGACGCACGCAACGCCTGCGCAGTTGATGCCGGCTACAAGAGCGAGGCCGACATGGTTGCCCAGCTTGAACAGCCCAGCGAGCTGGAAGCCAGCGAGATTGCCTTGGCCGAGGTGTACGCCAGCAATTACAGCCAGTTCATCGAGAGCATCGACCCGGACGGCGCATTCGTGACCAGCAAGGAGGAATTCGACGCACTGGCCTTTGAGCGTCGCATCGAACTGGCACAAAGCGTTATCGAGTCAAACGCCTAAGTCGCACACTGGAAGGATGCAGGACGCAAAAAATGAATACCACACCACGGCCACCAGCCGAGCGCGGCCAAGGCCGCAAATCCCTGCAGGGCGCCGGCCGCTCGCCCGTGCTGCAGCTGCGCGTGACGCCCGAGCTGAAAGCGCGCATCGAGCGCAACGGCGCGCAGTGGGCGCGTGATGTGCTGGAAAAAGCCAAAGACCCCGATTAACTTAAGCCACGGCCCTAAGATAAGAGCCAAAACCCAAGGCCTTCACTTGTTTTCCTCCTATGCGCGACTTCCCTGCCCTCACGCCGGTCTTCACTTCCACTTTTTTTGATGTATTTTTTGATGCAAAATATCATCTATTTGAATGATTGCTGCGGAGACTTGCCTGTGCGTACTACTGTCACCATTGAGGATGCTCTCTACGAAAAAGCCCTGGAAATGGCGGACCCCACTATGGACAAGTCTGACATTTTCCGAGAAGCTATCAAGACCTTCGTGCGAGTGCAAGCGGCCAAGCGCCTTGCCTCGTTAGGTGGCACGATGCCTGAAATGCCGGAAATACCACGTCGCCGTGGGGAACCCTTGCCTTCATGAGTGTGCTCATCAACACCTCGGTGTGGGTAGACCATTTCAGAAGTAGCAATGAGGCGCTCGTTGATTTGATGGTGCTGGACCTCGCGCTAGCTCATCCGATGGTCATCGGTGAAATCGCGTGCGGCACACCCCCATCGCCGCGTATCCAGACGCTCAGCAGCTTTGGCATGTTGCAGCCTTGCAATCAAGCCAGTTGGTCCGAGGTCATGGACTTCATTGAGCGCGAAAAGCTGTACGGGCTTGGGTGCGGGTGGGTGGACATGTCGCTACTGGCCTCTACCTTGATCACGCCCGGCGCCCAGTTGTGGACGCTTGACAAGCGTCTGGCTCAATTGGCTGAACGCTTCGACGTAGCCTATCGGCCCACATTGCATTGAGTTGCTGCCCCGCCTGATGAGAGTTCATTGAATGGCCGACATGTCTGCCACGGATCCCAGTGACTTCTTTAAGTTCTGTGAGGCGGCGCGGCTGGTGAATAAGGACCTGAAGCCTATGGGCCCAGCCGACTCGAAGCAGGTCGGGCTGATCTGGCGCACGTGGCTGGCCTTTTTGCACCGTGCAAGCGGTGGACTGGGACGCGGCGCAAAACGCAGGCATCGTGCGCTTTTGCCAACCCATCGCATGGTGGAATTTTCGGCTACGCATTTCGACCTGCTGTCGCGCTTTGCGAGCCGGGTGGCGACCGGCATCACGGGGGACCGGCTCAACGCTATGGCCTGGTCACGCGGCTGGCCTACAGGAAAGAGTTAGATGCGGCCTTACCTGAGGGGGGTAACCGTCCGGTCTGCACCGTCTTGATTTGAGCGTGCTTGCGGGGTCAGTTCACGCCAGCCAAGTACACCCAGCCCTCATCGGTTGCCAGGTAAGTGATGTCCCCGGTCCAGATTTGATTGGGTGCATCCGGGTTGAATTGACGCTGCACCAGGTCTGGGGCCACAGGCAGGTTATGCCGGCTGCCGGTGGTCACCACAAACTTGCGTTTGGTTTTGGCCTTGAGGCCGTGCTGCTGCATCAGGCGGCGCACGCGCTCTTTGCCTACCCGGATGCCGCGGGCGAGCAATTCCTTGTGCATGCGAGGCCAGCCATACTCACCTTTGACTTCGGTATGGATGGCACGCATGTGGGCCAGTAAGGCCTCATCGCTGTAGCGTCCTGACGGTCCAGCTCGCTCGCATCCACGCCTGCGTTGCCAGGTGAAATACCCGCTGGCACTGATCTGCAGCACCTCGCAGGCAATGCTTGCCGGCCACTTGTGCCTCATTTGGAATATCCAGGCGTACCTCAGCAAGCGTGTCCTGCGCGAAGTACGCCGCGGCTTTTTTTGCGATGTCACGCTCCATCCGCAGGCGTGCATTCTCAGCCCTCAAACGGCTCAACTTTATCTGCTCTGGAGTGACAACTGCAACGCCAGGTTTATCGCCGGTAGTACCCAACTCCCCATCTCTGTCCTGGCGAACCCAATTACCCAGGCTCGCCTTGGGCACGTTCAGCACCCTCGAAACAATTGAAATCGCTTGCCCAGATTTCACCTGCCGAACCGCCTCCAGTTTGAATTCGGCAGTGTACTTTCCACGTGCTTGATGACTTGCCATTTCCTAACTCCTTGTCCAATTTATACAAGAGTTAAGAACTACGTTTTACAGGGCCAACCTCAGGCATTGGGCTTGCTCGAGTGATGCATGAAGCGACTTCAACTGGGGAGCCATTCTCCCAATTGTGTTTTCGCGATTACCTGCGGTGTTTAGCGTCCTGTTGTGGAAACAATGTGCAATCCGCCGAAGTCAGCGTTGAACCATGTTTACCTCATGACCTCAGGGTGTGGCTGCCGTCTGTTTTTATATGCCGATGCACTTCCCGAAGGAAGCTGTTTGCTGCCAGGGACAAGCTGACTCCGCGACGTCGGCTTAGGTAAATGGGGCGTACAACACTGCCAGGATCCAGTTACACGATAGCGACTCCCGATATTGCAAACTGGGGCAGTGAACAAGCTGGGGTGAGACAGGCCCCCAGCCCTGCTGCAACAAGGCCAGCTTGGGTTGCAAGGTTCTCAACCTCCAGGCCAATGTCAGCCGTACCTGCTTCATGGAGAAGGTGCCGGGCCGGTAGCACCACGCCGCTGACTCGCATCAACATTTTCTGTAGTCCCTTGATGTGAATGAAGTCAACGCCATGCAGATCAACAGGGTCAACTTTTTGCGAATGCCAAAGGGATGACTGGCGGGAAATGCAATGTACAGGGCTTTTTCGAATAGCAGTTCGGACTCCAGCTCTTCCGGCTCCCCAGGGTGGGAGTTCAAGGCAAAGTCAAACAGCCCCCGACGTGCCAATTCCTGGCATCGTGCTGACGACGCATCGCTCAATTGGATACGGACAAATGGAAACTGCTGCCGATAGATTCTGAGTATTTTCGGAAGCCAGAACGCGGCCAGCGATGGAACAACTCCCATGGCAACCTGCCCGCTTTCCAGCGTTGCAAGAGACTTCAGATCACTCTTGGCGGACTTGAGCTCATTGGTTACCCCGCCTGGCGCTAACAGCAAACCGTTCGCCCTCGGGTGTCAGCGTTACGGCACGCTTGCCACGTTCAAAAAGGAGTACCCCAAATGCTCCTCTAGCCGGGCAATCAACTGGCTCAAGGCAGATTGAGTCATTGTTGCAACGCTCGGCAGCCAGCGTAAATTTTTGAAGCTCAGCCAGGATCAGGAATGCGTCGAGCGTGCGATATGAGATGGCCATCTGGTATAAAAAATACTACTTAATCTATCAAAAAAATTAAATTTACAACTACATGTGTGACGCGCATCATTGCAAAAAAAGCAGGAGACAAGTTTGAAAAAGATGATGTTGGCGGGCCTGCGAGTTGTAGACCTTTCCCGTGTTCTGGTTGGTCCCTTATGTACGCAATACCTTGGAGACATGGGTGCTGACGTCATCAAGGTTGAGGACATCCATGAGGGCGACGAATCCCGGAACTGGCCTACCTTTCGCAGTAGCGAGCTTGGGGGCAGGACGTCCACCGTCTTCCAAACCGTCAATCGAAACAAGCGCGATGTCGCGATAGATCTGAAAACCGCCGAGGGCCAGGACTTTGTTCACAAACTGGCGCGCGAAGCCGATGAAGTTGTCGAAAGTTTCGCGCCTGGTGTTGCTGCGCGCCTCGGCGTGGATGCCCTAACTTTGCGGGCGCTGAACCCAAGGCTGGTTCACTGCAGCGTTACCGGCTTTGGGACGCAAGGCCCGTTGAGTCATGGCAAAGGCTATGACCTCATCGTTCAGGCATTCTGCGGAATGCTTTCCATTACCGGGGACACCGGAAACCCCCCGATGCGCAGTCCTTTTTCGCCGGTTGATCAGGGCACCGGTTCCCACGCACTGATCGGCATCCTCGTTGCATTGAACAGGCGGCACGAATCAGGGAAAGGCTGCTCGGTTGAGGCTTTTCTGTTTGATACCTCAGCCGCATTCCTTGAATATTTCCTTCAAAACTATTGGGGAAACCGAGTCCGAACCGAACAAGGCCGGTGTGGCCATAACGGTCTGTGCCCGTATGGGCTTTTTGAGACGGGCGACAAGCCGATCCATTGTCGGCGTCGCCAACGATGCCCTGTGGCAAGAATTCTGCCAGATCACAGGCCTCGGCAATGGCCCCGACATGAGGCCATTCGCCACCAACGCGATGCGGATAGAGCGTCGTGCCGAGACAAAAGCGCTGGTTGCAAAAGCGTTAAAGACAAAGAGCCGGGCCCACTGGTTCACAGAGCTGGACAAGGTCGGCATCCCGTGTTCACCCGTGCACACCCTTGGGGAATTCTCTCGGCACGAACACACGATTGCCTCAGGAATAGTGCTTCATTACGAAGCGCCGGGCTTTGGGGCATTCCGAGGCGTCGCCCAACCCCTGCGGTTTGATGGTGTACGCCCGGGCCTGGAGCGCATACCACCTCTGCACGGGGCGCATACAAATCATGCAGGAATTAGGACTCAGCAAAGACGAAATCAGTCGTCTTTCGGCAGGAAAGGTCATCAAGGACGCAATATCGACGAATTGAACTACCCCTCGGCGGCGAACTGATCAAAGAAATGTTGGTCGCTACCGGCCTTCATAAAAAAGGACGAGAAATGAAAAAGACGAGTGAGACAAGCGGCCAATCAGACCCAGCCGTCGCGGTTTTATGCGGCCTCATTGATGCGGACGAAAAGCCACACCAAGAGCTGCGCAACCAGCGCATTGACTACCAAAAGGTGGAGCGCGCATGACTGACTTTCTTGCTGTAGTGATTTCTGGAATATTTAGCGGATCCACCTATGCGCTGCTTGCATTGGGTATCGTGATTATTTTCCGGTCGACTGATACCGTTAACTTCGCAATCGGGGATACCGGAACGCTTGGCGTTTTTGTTGCGGGTACCCTGATTGCCATGGGCCTGCCCGTTGCGGCAGGCCTGCTGGTGGCGATTGTACTTGCCGGCCTGAGCGGCGTGGCAACTGAGCGACTGCTGATCAGGCCTTTGGGACACGGCAGAAATGTGCTCTTTATGGCACTCGTCATCACCATTGGCCTCGGCTTGCTGCTACATGCCGCAATTTACTTGCTTTGGGGCACAGCACCCCGTCCTTTCCCGCCGCTGGTGTCCGGATCTGTCACCCTGTTCGGCATCGTCCTAGCCTGGAACAAAATCCTTGCCGGCCTAATAGCAGCAGCGGCTATGGTTAGCATCGCCTGGTTTTTCACCAAAACGCCGTTTGGCATTGCGATGCGTGCCACAGCTGAAGATCCCGGCGCCGCCCGGATGATCGGTATCGACGCTGGCCGCGTTTCCAGCCTAGCTTGGTTTGTTGGTTGTGGAATCGCAGGCATAGCCGCGTTTTTCCTGGCTGCAGACACTTCCCTCAACGCAAGCCTAACCATTTCGGCATTGTTCCGGGCATTTGCCGGCGTGTTTCTCGGCGGCCTGACGAGCATGGCGGGCGCGGTGATTGGCGGTTTCATTATTGGCGTCCTCGACAACGTTGCAGGGAACTACATCTCGGCAAGTTACCGCGACACCATTGTTTTCGCCGTCATTGTGATGGTGCTGTTCATCCGGCCTGCGGGCGTGCTGGGCAGCGGCCGGAAGGAACGCGTATGAGCACCATGCAGTTCCGGATACTGGTGACAATTGTCGGCACGGTGCTGGCACTCGTCGCGGGGCCCCTCAATTTGATGGGCGACTATTCCCTGTTCGTCCTGGCATCGGCCAGCTTCTTTTTCATTGCCGTGCTGTCGGTGAACATGCTTGCAGGCCTGTGCGGGATCTGGTCATTGGGCCACACCGCCTACATTGCCATTGGTGCATATATGGCGGCAAACCTGACAAAGCACGGCGTTCCGATCGAGGTCATCGTCCTTGCTGCTGCGGCCGCTGCTGGAATTATTGGCTTCATTCTTGGCCTTAGCGCGGGTCGCTTCTCGGTGTTGTACTTCGGCCTGCTAACTATGGCTTTGGCCCTCGTTTCGTCTGAAGTCATCATGTATTGGACCGCCGTCACAAACGGGGAGGATGGCATGAAAGTGGGGCGGGCCATTTCAATCTTTACCCAGGGGCCGATCGGCGCAAAAAGCCCCACTTCAGTCTGCGTGATTCTTGCGACCCTGGTTTACCTGCTGGGTGAGACCGTCAGTTCGAGCCGGTTTGGCCGGCGCTGGCTGGCAGTCAAGGGGCAGCGAACAGCATCAATGGCGATTGGCTTGATACCTCACGTTGAGAACGCCAAGGCGTTTGGGCTCAGTGCCGCAATCGCATCGATATCCGGTGTGGCAATGGCGTTCTCCGTATCCTTCATTGATCCGATCGCCTTCAGTCTTGAGGCGTCCATCACGCTTGTGGTAGGTACCGTGGTAGGGGGAATCGGCAGCAGCCTGGGCGCACTCGTGGGATCTGCTTTCATCACGGCCGTCCCCGAACTCGCACGGGATGCGCTGGCAATTGCCAATTTTATTTACGGGGGCGCGATGATTGCGGTGCTGCTGCTGCTTGGCAAAGGGGTCGTTCCTGCGCTGCGTGACAAGCTGACAATTCTGCGCAACAAGTCCCGGCCAGCGATGCAAGTCCAGCGTCATGCGGTGGACGCGAATGCCATGATGGAACTGGTCAAGCAGCTCTTGCCGCCAGCCACGGAAACGCTGACGCTCAGCAGGGTATCACTCCAGTTCTCCGGGCTAAAAGCCCTGGACGACGTTTCATTCGAGTTGCCGCCGGGCAAGGCAGTAGGGCTGATCGGTCCAAATGGTGCGGGAAAAACGTCCCTGCTTAACGTGCTTAGCGGTTTCTACACGCCTGTAAGCACGACAGAAGTAAAACTTGGAAAGGTTGATGTGCTGGCCGCATCGCCGTCCGGGCGGGCAGCGATCGGGATGGGGCGCACATTTCAGCACGCAGAGTTGTTTCCCGAATTGAACATACGGGAAATGCTGGTGATGGTTGCCGGGTTGGCGCGGCCATTGCGCCAGAAGCATCAGATTGAAGCCAACGAACCAGGCTTGGTGGCCGACTTGATTCTCGATGGCCTTGAACTCAAGCCATACGCGAATTCACTCCCGACCGAGTTGCCATTCGGTATCCAGAAAGTTGCAGACATTGGCCGCGCTTTAGCCAGCGGTGCATCAATCGTTTCGATGGATGAGCCTTTTTCCGGCCTAGACGAGCATGAGCGTTCAGAGCTGCGGGCTATATTGCAGGGAATGCGCAATGCCGGGGTGTCCATCCTGATCATTGATCACGCGGTGCAGGAGGTTCTCAGCCTGGCAGACAAGGTCGTGGTACTCGACTTTGGCCGTTTGCTGGCTTATGGCGATGCAGAGGAAATCCGCAATGACCCGGCAGTAATGAAAGCGTATTTTGGTTCCGCGCACCACTTGGAGGCTGTCGATCATGTCTGAGACCACAATTAAGGGTGGCAGGCTCCGCGTCAGCAACATCACCCATCGCTACGCGGCAGTGCTCGCCTTGAGCAATCTTTCGCTGGAAATTGAACCCGGCTCCTTTACCACCGTACTTGGCCCCAACGGTGCCGGCAAGTCGACGCTCGCCCAGATCATGTGCGGTGTTATATCCCCCAGGGCAGGAATGGTAGAAGTCGACGGAATTGAACAGGCGAAAAACCTGAGGCGGGCTTTTATTGATCAAGGCGTGGTGCTCGTTCCGGAAGGGCGGCGACTGTTCGGCCAGCTATCGGTACGTGAAAACCTGGTTCTTGGTGCCTACGGAGCCCGTTGCAAGGCAGCCGAGATGCTGCGGCGCCTTGACGCCACTCTTGAGTTGATGCCCAGGTCAGTTCAGGCAAATCTGAAACGCGCAGCGGCAACCCTGTCGGGAGGTGAGCAACAAATGCTTGCGTTGGGCCGCGCAATGATGGCATCACCGCGCACCATCGTGATGGACGAACCCTCCCTGGGCCTGGCACCCATTCTTATTGACAAGGTCTACGAGGTGTTGGGCCAGCTGAACGGCACGGGCGTAACTGTCGTTGTGATCGAGCAGATTGCTGCCCATGCCATGCGTTATTCAAAGTCCCTGACGGTGCTGGATCGTGGGGGCATTGTTTATTCGGGTTCCGTCAATGACGCGAGAGCGGCAGAAGCGTTGAAAGTTGGATATCTGGGACGGGCCGCATCCACAACCTGAACCACATTGAGATAGCCACCGGAAAAACTATTTCCCCTCCGGGGCCAAATTGGCTCATTCATCAACCAAAGAGAAATTTATATGAAAAAATTCAACGAGACAAAACGGCGCCTGATAGTCAATGCCCTTGCAATGAGTGCACTGGCATTGGGGATGCAAGGTGCCTTGGCCCAGCAGACGCCAGGCGTCACGGATAAAGAGATTCGCCTGGGTACCTGGATGCCTCTTACCGGGCCCATCGCCGTTTACGGCGTGCCGTTGCGCGCTGGCATTGAGTCCTATCTGAAGATGATCAATGACCGTGGTGGGATCAAGGGCCGTAAATTTTCCCTGATAGTTGAAGACAACGCTTACAACGCCCAACGAACAGTTTCAGCAGCCCGCAAGCTTGTGACGCGAGACGATGTATTTGCGATTGCAGTACCTTTCGGCACGGCTCAGTCAGCCGCAGCGTTTGACTATCTCTTCGGCGAGGCAAAGATCCCGATGATCAATGCATATGGTGGTGCTCACGACTGGTATTCCCCGGTTAAAGAGAACTTATTCGGAGTGCAGGCGCTTTATGAGAGCCAGGCGCGTACACTGGGAAGATGGGCAGTCAAGGACGGCCACAAAAACATAGTGGTTGTTCATTCGACGGGAGCCTCCTGGGAGAACGTGGCGAATGGCGTTCCTCCTGGTGTCAAGTCGGCAGCCCCCGACATGAAGCCTGAACTCTTTGTGACCAAATTTGGCAGCACGGACTACGGCCCGATTGCGCTGGAGTTGATCAAGAAAAAACCGGACGCCCTCATTCTCATTCTTGCGCAGGGCGAACTCATCGCTGCAAGTAAAGAGCTGCGCCAGCAAGGGTACAAGGGAACGATTTACAGCTACTCCCCTGCAGTGATTAATTCCACCATTGAAGTCGGTGGCCCTTCAGTTGAGGGGTTGAAGTCGGCTTCATACATTGTGCCGGTGAATACGGATTCACCCGCAGTAAAGGAATACCGCGATGCGCTGGCGAAATACGCCCCGAGCGAGAAGCCGGATTATGTATCGATGATGGCTTTCGGACAGACCAAGATTCTGGTTGAAGCCATTAGCAGGATCGATGGTCCCCTGACGCGGCAGGCGTTGGTCAAGTCGATGGAGTCCATCCGCAGCTACGACACAGGCATATACCCCCCGGTCACCTACGGGCCAGATCGTCATCTGGGTGGAACCATCATTCAGCGTGTAGTAGTG
>Ga0308165_1003245_pt1 | contig 17772 bp, 13 predicted proteins | sample PhyWR2_FD_201032 | JGI IMG/M metagenome (GOLD analysis project Ga0308165, IMG submission 201032) | Phyllosphere microbial communities from UC Gill Tract Community Farm, Albany, California, United States - DLSLW.R2 | ecosystem: Host-associated > Plants > Phyllosphere > Unclassified | place: USA...
CCACCCGCGCCTTCAAGCTTTCTCTGGTTAAAAGCCAATCCCGCCTTTGGGTGATCCGACTTCTCTCGGTGCTCGGATGCTGCACACGGCTCCCCTTTCCTGGCGTGTGAGATTCTTGGCCGCCGTGCGGCTGTAGCCGGGGACTTGGCTGACCAGGTCGTTACGAAGACCGTCAGCGGCTCACGCTTCCGAGCGTTCTTCAGTGGCCTTTTGCGCTTTGACACTCAACGAGAGCAGCGCTCGTCTTGGTGGTGTGGTGACTGGGAAGCGGGTGGCCGCGCGTCAACGGCTGGCCGAAGATTTCGGGCTCGGGTCAGTCTCGATGCATTTTTCCAGCGCTGAAGGGCTCAAGTCGGAAGAGCTTGGCACCAACAGTTTTCTCGCCGACAGCCACTTAGTTTGGAAGTGGTTTCTTGCCTGCAGAAACGCTATCGGCAGGAGGTTTCTTGCCGACAGATGCCCGAACTGGACGTGGTCTCTTTCCTTCAAAAGCTCAAGCTGGAAATGGTTCCTCGCCTACGAAATCGAGCTGCAAGCGTTTCTCGCCGATAGGCCGATAGACGCTCGAGCCCATATCGGCGCAACGCATCATCTTCGTTATTCGCAAACGACGGCCAGAAAACTGTTGGCGCCTATATCTTCTGGCTTGAGCCCTTCGGAACCGGAAAAACCGTATCGAGACTGAGCCAAGCCCGAACTCTCCCAGCAGCAACCGACGCGCGGCCACCCGCTTCCCAGTCACCCCACCCCTTAGACGAGCACGGTTCTCGTTGAGTGTCGCAGCGTAAAAGGCCACTGATAAACACGCCGAAACGCGAGCCGCTGACTCGCTTCGTGGCGACCTGGCCAGCCAATTCCCCAGCTACAGCCGCATGGCAGCCAAGGACTTCACACGCCAGCAAGGGGGAGCCGCGTACAGCATCCGAGCAGTGAGAGAAGTCGGATCACCCAAAGGCGGGATTGGCGTTTAACCAAGACAGTTCGAAGGCGTGGGCGGCGGGGGCGGGGCGACTGGCCCTCTGGACGACGTGGGGGCGGGAGCCCCAACGCGTAAGTCCGGCGGGACAGGCGACGCGCCCCCGCTGCCCGCGACTGGCTACCTAGCACCACACCGCCACCGCAAAAACTCCCCGTCCAAATAGCGGCACACAAGACCGACCAGACAAAGCGCGTCCCAACGCACGCTCGCAACGCACACACGCCGACCGATCTGCTCCATTTCGCCCACCTCTGCACCAAGAACGACACCTTTGGCCGCTACGCAAACCCCGCCGCCAAGCCAAACATCTGCTGATCCAAATCCACGTATTCCCTCGTAGGCAGCGCAAATCAGGCGCGGCATACTCACATCCCATCGACACGTATTAATCGCATATCAATTAATACGTTCTCTATAAGATTACTTGGCATAGCTCTTGCATCGTAAAACCCGATCGCAACCGACCGTGACCCGGTGAACCAAAACGGTGCAAACAAGGAACGCACGATGACATTGCCCGACACGCTGAGCGCTCTTCTGGGACCCGACGCCGTCCTGCGGGGCCCGGCAGACACCGCCGCCTTCACCGAAGATTGGCGCGGCCGCTTCCGTGAAGAAGCGGCTTGCGTGGTGCTGCCGCGCAGCTCGGCTGAAGTCGCTGAAGTCGTGCGCCTGTGCAGCGCGCAGCGCGTGCCGGTGCTGCCGCAGGGTGGCAACACCAGTCTCAGCGGCGGCTCCGTGCCGGCCGCGAACGGGGCACGCCCGGTCATCATCGGCCTGTCGCGCATGCGCAAGGTCATCGGCGTCGACACGGGCAACAACTCGATGGAAGTCGAAGCCGGTTGCGTGCTGCAGACCGTGCAGGAAGCGGCCATTGCGGCCAACCGCCTGTACCCGGTCAGCCTGGGCGCCGAGGGCTCCAGCCAGATCGGCGGCACCATCGCCACCAATGCCGGCGGCACCAGCGTGCTGCGCTATGGCAATACGCGCGACAACGTGCTGGGTCTGGAAGTGGTGCTGCCTGATGGCACCTTGTGGGACGGCCGATATGCGCTGCGCAAGAACAATACGGGCTACGACCTCAAGCACCTGTTCATCGGCGCCGAGGGCACGCTGGGCATCATCACCCGCGCGGTGTTGAAGCTGCACCCGCTGCCGACCGCGTATGCGGTGGCCTGGCTGGGCGTGGACAGTCCCGAGACCGTGCTGGACATCCTGGCGCTGTTCCAGGAGGGCTGCAGCGCGCAGATGTCTGCCTACGAAATGATCAACGCCCAGCAGCTGGACAACGTGCTGCTGCACATGCCGGGCCGTCGCAATCCGCTGACGGGCGCGCATCCCTGGCATGTGCTGATCGAGCTGTCCGACACCGGCAACGCCGAGGCGCTGGACGCCCGTCTGCAGCAGGTGCTGGAACAGGCGATGGCGCGCGAGTGGGTGCGCGACGCGGTGATCGCCGCCAACCATGCGCAGCGCGCCACGCTCTGGGAATTGCGTCACAGCGTGTCGGAAGCCAACAAGAAAGAGGGCGTGGGCCTGACCACCGACTGCGCCGTGCCGGTATCGAAAGTGGCCGAGTTCATTGCGCGTGCAACGGTCGCGGTGCACAAGATCGTGCCAGACATGCCGGTCGCAGTCGTCGCGCACATGGGCGACGGCAATGCGCACTTCATTCCCTTCTTCAGCTTCGAACAGTGGGCCGCCGTGCCCGACCAGAAGGCGATGGCGCACCACGTTCGCCACGTGGTCAACGAGGTGTCGCACGAGCTGGGCGGCACCTTCAGTGCCGAGCACGGCATTGGCCAGACGCTGATCGGCGAGATGGCGCACTACAAGCCGGCTGCCGAGTTGCAGCTGATGCATGCGGTCAAGCGCGCGATCGATCCGCTTGGCCTGTTCAACCCCGGTCGCGTGTTGCCGCCGCAATGATGATTGCCTCGGCGCATCGCTAGCCGCGCCGCGTTCACGGCCTGCCACGCCGCGGTCAGCGTGATGTCCTTGCTGCCGCTGCCCGTCCTGCCGTGTGTCCACGTCCCCGCTTTTCGCTGTCCCCGTTTCGCTTGTTGCCCTGCTGTTGCCCCCGCTGTTGCCCAATTCACGATCCAGGAGCCACCATGACGTCTTCGTTCAACGCCCCCATCTCGCGACGCAGTCTTCTGAAGGCGGCTGCAGCCGGCGCAACCGCGCTGATCGCGCCCGCCATCTGGACACCCTCGCGCGCTGCCACCAAGCGCATCGTCGTGCGCGATGACGGCGGCATCTACAGCCAGGCCTACGCCAAGGCCTTCTACAAGCCCTTCACGGAAAAGACCGGCATTGCTGTGGTGCCGGTGCAGGCCAATGCGGAACCCACCGCGCAGATCAAGGGCATGGTCGAGACCGGCAACTACACCTGGGACATGGCCAAGATCAGCCAGCCGGCCATCCTGATCCTGACCAGCGGTGAAAAGCAGTATCTGCAGAAGCACGGCCTGGAATCGCAGCCCGGCGTGGCCGATATCCCTGCCCAGTACATGTCGCCCTACGGCGTGGGCACCAACGTCTACACCACCGTGCTGGCCTATCGCAACGAAGCCTTCAAGGGCCGCAAGGCGCCGGAATCGTGGGCAGACTTCTGGAACGTGCAGGACTTTCCGGGCCGCCGTTCGCTGCGCAAGCACCCCTTCGACACGATGGAAGAAGCGCTGATGGGCGCGGGCGTGCCGCTGGACAAGGTCTACCCGATCGACCGCGATCGTGCCTTCGCCAGCCTCGACAAGATCAAACCGAAGATCGACGTGTGGTGGAACTCCGGCGCGCAGGTCGAACAGATGCTGATGTCCGGCGAAGTCGACATGGTGGCCACTTGGGTCTCGCGTCCGCAGCAAGCCATGGGCAAGGGCGCCGATGTGTCCATCGTCTGGAACCAGAACCTTTGGGGCGTGGACAACTGGGCCATCCTGGCCGGCACGCCGAACGCCGACGCCTGCCGCGAGTTCATCGTGTATGCGTCCGATCCGAAGCGCCAGGCCATCCAGGCCGAGTTCTATCCGGCCGGTTTCACGCACCCGGGCGCGTTGCAGTACGTCGATCCCAAGGTCGCCAAGAACAGCCCGACCAACCCGGACAACATGAAGAACGGCCTGCAGATCGATGCGCGCTACTGGCTGGACAACCAGGCGGCGGTGATCGAGCGCTTCAACGACTGGGTTCTGAAATAAGGGTGCCGTCCAGGTACTTGGCCACTGGTGGCCAGGTACCGCCCGCCCGCTGAATACCGACATCGAGCGACCCATCGCGTCGTCGCGCATTTTCCTAGACCTTTGATTTACGTGAGCACATGCCTTCTTCCAACCTGAAGATCTCCGGTCTGTCCAAGCGCTACGGCGATTTCATTGCGCTCGCGCCGACCGACCTGGTCGTCGCCTAGGGCGAATTCCTGACCTTGCTCGGGCCCTCGGGCTCGGGCAAGACCACGCTGCTGAGCCTGATCGCCGGGCTTGCGCAGCCGGATCAGGGGCGGATGCTCATCAACGATGTCGACGTGACCTATGTCGCGCCTTACGAGCGCGACATCGGGGTCGTGTTCCAGAACTACGCGCTGTTTCCCCACATGACCGTGGAAGAGAACATCGCCTTCCCGCTGAGGATGCGGAACATTGCGCCCGAGCAGGCACGCAAGCAGGCGCAGGAAGCGCTGGAATTGGTGCGCCTGCCGCAGCTGGGCAAGCGCTTTCCGAAAGAGCTGTCGGGCGGCCAGCAGCAGCGCATCGCACTGGCGCGCTGCATGGTCTATCGCCCCTCGATCATTCTGATGGACGAGCCGCTGGGCGCGCTCGACAAGAAGCTGCGTGACCACATGCAGCTGGAGATCAAGCGCATTCACCGCGAGCTTGGCACCACCATCGTGTACGTCACGCACGACCAGGAAGAAGCGATGACCATGTCGGATCGCATCTGCCTGATGAACGGCGGGCGCATCGAACAACTGGGCACGCCGGCCGAGCTGTACTTCAACCCGCGCACCTTGTTCGTCGCCGACTTCCTGGGCGAATCCAACCTGTTCGAGGCGACGGTTTCCTCGGTCGGTCCCGACACCATTGGCGTGATGCTCGACCAGGGCCGCGTGCCGGCCAAGACCGCCGCCGACGGGCGCCCCTTGAGCGTGGGCCAGAAGGTTCGCGTGATGGTTCGTCCTCAGAACCTGCAGCTGTCGCGCACGCCATCACAAGACATGCCCGGCCTGTCGGCCACGGTGATCGACGTGATGATCACCGGCAGCCTGACCAAGCTTTATCTGAATGCGGGCTTCGCGGGCGAGACCCCGATCACGGTGGCCTTGCCCACCTCGCGGCAGGCCGATGCCTGGCGTGTCGGCGACACCTTGTCATTGCATTGGCAGGTCGCCGATGCAGTCGCCATCGCGGAGTAATCGCATGGTTTCCATTGCCAATCCGTCGTCGCGCGCCGCGCGTCGCACCACCTTCCGCAACGTGCTGCTGGGCGCGCCGCTGGTGGTGTTGCTGCTGTCCCTGCTGGTGTATCCGGTGGCGCAACTGCTGCTGCTCAGCGTGCAGAAGGGCGGCGAGTTCAGCATGGCGTCCTACGTCCAGCTGTTCTCGTCCTCGGTCTATCTGAACGTCTTGCTGATCACGCTGAAGATCGCGTTCTGGACGACCTTGTTCGCGGTGATCGCCGGTTACCCGGTGGCCTATCTGATCTCGTCGTGGCCGCAGCAGAAGAAGGGCGCCCTATTGTTCTGGGTGTTGCTGTCGTTCTGGAGCAGCTTCCTGGTGCGCGCCTTCGCCTGGATCGTGCTGCTGGGCCGCAATGGCGTGGTCAATCAGCTGCTGGTGGCGCTGGGCATCGTCGATGCGCCGATCACCATGCTCTACACCTTCGGCAGCACCATGGTGGGCATGGTGCACGCGCTGATGCCGCTGGCCATTCTGACCATGCTCTCAGTAATGGAGAACATCGACCGCAGCCTGCCGCGTGCCGCGCTCACCCTGGGTGCACGTCCCGGCTCGGCCTTCTGGCGCGTGTACTTCCCGCTGTCGATGCCTGGCGTGGCTGCCGCATCGATCATGGTCTTCGTCACCTCGATCGGCTTCTTCATCTTCCCGGCGCTGCTGGGCGGCCGCCGCGAAACCATGATCGCGCAGATCATCATCGTGCAGGTCGAACAGACCCTGAACTGGGGCTTCGCCGGCGCCATCTCGGTGTTCCTCTTGATCGTGGTGGGGGCGGTGTTCGCCGTCTACGACCGCGTGCTGGGCCTGTCGTCGATCACCGGCACGGTGGCCGATGATCGCGGCCCGCGTGCGCGCAACCGCTGGGCCGTGGCGTTCAGCGAAGGCGTGCTCAACGTGCTGGCCAAGACCTCGGACTGGCTGGCTTCGCTGCTGCCGAAACGCCGCCGCAGCCGCCGTGAACCTGGACAGTCGCGCGGGCTGCTGATGATCGTGCTGACCATCCTGGCCTTCCTGAGCCTGCCCACGGTGCTGATGATCCCGCTATCGTTTGCAGGCTCGTCCGGCCTGAACTGGCCACCGCGCGGCTTCTCGCTGCAGTGGTACCAGCAGGTGCTGGAATCCCCACTGTGGATGCAGGCGCTGACGCGTTCGCTGATCGTCGGTATCGGCTCCGGCCTGCTGGCCATGTTCATCGGTACGCCCGCGGCCTTCCTGCTGGTGCGCGCGAAGATGCGCGGCAAGTCGCTGATGCTGGCCTTCGTGCTGTCGCCGATCATCGTGCCGCGCATGATCATCGCGGTGGGCATGTTCTACATGTTCTCGCGCGTGGGCCTGGCCGGCACCACGCTGGGCCTGACGCTTGGCCACACGGTGATCGCCGTGCCCTACGTCGTGATGACCATGATGGCCGTGCTGCGCAACTACGACACGCGCCTGGACCTGGCGGCGCAAAGCCTGGGAGCACGGCCGACGCAGGTGCTGCGCCACGTGACCTTCCCGATTTTGATCGCCGGTCTGCTGTCGTCCTTCTTGTTCGCGTTTGCCACGTCCTTCGACGAACTGACGATTTCGCTGTTCGCCTCGGGCGGCCTGAACGCCACCTTGCCCAAGCAGTTCTGGGACGAAGTGAACCTGCAGATCTCGCCCGTGATCGCGGCGGTGTCGACCTGCCTGTTCGTGTTCGTCGCCGTGGTGATCTGGACGGCGGACCGCCTGCGTCGCCGCAGTGCCGCGCAGTGATCGTGAGCTTTATTTCTGGATGTGCTTCATGCTGTAAAACCGAGCGCATCAATGCCTGACACCCTGACATCTACCCAAGGATCTTCCATGGACGCAAGCCGTCTGCGCGGGGTACTCCCCGCCATTCCCACCCCGGTCAACGCTGATGACACCATCAACCTCGCGGCCACCGATGCACTGATCGCCTACCTGCTCAAGCAGGGCGTGGACGGCATCGTGCCCCTCGGCGGCACCGGCGAATACGGTTCGTTGTCGCGCGCCGAGCGCGTGAAGATGGCGGCCGCCTGCGTGAAAGCGGTCGACGGCAAGGTGCCGGTGATTCCGGGTGTGCTTGACCCCGGATTCCACGATGCGATGCAAGCCGGCCAGGCCTTCGCCGACGTGGGCGTGGATGCGTTGATGGTGCTCACGCCGTACTACACCAACCCCACGCAAGCGGGCGTGCGCGACTATTTCCTGCGCTATGCCGACTCGTCGCCGCTGCCGATCCTGCTCTACGAGATTCCGTACCGCACGCGCGTGGCGATCAACCCCGCCTTGCTGCACGAGCTGTCGCGCCACGAGAACATCATCGGCATGAAGGCCTGCAACACCGACATGTACCACTTCCTGCAAGTGGTGGCCGGCGTCGACGATTCCTTCGCGGTGCTGAGCGGTGAAGATTCGCTGTTCCCGCTGCACCTGGCGGCTGGTGCGCGCGGTGGCATCGTGGTCACGGCCAGCCTGCTGCCGAAGGCCTGGCGCAAGATCTACGACCTGGCGGTTGCCGGTCGCACGGCTGACGCCCTGGCGGCGCACCGCGAACTGATCCCGCTGATGAACCTGGCTTTCTCGGAAACCAATCCGGGCCCGATGAAGTCGGTGATGGACCTGGTGGGCGTGGACGCACCGCGCATGCTGGCGCCGCTGGTGCAGGCCGCGCCGGAACTTGAAGCCAAGCTGCGGGTGGAATTGCAGAAGCAACTGGCGATCTCGGAACGCTGACATGCCTCGCGCTCACTGGCATCGTTCACATCACCAGCGGGCAGGGCGCTGATGCTGCCCGCCATCAAGGACTACCGCGCGCAGGCGCGTCGCCGCATGCCGCGGTTCGCGTTCGATTATCTGGATGGCGGCGCGGAAGATGGGCATGGCCTCGCGCGCAATGTTGCGGCGTATCGGCAACTGATATTCAGCCCGCGCATTCTGCGGGATGTAAGCACGGTCGACGCGTCGGCGACGCTCTTCGGTCGAGTGCACAGCATGCCGGCCGTGGTCGGGCCGACCGGCTTGAATGGTCTGTACTGGCCCAAGGCAGAAGAGACCCTGGCGCTTGCCGCACACGCCGCCGGCCTGCCGTTTGCGATGTCCACGGCATCCACATCCTTGCTGGAGGATGTGCGTGCGGTGACCTCGGGCGATCTGTGGTTGCAGCTATACGTGCAGCAGGATCGCCGCATTGCCCAGAGCATGATGCAGCGCGCGCAGGCACTGGGTTTTTCCACCTTGATGCTGACCGTCGACACCATGGTCCACGGCAAGCGCGACCACGACGTGCGCAACCGCTTCAAGATGCCTTTGCGCATCACGCCGCGCCTGGTGATGGATGTGGCCACGCACCCGCGCTGGTGCATGCGCATGCTGCGCCAAGGCGGATCACCGCAGCTGCTGAACCTGGCGCACAGCGCAGACGTGCCGGTCAGCATGCAGGCGCAGGCCGCCTTGATGAGTCGACAGATGGACATGAGCCTGGACTGGGATGCCATCGCCTGGATGCGTGCGCATTGGCGTGGTCCGGTGCTGCTGAAGGGCGTGCTGTCGGTGGCGGATGCGCAGCTTGCGCGGCAGTACGGTGTCGATGGCGTGGTCCTGTCCAACCACGGCGGACGTCAGCTGGAAAGCGCACCCAGCCCGCTGGAAATTCTGCCGGCCGTGGTCGATGCCGTGGGCGACAAGCTTGAGGTCTTCGTGGACGGCGGCATTCGCCGGGGCGATGACATCGTCAAGGCACGTGCGCTCGGCGCCAAGGCGGTGTTGCTGGGGCGTGCGCCTTTGTATGGCCTGGCCGCAGCAGGGCCGCAAGGCGTGGCCGATGTGCTGCAGATATTGCGGGACGAATTCGAGGTGGCGCTGCGGCTGCTGGGGGTGCCGTTGGCGGCGCAGCTGGATGCGTCCGTGCTGTCGGACGATCATCGGCAACGGTTGGCAAGGCTGTAGGCGCGGGGCAGGGCGGCGCCATGCTGGCGCCGCCGCTTGCCTGTGCAGTGTTCGGCAACCGCGCTGAAACGCATCGTGCTCAGTTCAGCACGATGGGTTCAGACCGACAAACTCAGAACGACGACATCGCGATCTTCGCCTGCGAAATGCGGGTGGCGGCCACCTGCACGTGCGGCACCAGTTCCGCTTCCGCACTCTCGGGCGTCCAGCGTGTGGTGGGCACCGACACATTGATTGCGGCGATCGCCATGCCGTGCTGATCGGTGATCGGCGCGGCCACGCAGATATCACCCAGCACCGTTTCATTCACGCAGATCGCATAGCCCTTTTCGGCGGCGATGTTGATCCGTCGGAGCAAGGCTTCAGGCGAGGTTTGCGTGTACGGCGTGACCGGCGTCAGGTCGGTGGCGGCCAGAATTTCGAGGCGACGTGCTTCGGGCAGGCCCGACAGAATCACCGTGCCCGAGGCCGTGAACAAGGCCGGCAGCCGGCTGCCGACCACGATGTTGATGTTCACCATATGCCGCCCCGGGAAGCGAGCCGTGAACACCACCTCATTGCCGTCCAGCTCTTGCAGGTTCGAGGTCTCGCCCAGCGTGCGGCTGACGTCCAGCAGGTACGGCGAGGCTTTGTCGATCAACTCGTTCGCACAGATGTAGTTGTACGAAAACTGCAGCACCTTCGGCGTCAGGCCGTAGTTGCGTGTGCCCCGGATGCGCCGCAGGTAGCCCAGCGTTTCCAGCGTGTAGACCACGCGCTGCGTGGCGCTGCGGTCCAGCCCGGCGGCGCGCGCGATGTCGGCCAGGGTCATGTGACGCTGCGGGCCGTCGAAGGCCTGCAAGACCTGGAAGGTCTTTTCCGCGGAACCGATGAAAAGCGAGGAACGTTCCGCCGCCGCAGGCTTGTCGCGCGCCGTCGCGGACAGGTTGGGCTCGGTCGGTTCGAAGGCGATGTCGGGCATGAGTGCTTGTAGGGGGAGGTTGATGACGACAGTCCCGGTCCGGTGCAGGTGCGCAAGGCGCGTGAGGGGCCGTGGTCGACAGGCCGTGACCGCTATCTTAAGGTCCCTGGCGCCGCGCACTGGAAAAACGCCAAAATCCGACACATGAAATCGCGCTGCCGACACGACGCGCGCAGCATCTGCCGCGCGGATTGGCTGTTGCCGCCGAGGTGAGACTGATTTTCATTCGTGAATGGGTTATCTTGCTGGTCTTCACCCAATTCCTGGATAGGCCGCCTCGATGATTCACTGGAAAACCCCGCTCTCCGCCGTTGCACTTGCCGTGTCGCTGGTTGCGTGCTCGCAGATGCCCACGGCACGGGAAGCATTCGATCCGCTGACGGCGGCGCCGGCGTCCATCCAGGTGCAGCGCCAAGCGCTCGCACAAGGCTTGTACGAACTTGCCTACAGCCCGCGCATGAACGCCGTGTTCGTGGCCTCGTCGGGTGGTTTCGGTGCGACGGCCGATACCTCCAAGGTCTTGCGCCTGAACGCACAGACCTTGGCCGTCGAAGGCGAGATCCCGCTGGCGCGCAAGGGCTTCGGCGTGGCGCTGGACGACGCGGCCGGCCGCCTGTATGTCGGCAACACCGTGGACACCTCGGTGACGGTCGTCGACCTGAACACCAACCAGGTCATCGGCGTGGTTCAGCTGCAGCAAAAGACCAAGGGCGCGGACGGCAAGGAACGCTACACGCACGATCTGCGCGAGCTGGTCGTCGACCAGGCCAACCAGCGCCTGTACGTCACCGGTCATTCGGGTGAGGGCAGCGTGATGTTCGTGGTCAACACCCGTACCCTGGCACTCGAGAAGACCATCGAAGGCCTCGGACGTGCCAAGGCCCCGGGCCTGGTGCTGGATGCCGCTGGCGGCCGTCTGTTCAGCTCCAACCTGCTGGGCGAGCTGATCACCATCGACACCCGCACGCTGACCGTGGCCAAGCGCGTGAGCACCGGCATCGAGCAACCGATGAACCTGGTCTTCGATGCCGCCACCAACCGCATCTTCGTGACCGATCAGGGCGCGGCCAACATCCGCAGCTACCAGGAAAAGTCGATCCCGGGCTTCAAGTCGACCAACCCGGGCAGCCGTGTCGTGGTGCTGGACGCCACCAGCGGCAAGCAACTGGCCGAAATGCCTGCTGCCGGTGGCCCGATCGGCGTGGTGCTGGACAAGAATCGCCAGCGCCTGATCATTGCCAATCGCGAAGCGGGCACGGTGCAGTTCTTCCAGAGCGAAAGCTATCAGCCGGTGCAAAGCGTCAGCCTGCCGACGCATCCAAACAGCCTGGCGCTGGACGTGAAGAACAGCGTGGTCTACACCACGGTGAAGATCGGCCAGAAAGACCCGAAGGGCAGCCAGGAAAGCATCGCGCGCGTGAAGTACTGAGGCGCAAGCATCGGCCCGGTGCTGCCGAGCACGGCACGCCTGGTCGATGCCGGTTTGCTTGGCGCGTCTCCATCCGCGACGCATAAAAAAAACGCCGGTCCGGCATCAATCCGGATCGGCGTTTTTTCTGCTGGCCACGTAAAGGTGGCCGAACCTGTCAAGGCAGCACGGACTCACTGGCAAACAACTGATCCACCGTCTCGCGCGGGCGGATCACATACGCCTGGTCGCCGTCGACCATGACTTCAGCCGCACGCGGGCGCGTGTTGTAGTTGCTGGCCATCACCATGCCGTAGGCACCGGCCGATTCCAGCGCCAGCAAGTCGCCTTCGCGCAGGGCGATGCGACGATCGCGGGCGAGCCAGTCGCCGCTTTCGCAGATCGGGCCGACCACATCCCATTTGCGTGAGGCTTCGTCGCGCGGGGTGACGGCCAGCACGCCGTGATACGCGTCGTACAGCGTCGGGCGGATCAGGTCATTCATGGCGGCGTCGACGATCGCAAAGTTCTTCACCTCGGTCGTCTTCAGGTACTCGACACGCGTCACCAGAATGCCGGCATTGCCGGCCAGCGAACGGCCCGGCTCGAACACCACCTTGCGATCGCCGTAACCACGCGCTTCGATGCGCTCAAACAGCGCGTCGATCAGGGTGGAGGCGGGCAGGGGCGTCTCGTTGTCGTAACGGATGCCCAGGCCGCCGCCCAGGTCCAGGTGTTCAAGGTGGATGTTGGCGGCTTTCAGGCTGTCGGCCAGGTCGAGCAGCTTGTCCAGCGCATCCAGGAAGGGCGACAGCTCCGTGATCTGTGAACCGATGTGGTAATCCACCCCGACCACCTGGATGCCCGGCAGCGCAGCGGCCGTGCGGTAGGCTGCCACGGCTTGATCGATGGCGATGCCGAACTTGTTTTCTTTCAGGCCGGTCGAGATGTACGGGTGTGTGCCCGGATCGACGTCCGGGTTCACACGCAGCGACACCGGGGCGCGCTTGCCCATCTCGTGGGCGACTTCCGACAGGCGCAGTAGCTCGGGCAGCGACTCGACGTTGAAGCACATCACGCCGGCTTCCAGGCCCGCACGCATCTCGGCAGCCGTCTTGCCCACGCCCGAGAACACTACCTTGGCGGGATCGCCACCCGCAGCCAGCACGCGGCGCAGTTCGCCGGCCGACACGATGTCGAAACCTGCGCCCAGGCGCGCGAATTCCTTCAGCACGGCCAGGTTCGAATTGGCCTTCATGCCATAACAGACCAGCACATTGCGTTCGCCAATGGCGCTGCGATAGGCCTCGTAGGCGGCACGCAGGGCAGCGCGCGAATACACGTACAGCGGCGAGCCAAGCTGTTCGACCAAGCCGGTCAGCGCGACGCCCTCGGCGTACAGGCTGCCGTTGCGATAACTGAAGTGGGGCGCGCCGACGGGCGTGGGAAATACGATAGAAGCTGAGGTCATCGCGAAGAGCTTGAGGATTTGGAGGGCGGCTTTTGCCCGGGGAAGTACAGGGGGCCACTCTGGCCACAACCTGCCAGCAGTCCGAAGACAAGCAGCGCGGCGCCCAGACGGGTGGCTACAATGCCCTGATGACTGCCGGCACCCGGGCGCCGGAGCGTGGTGGATTGCACCGCGTGTGAAAGCTTCATGCCCAGACCCGCAAATAAAAGTGAAATTATGAACGAAAGCGAATTTCTTGCCGTGGCCGTCGCGGTGCTGGATGCCATCGAGGTCCAGGTCGACCGGTGGTACGACGAACAGGATATCGATATCGAGGGCGAGCGCAACGGCAATGTGCTGACGCTGAGCTTCGAGGACCGTTCGCAGGTGGTGATCAACACCCAGGCGCCGATGCAGGAGATCTGGGTGGCTGCCCGCAGCGGTGGTTTCCACTACCGCTTGCAGGAAGATGGCAGCTGGATCGACTCCCGCAGCGGCAAGGAACTGGCTGACGCGCTGTCGGAAATCGTCTCCGACCAGGCCAATACCGGCTTGCGTGTCAGCCTGAGCTGATCGCCGGCTGATAAAAACGGCCCGGAAACCGCCGTCAGGCAGTTTCCGGGCCGTTGGTCTTCGTCTTGCCAGCTTACGGAGTGACTTGGCCTGAGGTGCCCCACGGGCGGTTCGAACCCGCCGGCGGGAAGTCCTGGCCCGGCGGCAGCGCCTGGCGGTTGCCACCCGTGTTGCCCCAGCTGTCGATCAGGTTGCTGAGCGGATCTTCTGCAGGTTTGGGCACGCCGATCGACGCAATGGCCTGGCCCGGCGGGAACTCGTCGAAGTAGTAATCCCCGTTGACGAGCTTCAGGCCTGGCGGCACGGGACGATTGCTTTCCGGCACACCCTTCAACGCCTTCTGCATGTAGTCCAGCCAGATCGGCATCGCTGCGCCACCGCCGGTTTCACGCGAACCCAGCGACTTCGGCTGGTCATAGCCCATCCAGGCAATCCCCACCAAAGACGGTGTGTAACCCGCGAACCACGCATCGACCGAGTCGTTGGTGGTGCCGGTCTTGCCGCCGACGTCGTTGCGCTTCAGGGTCATGGCCCGGTTGGCGGTACCGGTGCGCACGTTGTTGCGCAACATGGTGTCGGCGACAAACGCAGTACGGGCATCGATGGCGCGCACCGATTCGTCGCCGGCCTTGGGCGGACGCGCCTGCATCAGCACGCGACCGGTGCTGTCGGTGACCTTGTCGATCAGGAAGGGCGTCACGCGATAGCCGCCGTTGGCGAACACCGAGTAAGCACCTGCTTCCTGCAAGGGCGTGACCTGGCCTGCACCCAGCGCCATGGTCAGGTAGGCCGGATGACGTGCCGGGTCAAAGCCGAAGCGGCCTGCGAATTCCTGGGCGTACTTCGGACCGATGGCCTGCAGAATGCGGATCGACACCATGTTCTTGGACTTGGCCAGCGCCGCCTTCATGGTCAGCGGCTCACCGTAGTCGCCGCCGTAGTTCTTCGGCTCCCAGCGCTGCGAGCCGGTCTGCGCGGCTTCCAGCACGAAGGGCGAGTCGGAAATCACGGTAGCCGGCGTCAGACCCTTTTCCAGCGATGCGGCGTAGATGAAGGGCTTGAAGCTGGAACCCGGCTGGCGCCAGGCTTGCGTCACGCGGTTGAACTTGCCGCGGCTGAAGTCGAAACCGCCGACCATGGCCTTGATCGCGCCATCGTTGGGGTCGGTCGACACAAACGCTGCCTGCACCGCCGGCGCCTGCAGGATTTCCCAGCCGGTCTTCTCGTTCTTCAGCAGGCGCACGATGGCGCCGCGACGGATCTTCTTCGCAGGCTGTGCCTTGTCCGACAGCGAAGCGGCCGCAAACTTCAGGCCGTTGCCGGTGATCTCGATGATGTCGTTGGAACTGCGCGCCGCCACCACTTTCTTGCCGTCGGCCGACAACACCACCGCGGCCACCAGGTTGTCGTTGTCCGGGTGATCGTTCAGCGCATCGTCGATGAATTCGTTGAACTTCTCGGGGTTCTTTTCCAGGCCGTCGGGCAGGTCCACGAAGGCGTCCGGGCCGCGATAGCCGTGGCGACGCTCGTAATCCAGGATGCCGTCGCGCACCGACGCGTAGGCGGCGTCCTGGTGGTCTTTCAGTACCGTGGTGTAGACGTTCAGGCCACGCGAGTAGGTCTCTTCTTTATAGATGTCATAGACCAGCTGGCGAGCCAGCTCGGCCACGTACTCGGCGTGCACCGGGAATTCGCCGCCCAGCGGCTTGTTCTTCACGACTTCTGCAGCGGCAACACGGAATTCTTCGGCCGTCAGGTAACCGAGGTTGTTCATGCGCTGCAGGATGTATTGCTGGCGCAACTTGGCACGGGTGGGGTTGACCACCGGGTTGTAACGCGACGGAGCCTTCGGAATACCGGCCAGCATGGCGGCTTCAGCGGTCGAAATTTCCGACAGCGGCTTGCCGAAGTAGATACGGGCGGCCGACGCAAAGCCGTAGGAACGCTGACCCAGGTAGATCTGGTTGATGTAGAGCTCCAGGATCTGGTCCTTGGTCAGGCTCGCCTCGATCTTGAAGGTCAGCAGAATTTCGTACAGCTTGCGGGTGTAGGTCTTTTCCGACGACAGATAGAAGTTCCGCGCCACCTGCATGGTGATCGTGCTGGCGCCCTGGCTCTTTTCCAGGTTCACCAGGTTGGTGAGCGCTGCGCGCGTCACACCGGCCCAATCGATACCACCGTGTTGATAGAAGCGATCATCTTCGGCCGACAGAATGGCCGATTTGAGCACGTCAGGAACTTCGTTGATGCGGACAACATTACGGCGTTCTTCGCCAAATTCGCCGATCAGGACGTTATCTGCCGTGAACACGCGCAACGGCACCTTGGGGTGGTAGTTGGTCAGCGCATCCAGGTCAGGCAGATTCGGATAGGCCAGCGCAAGTGCAAGGCCTACCAGCAAAACACCGCAGGCGGCCAGACCGGCAAATACACCGGCTAGCTTGAGTAAAAAACGAAGCATGGAGAAAGCGGGCTCTCGAGAAGGGGCATCGAGGCAATGGGCGCCGTCGGCCGGACCGATGAAGAGTTGCAAGGGGTCCAGGGCGCCATTGTCGGCAGACTAACTCTCTGATTATAGGGAGTGACGGGATTTTGGACCGAAAATGCCCGTTTGGGTTCTTGTAACGAATTGAGCGGGTTGCGTTTTCCCTTGTTCGTCACTTGTAACGTGCCCGCCACGGCAGGCTTTGCCCGCTAGGGCGCGCTTGCGGGATAATGATGTGGTGATGCATCCATCCAACGAAACTCTCTCGCTCTTCCCGGACGAGCCGGCCACTGAGCAAACGTGTGAGCCCGCTTGTGAGTCCACTCGTGAGTCCACGTGTGAGTCCACGTGTGAGTCCACGTGTGAGCCCACCTGCGAGCCGATCCCCGATCCGGCCGGCTCCGTCACGCCCATCTATCTGGTGGGCATGATGGGAGCGGGCAAGACCACCATCGGTCGCGGCCTGGCGCGCGCACTCGGGCGCGAGTTCGTCGACATCGACCAGCTGATCGAAAATCGCTGCGGCGTACGTGTGCCGGTGATCTTCGAGCTGGAAGGCGAGGCCGGTTTCCGCCAACGCGAATCCTGCATCATCGACGAGTACACGCGACGACCGATGTTGGTGCTTGCTACCGGCGGCGGCGCCGTATTGTCAGAGACCAACCGGCGCATGTTGGCCGAGCGCGGACTGGTGATCTACCTGCGCGCCCGGGCCGACGACCTGTACCAGCGCACCAAGGCCGATCGCAACCGGCCGCTTCTGCAGACGGCCGACCCGCTGGGGCGCATCCGCGAATTGCTGGCGTTGCGCGAGCCCATGTACGAGTCGGTGGCTGACGTGGTGGTCGACACCGGCAAGATGTCGATCGCCCGCCTGGTCCAAAAAATCCTGCCCATGCTCGATGCCTGCGGCAAAACCGTGCCATCGTTGCCTTCACTGCCGCCTCGGCCAAAACAGGACTGCTCATGACTATCGTTGACGTCGACACCCCCGGCGGGCGTTATCCCATTCATATCGGCGCCGGCCGCCTGGACAGGATTGCCGAGTCGATTCCGGCAGACGCCACCAGCATCGTGGTGGTGACCAACCCCGTGGTCGCCGGCCTGTATGGCGAGCGTGTCGAGCGCGCCCTGGCCGCCACCGGCAAGCGCCTGGTACGGGTCGAGCTGCCCGATGGCGAGCAGTTCAAGACCTGGGAAACGCTGAACCTGATCTTCGACGCCTTGCTGAGCAACCGTTGCGACCGCCGCTGCGTGCTGGTGGCGCTCGGTGGCGGCGTGATCGGCGACGTGACCGGGTTTGCGGCTGCCGTCTACATGCGCGGCGTGCGCTTCGTGCAGGTGCCGACCACCTTGCTGGCGCAGGTCGATTCGTCCGTGGGCGGCAAGACGGCCGTCAACCATCCGCTGGGCAAGAACATGGTGGGCGCCTTCCACCAGCCGGTCGCCGTCGAAGTCGACACCGACGTGCTGAAGACCTTGCCCGCGCGTGAAATCTCCGCTGGGCTTGCCGAAGTCATCAAGTA
>Ga0308165_1003246_pt1 | contig 17762 bp, 25 predicted proteins | sample PhyWR2_FD_201032 | JGI IMG/M metagenome (GOLD analysis project Ga0308165, IMG submission 201032) | Phyllosphere microbial communities from UC Gill Tract Community Farm, Albany, California, United States - DLSLW.R2 | ecosystem: Host-associated > Plants > Phyllosphere > Unclassified | place: USA...
AAAATCCATACAAGCAGTATCATTTACATAATTGATCTCTCCGGCAGTATTTGCTGTCCAAACCTGTTGAGGAATTTCATTAAGCAATAAGGTAGATGAAGGCTGATCTGAAATAAGCGCATTATCCTGATTGTGGGCATTAGGGCTTGCCTTCGAGCCATCCTGATGTGAGTTGCTACTTTGCGGATTCATGTACAAATCTATAAAATGATAGCTTAAGGTTGCCAATTAATATCCCTGCAATTAAACATAAATTGCCTACTGGTGCTAAAGACCAAACCAGTTCGACGAATAAAAGTTTTAATCTGGAATGGATAGCTTATTTTCAGAGATTTAGGATCTTGGCCTCCGTAATTGTGCTAATTGGTGTTAATCTGTGTAGTTCTCATATAAAATTGTTCGCCTTTTAATCCTTGAAATTAAGTTGCTGCACGTTTTTCAAAACCAGCTTTATTGTATAAATGTTATTAAAGAAAGCTACAGTGCCTATGGAACAGATGAATATTAGCCCTAAAAAAGAAATTATTTTGGATTTCGAAGACTGGCCAATTACCCCTGCTGCCCAAAAGCTTAAGCCTTGCGTGTTTTTGGATGGAAGTTATTATACCTGTCTTTTAGGGCCAGACAGAGAAAAGGGTATTTTGGGAAAAGGAACTTCTCCTTTTGATGCCGTATTGGATTGGGAAAACCAACTTTATAATCGATTGGCTACCGCAGGTAAGGATGATGAGGTTGCAATTTACGCGAGCAATGTATTAAATTTTAATGGGAGGGAATGATGTAACCTGATTTGCTATCGCTGTTTCAGTGTTAAGATTTTATTTCACTTTTGATTCTATTGTCGCTTTTAACGTTTATAAAACATTGTTCTTCCAGACCTTGTTTTATAGTTACCAATTAAGTAATGCGATATGCCATGGTTTAACGGAGATTATCCTCCCTCATACAAAAACCAGCCTGAACCATTAAGGGAAAAAGCTGTAGAAATTGCCAATGCACTTTTAGCTGAAGGCTTTGAGGAGGGTATTGCAATTGCAACGGGACTCAAACGTGCCCGTGAGCATTTTAAAAGGGAACAGCAGATTAAAAAAAATAACAAAAATTGATTACGTAAAATAGAAAAAATATGAGAACGGTACACACAATTTTTATCGCTGCTGCTTTTGTAGCATCAGTATTAACAGCTTGTACAAGCCCTTCTGAAAGAGCAAAAGGCCCATATCAGAAAGATTATGCCGATACTGCAAAGAAAAGCCCTGCAGATTCGGCAGCTGCCCAGCCCAGGGTAGATCCACAGGATACAGTTAGGAAATATTAATATGAGGATAAATGAAAATAATCCGCTGGGTAGTGCTGAATATAAAATTAATGCAGATCAGCCGGAGGAAAACCTTCTGCATGAGATAGAATCTGATGGAGATACGCTTGAGCCTGAAACTTTTGGAACTGATGTTGGAACGGTCGATGTGAGCGACCCAAAATCACTTGAATATTGGTCTGACCAGTTTCAAATTAGTAAAGATGAGCTGAAAGCAACGGTTTTACTTCGCGGAAACTCTATAGCTGAAATTAAAAGATTTTTATCGGTATAATTATGGCTGAGTTACCAGATTTAACTGTATTTGCCCAAACCCTAAATAAAAGATTTAAAGGTAAGGTGCTTGAAACGCTTGAAGTAAGCGTTGCCAAAAAACTTAATGTAACACCAAAAGAACTTAAAAAAAGCCTTGAAGGCAGGGAGTTGCTTAAGGTAGAACGCTCGGGGAAAACGCTTCAGCTGTTTTTCTCCGGGTCGCAAGTTTTGGGGTTGCACCTGATGTTACGTGGAGCGTTGGAGTTGATTGATCAGGATGAGCCGCCAAGATTCCAGGTTTTGGGTTTCCATTTTGAAGGAGGAGATGCATTTGCCCTTGTTGATCTTCAAAAGCAGGCTACACCAACATTAAATCCTGAACCGGTAACCGTTCCGGATGCATTGGATATGGAGCAGGATTATTTTTTGAATCTGCTCGCCAAAAAGAAAACCATAATTAAAACATTACTTATGGATCAGCATGTTATCCGTGGAATCGGTAATTCTTATGGAGATGAAATCCTTTATCATGCCGGCATTTCTCCTTTATCCATCGCTAAAATGATCCCGGAAAAACAGGGTAAAAAATTATTTCAAAGTATTGGTTTTGTGCTCAAAAAAGCCATTAAGCAGATTGCTGAAGAAAACGGGGATGAACTTAGAGGCGAATTACGTGATTTTATGCAGGTGCACAGTGCCAAGCTAAAGGAAACAGAAAAGGGAGAAGAAATTTTTTCAGAGAAAATAGGTGGGAGGATGAGTTATTTTGTAAAAGGGCAAGAAATTTTTAAATAATGCCACTATTGGGAGAAGATTGCATATTAATTGCCATTTTCTAATGCGGTTACTGAAAATATAAACCCGACACTATATACATTTGTGATTTTCACATTGGAAGAGGATGCAAGCATTTTTCGAAGCCTGAAAATAAATACATCAAGACTTCTTCCTAAAAAGTAATCGTTTTCTCCCCAGATATGAACTAAAATTTCTTCGCGTTTAATAATAATATTTCGGTTTTTATTTAAATATTCAAGCAGTTCTGCCTCACGCTGTGTTAATGTAATTGGAGATTTTGCAGGTATACAAAGTTCCAGTAAGTCTTTATTTAGGCAAATATCACCTATATTCAGTGTATTGGATACTAATTTATGTTCACGCTCAGTTATTGGGGTTTGATGCCAGGTAATATTCTGGATTCTCAGTACCAGTTCGTCAATATCAAAGGGCTTACAAATGTAATCAACTGCCCCAAGTGTAAGTCCTTTTAACCTATCTGGTTTCTCTTTACGAGCCGTTAGAAAAAGAAAGTACACGTCACTATTCCATTCCCTTATTTTTCTGGCAAACTCAAAGCCATCGATATCCGGTAGCTGAATATCTATAATTACGAGGCTATAATCAAAAGAATTTTTTTGGTAAAGGCTAATCGCTGCGGTGCCCGAAGTACACCAATCTACCGAAAAATCCATCATTTCGAGATACTGACGGGTTACATTCCCCAAATCCTGTTCATCTTCCACATAGAGTAATTTTCTTTTCATGGCAGGTATTAAATTAAAATTAAAATTTCGCTCCCCTTACCAACATTACTGCGCACTTCCAGCTTCCAGTGATGAATCTGCGTGCATTGCTGCACATAATACATACCTAAACCCAAGCCGCTAATATGCTCTCTCCCAAAGTTTTTTCCCCTGTAAAATTTATCAAAAAGATGTTTTATTGTATATTCATCCATTCCTATTCCATTATCTTTTATACTTACCATCAGGCCATTCGGGTTTACGTCAACATCAATGTGTATTTCTTTTGGCTGCTTATCATTATATTTTATTGCATTGTCAAAAATGTTCCACAGCATTGTAGTAACCCAAAATCTATTTAGTAAAACAGACGTTTCATTATCCAAACCCTGGGTGTGAAAGTAAATATTTTTATTATCTATTTTTAAATGGTAATCTTGAATAACCTCAGCTAAAAGCCGGCAAAATATAACCTCGTTTTTTACTATATCGTTATTCACTCGGGTAATATCCATAACCTGGTCAAATAAGTTCTGCAATTGTTTGGTTTGCCTAGCAATAACTTCGGTAAATTCAAGCACGCTGGCTTTACTTTTAAATATTTTCTCATTTTGAATGGCTTTGTTTGCCACCATAATTGTTGAAATTGGTGTACTGAATTCGTGCGTTATACTATTGATAAAATCAGATTTCATATCCGATATCTTTTTTTGTTTAGACCAGCTTTTAAATGTGAAATAGTAGACGAAAAAGATCAAAAGTAATGCAAACAGGGTTAATACTAAAATTGGGAGCGCAGATTTGAATATATCATACTGCCTGTCTTTTTTGTCTGCATAAAAAGTAACTGTGATATCATATGAATAAGGGATGGATGGTCCCATCGAAACTGAGGTTACCATATTTTGCGATCGTGGATTTTTAAGCTTTCCACCGATTATATAGCCCTGTTGAGACTGTAGCTCTGGTTTTAAAAACGGATATTTTTTCTGATGGTTATATAAAGTAATTGCTTTGTTATTTTTAAAGCGTAAAAGGATGCTGTTTATAACAATCAGGTATTCAAGGTTGTCATCAAGTTTATATTGTTTTTTCGTGTTTTCTACCAAAGAATCAGTCGGATTTTTATCACTCAATTTTTTAAACATATCCGCAAGCAGCGAATCAGTATAAGGGTTATGTACCGAACCTGATTTTAAATATTCCTTTTCCAATGTTTTCATGTTCTTAATCAGGTAGCCATCTACGAGTGAAAAGCCCCCCGAATAGATATTTTCACTACTAATATTTTTTAAGTAAAACTGTTTTAATTTTTGTTTTACTTCAGTTTGATACTGCTCATCTTTCAGTTCAAAAGTATTGTAAATCAAGTAAAATAAAATCCCGAGTAAGATGGTAAAACCGGTAAATGCAGTGAGTTGATATTTTTTGAGTTCGGTCATTTTGTACTAAAATAATAAAAAAAACAGCGGTATAGCTGCGTTAACAATTCGTTATGATTTCATTAACAGCTTTTGAGCGGAATGTGGAATAATTTTGATGACTGATAAATTAAAGACTTAAAGTAGACCAAATTTAAATTGACAATAATAAATAACAATAAATGAAAACAAACTTAAAATCAAAAATCAGCGCAATTTCTGTTGTAGTGCTTAGCTTTTTAGTATCAGGAACTGCTTATTCCCGGGCTATAAATTCTGTTCCATTCCAAAAAGAAGAATTTGTTGAGGTTGCAGCAAATGTAAAATTGCATGTAACCGATCTTGGTAAAGGAAAGCCGGTTGTACTTATACATGGCTGGCCTTTAAGCGATGAAATGTATAAATATCAATATACAGATTTGGTTCAAAAAGGTTTCCGCGTTATTGGTATCACATTGAGAGGATTCGGGCTTTCTGATAAACCAACAGGAAAGTATGACTATGATGTTTTTGCAGATGATATCAAAGTAGTGCTGGATAAATTAAATATCGAAGGGGCAACTTTAGGAGGCTTTTCAATGGGTGGGGCAATCGTAATTCATTACGTAGCAAAATATAAGGCAGCACACGTATCTAAAATGGCTTTATTTGGGGCAGCGGCTCCAGTTTGGACTAAGAGGAATGACTTTAACTATGGCCTTTGGACGAAAGAGGATGTAAACGGACTGATTAAATTAAATGATACTGATCGCGCTCAATTGCTTGATAACTTTGGGAAAATATTTCCCGGTACCTCAACCAGTGTTTCAACAGAAAATGCCGCTTGGTTGGGTTCTATACAGGCTCAAGCATCTTCATATGCAATGGGTGAGTGTCTTAAAGCATTAAGGGATACGGATTTAAGGTCAGATATGAAGGGAATTAAAATTCCTACGCTAATTCTTCATGGAAGGTTAGATAAGATATGTGCATACGATTTAGCTGAACAAATGCAGAAAGCTATACCAGGAGCAAAACTTGTTCCATTGGAAAAAAGCGGGCATGCTCTTTTTGTTGAGGAACTCGATAAATTCAATTCAGAACTGATCAGTTTTATACGATAAAATTTATAGCAATACATTTAACATCATTCGGCCAGTTGGTTTACATTTTGTTTGCCAACTGGTTTTTCCACATTAAATATGAAAAAGCTCTTATTGTTATTCTTCTGCTTAATAACAATCAATTCATTTTCGCAGGGCCCTGAAAAAATGCTCAAAAAATTGGGGATTCAACTTCCGGAGGTGTCTCCGGCAATTGGCAATTATGTAGATGCCCAGCAGGTGGGTAAGTTTATTTTTTTATCTGGAAGAGGACCAAGAAATGAATGCGGAGATTATATAAAGGGCAAATTAGGAGTGGAGCTGACAGTAAAGGAAGGTTATTACGCGGCAAGGATAACTGCAATTAATCAAATTGCGGTTTTGAGAAAAGAGTTGGGCAGTTTGGATAAAATAAAGCGCATTGTTAAAGTTAATGCCTATGTAAATTCGGCACCTTTTTTCTATGATCAGCCAGGTGTAGTAAACGGATTTTCTGATCTGCTGGTGGCTCTATTTGGCAAATCCGGGCGGCATGCACGTACTGCTGTGGGCGTAAATGCACTTCCACTAAATATGGCTTTGGAAGTGGAGATGATTGTAGAAGTAAAGTAATATAGTAAATATCTAAATGTGCTTCTAGTAATGATTAACGCTATCTCCTTATAAATTATTAATATTCAAACCATGCGCTTACCGAACCATTACAAAAAACGATATATTATTCTGGTGGTCATTTTAGCAATTTTTTTGATGATCCAGTTTACTACAACAAAAGTACAGAACAGTCCTCAGCTTGGTCAGATAGAAGTACCTGCACAAGTAAAGCGCATATTTAAAAGGTCTTGTTACAATTGTCATTCCAATCAATCTGAGCTTAAATGGTTTGATAGAATTGCTCCTGTATCTCATCTGGTTACACATGATGTGACAGAGGCCAAGTCGAGATTTAATTTTTCGGAATGGGATAAAATACCAAAAGTTCAACAGGAGGTGTTGTTGTGGGAGATGGTAAATGCTATTGAACAGAAAAAAATGCCCCTGAACCGCTACCTTACTTTGCACCCCGAAGCCAGGGTTTCTGCCTCTGAACTAGCCATGTTAAAACGTTACGTCAACACACTTCCAGGTAGAAAGAGAGTTGATACTAATAAAGTTATAAAAGAGGTAGATCAAGCTCGGGCGGTTAACAACTCAATGAAAGGTATACCTATTTCATTAACTGGTATACCATATTCCGATAATTATAAATCATGGAAAGTAATCAGTATTACCGACAAATTTGATGGGGGCAGCATGCGGATCGTATATGGAAATGATATCATGGTTAAAGCATTGCAAAATAATCAATTGCCTTTTCCTAACGGTGCTGCCATGGCTAAAGTTGTTTGGGCCAAAAAAACAGAAGATGCTGAAGGGAATGTTTTGCCGGGCAATTTTCAGAATGTGCAGTTTATGATTAAAGATGGTAAAAAGTTTAAATCTACCGAAAACTGGGGATTTGCAAGATTCGACGGGCTTAAATTAAAAGCTTTCGGAAAAAATGTATCATTTGCCAAAACGTGTATCAATTGCCACCGATTGCTCGTAAAAGACAACGATTTTGTATTTAATATTCCAAATAACAATGATAAATTTAAGCAACTTAATAAGGATGTTAAATAAGACCGTTTTCATATTTATGGTCTGCTTAACAATTTATTCCTGCAAAAAAGCAGAAATACCATTACTTACATCCTCAAATTTTCCTTTAAAGCATCAAAAAGTTATCACCTCTATAATTAATAATAAAAATGGCACAATCTCCATTAATTATGGAAATGTTGCTGCCCTTAAAGTCGCGAATGAAGGCACGGGCAAGCATCTGGAGGGAGAATGTTATACATTGATCACTTATAAACAAAAACCTATGCCACATTGGTACGGTACAAATATGAACAGCGATATTTTATCGGTCGAAACGGTAAATATTGTACAACATAAAGCCGGAGAAATATCTTATGCATATAAATCCAAATCCTACACGGAAGCTGGCCGACCCTGCCGAAAGGAAAATACCTTAAAAAGAATCAAATTTATAATTGGTCAACCTGCTGCTGTATTGCCCAATTAAGGAACGCTATATTTTATTTCACTTTCAAAATATCTACATTTTCTGCAGTATTAAGAATATTAAACGGTATGATAACTAACTTTAATAGGGTTTTAAGTGCTAACCAATCAACAGGTTATTTCTATTTGAAAATTAATTTTTCCTGGTGGCACATTCTGGTAATTATTGGTTTATTTATTTTTATTTTTTTTTTAATTAAAAGAAAATGGCTCAATCGTTAGGTTGCTAGAAGTTAGAAATCCAAAGCGTAAAAAGATATGTACGGCAGTTTTGCTTCACTTTAAATTTTTGGATATTTATTGTTTTTTTTTAAACGCCAATTATCTTAGATAGCAGATGATTTTTCACCGAACAATAATTTCAGCCATTTAATAAAGGTTCAATTAAAATCCACAGATTTGAAATGCATTAACTTTTAGAGGAATTATAATTTAGAAAAATTCCATTTAAGGTAAGATGTATCGCTATCTTATATTCATTCTTTTGTTTTATCTGTATTAAACGCCTTTATTTGCAAAATACAGTGTTAAAGTAAATTGATTATTCCGATTTTAAGATACGACATTTACGTTGACGGATGGAACATCGGTCGAATTGTATATCTTTGCGATCTAATTGTGAATACGCTATGGGCAAAGTGCTTATACAGGAAACCGAACAATTTATAATGGACGTACTCATTCTCGCATTAGAGATGGGAGGATTTTCCGTAATGGGATCGTTAGGGCTTGAGCCTGACTTTATGGAAAAGATAGCCGATTACCGCCCACATGTTGTGGTGTTGGATTATCGGCTCGATGGAAAAAAAGCAGCAGAAATATGTGCGCTTATCAAGGAAAAATATCCATGCCTACCCGTGCTTGCCTTAAGTTGCAATTCAAATATCCATTTAGATTATGATAAACATGGTTTTGATGATTATATCCGCAAACCATTTGATATTGAGGAGCTTTACACTATTTTACGTAAGTATATTGCAAAATCTGAAGCCTGTGAAGAGGAAATTTCTGATCTATAATTCCAAATTAAATCATCAATCTGTTTAACATTAGCTCAAAACTGATTAAATATTTTTAGCCTTAAAACCCTGCACAGCATTTTTAATTGCGGTTTTGATTTTTGGGAGTAAGCCACTATCGCTTCGTTTTTCTGACAGCAGATCGCTAACAAGCTGGGTGATTTGCTGAATTGAAAAAGGTTTTTCCAATATGGCATCGCAACCATAGTCGGTTAATGAAAATAGAATTTGAGTATAAGCTGAAGTAATAATAATGGGAACGTATTCAAATCCATCTAAAGCGCGGATGGCACCGCAAAGTTCTCCTCCGTTCCATTCAGGCAGCATATAATCCAAAATTACAAGGTCAGGGCGGTAGTTTGCAATAAGTCCTATTGCTTTCTCAGGATCAGGGGAGCCCTGGCATTGATAGCCGTGCAACTCGAAAATTTCCTGTAAAGTTTCAAGTAGCATCAAATCATCTTCAACAATAAATATTTTTTTTGCTTCCATTATACGTGGTTTTTGCTTTGTTGGAGATTTATAATTTTCAAAACCATCTAAACTTGTAAACATGCTGTTTATACTACTAATTTAATCATTTATTTTTCCTACTGCAATGGTTTAATTGTCTTTTCTTCTAGCTGTGCAATGCGAAAAATTTCTCTCGAAATAATACCTACATTTTCCTTTAGCTGGTCCATGTTGCAAAATATTGTATCCAGCGGGATAGGAAGATCTGCCATGGTTTGGGCAAGCACAACCTGAATCATACAGCCACCCGTGTGCTCTTTTGCTCCTTTAAGAAGGTTAAACGTTTCAATGGCGGTTTTTCGGTCGGTTCCCAATGCAAATTTTCCATACGTAATTTCAGTGCCCTTTAAATGAAGTGCCAATGTAATTTCTAATGTTGATTCCATTTGTTCAGGTTTTAGGTTTGCAATGTTCAATAGACTTAACTTTAATTAAAAATGCCGCTTAAAGCGGCATTTTTAATGATAATTAGCTAATCGCAATTTGTCGGGAAACTGCTTTTGCTTCCTCTTTTTTTGGAAGAGTAAGCTTGAGCAAACCATCATTGTAGGTGGCCTGGATGTTATCTACATCCGCACTTTCAGGAAGCGTAAATGCCCTGGTAAAAGCAGAATAGCTAAATTCCCGTCTGTTATAGGTTTTCTCAGATACATTGTTCTCCATGCGTTGTTCTGTCGAGATGGTCAGCATGTCACGCTCAAGCGAAATCTTAAAATCCTCTTTTTTCAGTCCAGGAGCTGCAAGTTCGATATGATACTCCTCATTGGATTCTGAAATGTTTACAGCAGGAATGTTGTTGGTGCGGCGGTCTGAAAAAAATGTGTCGCCTAATACGGATTCGAAAATGTCATTAAAGCCTGGCAATAATGTACTGTTTTTCTTTTCTGGATTGAATTTAACCAATGTCATAGTGAATTCTCCTTTTAATAATTTAATAATAAATGGACTATAAATCAATTAATTTTCTCTAAAACCTTAAGCGGTTCTGGGATTCTTAGATCAAGCTGCGTGCCAATGGTATTTTAATTGATATTTTGTTGCTTTTGAGTTCATTAAACTGAAAAAAAAGCATTTTTCCTGAAAATTTTTCAGTTTAGCGCTGAAAAATTTTCAGCTGGCATTTAGATATTCTTTTACCAAGATTGTCGCACATAAATAGAGTACAAGCCACAGTGCAGCTGTAATAAAGTGATAAAAATTAGGATATATTAGGTGGAAGGATACGCTTATTCGCAAAAGGAAAGATGGATGTGAATTTTGGATTCAAAAATAGCGTAGCGGTAGATCATTTTATGTGTATTCAATTAATACATTGAATACACCTCGTTAAATTTCTTAATTGTGGGCAATGCTGTAGCCTACCTGGTTTATCAAATAATTTATATCAAAAGGTTTGGCAATAAAACCCTGCGCACTGCAAGAGTTTTCTACTTCGGTTTGGCTAGAATGGGCACTCATCATCAAAACAGGAACTTTTTTCGTATTAAAACCTTTCTTGAGTGCTTCACAAACATTTATTCCATTCCCGTCAGGCAACCTGATGTCTAAAAGAAACAAATCTGCATGTTCATGCTTATCTTGCATAAATTCATTAATTGTGGAGAAACTCATTACTTCATATTCTTCATCAATAAGAATCATCTCAATAATACTCCTGATATCCGGGTCATCTTCGAGAACATATATTTTCTTTGCCATAATCTAACCTAATGTTATACCTACTATAAGTGTTTAATCCATTAAATTGTTTTAATTATCGAAAAAGTAGAATTTCAATTTCAACCTTGTACTATAAGATGTGCTAATAATTTTTATTTAACCGATAAGCAGTGTCATCATTTTTAGCGCGTAACTGGTATTCATTCAGGAAATTTTTAACGTCTTCAGGCGGATCGATATTTGCAATTATCCTTTTAATATCAATATCACTGCTTACCGCTTTACGCAGGTTAGTGTCCCAATCATCCAACGCTTCTTCAACCGAATTTCCGCAGCCAAAAATACCATGCTGAGGGTCTGTACCGTAAAGTACGCAAACCGAACCGCCATTTCGAAAAACAGATGGATTAAGTTTTTTGGCAATACCCTTAAGCGGTATTTTAATCAGGTTTTCTTCAGGAATATTCATTTTGATGGTTTTTAATAAAATAAGGAAATTGCTGTTGATGCTTTTTTGTGTCAATTTTAGGGGTAATCTCTTATCGATAGGAATATCTTACCCGTTTTTATTTAGCAATATTGATAAAACATTGAGCTTTGTATTTTGGTTTTTTATTTTTGTTATAAATGGCTATAAATCAGCTATAATGTTTGCAAATTGAATTTATTAAGGGTGTTTAAACAAACAGATGTTGTTTATGGTGTCGCCGGGCCTTTATGTTCCCAATGGTCTTTAATTAATTCGTTGTTTCTTCCAAATTTTAATCTTCTGGCATAGCGATCGCCCCTGATTTTTCCGTTAGCATCCTTTTTACCAAGAAAGATCATAATTGCCCGTCCATCTGTGTCAGTTTTGAGGGCAAGATCATAACGGCCAAATTTCATTTCCAAGAAGGTATCTGGTTGATATGTTTTATTGATAATGTTTAGGAGTGAAGTGTTAGGTTTCATATAATGCTGTAAATGAATTATTTAAGTTTTGCTTCCTGGTTGATTCAACTTAAGTTTGGTTGATGAAAAACCCGGTTGTTTACTGTTAATTTTCTTTAAAATCGAGTAAGGGCTGCAGATTCAATAGAACAGCAACCCTTATCGAAAAAACCAAGCTTATAAAAAACAATATCAAATTCTGGAAAGTTTGTTAAATATTTATTTAAGGTTGTTCTTCATCAGGTCATCCGCTTTGCCATTGATTTTTATTAACTAATTAATCGACATACTTTTTGATGTAAGTTTTTGTAGTCGAAAGGTTTAAAGATAATATCGTCTGCAAGGCTCGGTACTTTTAGTGCCTGAGATTCTAACATAGCAGTAATCAATAAAATCCGGATATGGCCTGTGCCGGTATTTTTCTTAATTATATTGCAGAGTTCTCTGCCGTCGCCTTTATCCAATAAAATATCCATTACCAGTAAATCGGGTTGAAAGTCGGTTATGGTTTTCTCGAGCTGGTCGGAGTGGCAGATACTGGTAACAATAAAAGCTTGGTCTTCGAGGGCCAGTTGTATCACTTCTGCATTGCTCTGGTCGTCATCAAGTACAAGTATTTTTGCCATATGTTTTTTTGCGTCAATCGATAGATAGTTGTTTCACATTATCCAAATAACGATTTTGCCCACAACTTATTCCGAAGCGAATATTTATGCCACTATAGACTGATTAGCCTTTAGTAAAATATCGGTTTTTAGTTTATTGGTTTACCGCATTTGGTTTCTGATCTCTGGAAAATTACAAAACATCTTTTTAATGTTTTCTTCATCCGAAGCAAAACCAGTAGTTGTATTGAAGATTTGGTAGTTAACCCCAACAGTGATGTTAATTACTTGTTTAAAAAGGGTATATATGCGAAAATGAGCACAAATAATTTTGCGGAATAGCCGAAATGAATTTGAACCAGAGTTGAACTATTTTTAAAGACGATACCTCAGGGCGATACTTTTCCCTATTGCTTTAAGCAGGTTGTGGTTGTTGCCAACGGTTAGTTCAGGGCAGTCCCATTCCTTATTTACGCTTCGAACCAGGGTGAGTTCTTCTCCCTGTACACTGATCTTAAATTCTACAGTATCTTTATTGATGTTTTTAGTGAGCACACTGTAGGTGTAATCTCTGTTTTCAAAGGTGATTCGCATTGGTAAACTCATTAATGCAAAGATAATGTATAAAAAGCGTTGCCAGGAAATCTTTTATTCCACACCTTCAGGTAAATTGGTTAATAACTTGCTGTATGTTTTGGTGATAAGCTTGGTAAAATCAAAATGCTTTTAAAAAATTAGATTCTGTATTGCTTGCTATGGGTATTTTTATTTAAGCAATTCTGCAGTTTTTTCCTTAATAAATGCTTCTTTATCTTCTTTTACGTGATCAAGCAATTGTTTCCTATCGGTTGGTAACGTAAAATACTTATCGGCCCAAAGGTTTATCTCAATCATGAGTGGGAGCAGATCGATACCTTTCTGTGTAAGCTTGTACAATACTTTGGCTTTACTCTGCGGATGGTCTTCTTTGGTTATTATTGCATTTGCTTCCAGCATTTGTAACCTCGAGGCCAAAATATTGGTTGCTATTTTCTCATCCGATTTCAAAAAATCGCTGTAAGTACATTGTTTGCACATCATGAGGTCTCTAACAATAAGTAGCGACCACTTGTCTCCCCAAACATCAAGGGAGCTACTAATGGGGCATTCAGATCTTTTTTTTAAATCCATTATAAATTATTATTAAAAACTACTTGCAGAATGAAAGTAGTTTATATCTTTGTACTTGCAAAACGCAAGCAAATTTAGCGATTATATCTTAAATGTGAATGGCAATAATGCAAAATTATAATATTTAAGGCTGTCGAAATGCCAGGATTGTTGCAATAATTGGTAGATAAATCTTAATAAATTTTACACATAAAACTCACTCGTATGAACTTAAAGGGCAAAAACATTCTTATAACCGGAGGTGCATCGGGCATAGGGTTAGAAGCGGCCAAACAATTTTTAGCAATTGGTGCAAAAGTGATCATTACCGGCAGAAATCAGATAAAACTCGACGCTGTAAAAAATAAATATCCAGCCATTACTGCCATACAAAGTGATGCCGGAAATAAAGCAGATGCTCAATCTCTTTTTGATCAGGTGGGAAAGTTGGGGGGCATTGATATTTTATACAACAATGCTGCGGTTCTGGTTCCGCCATCAAATTTGGGCATTGCAAATGAAAAACATGTTGAAGGTGCTATATCCGAAATGGAAGTGAACTACCTGGGGGTAATCCGGTTGAACAATATTTTTCTGGAAATGCTCAAATCCAGAAATGATGCTGCAATAATTAATACCACATCCATTCTAAGTTTAGCTCCTTCATTAATAGAAGCTACTTATTCATCTTCTAAAACAGCACTGGCCTTTTACACGGTATCTCTTCGTGAGCACCTTAAAATTATTGGCAGTAAATTAAAAATATTTGAGCTGATTCCACCGCTCGTGGCTACGGAAATGACTGCAGATCGGAATGATAAAAAAATATCTGTTGAAGAAATGGTGAAAGGCTTGATTAAAGGCTTAGAAAATGACCAATATACCATCAAAGTAGGCGATGCAAAAGTTTTTAATCTTGTAAACAGGTTGTTTCCAAAAACAGCTTTTAATATCATAAACCCGAAGAAAAATCACCACCTTATTAAATAATTAAGAATGAAAGCATTTATCATCACAAAATATACTAAAGTCGATCTTCAATTTGCAGATATTCCGGTGCCAGAGGTTGGAGATAACCAGGTTTTGGTAGTCGTGCATGCGGCAAGTGTGAATCTTTTGGATAAGAAAATAAAGACAGGAGAATTTAAACTCATACTGCCCTATAAATTCCCCCTTGTTTTGGGGCATGATGTAGCGGGTATAATTACAAAAGTTGGAAAAAATGTAACTCGTTTCAAAGTAGGGGATGAAGTATATGCACGGCCATCAGATTTTGCAATTGGTACCTTTGCCGAATTTATTGCAATTAAAGAAAGTGATATAGCACTCAAGCCAAAAAATCTTTCGATGGAAGAAGCAGCTGCTGTTCCATTGGTAGCATTAACGGCATGGCAGGCCCTGGTAGAAAAAGCAGATCTTAAAAAAGGCCAGAAAGTATTTATTCAGACAGGCTCCGGAGGTGTGGGAACAATTGCGATACAACTGGCTAAATATCTGGGCGCAACCGTAGCCACCACAGCAAGTGAAAAGAGTTTTGAAATGTTGAAAAATCTTGGTGCAGATGTGTTGATTGATTATAGAAAGCACGATTTTGAAGATTTGATTGAGGGTTATGATGTGGTATTGAATAGTCAGGATAATAAAACGCTCGAAAAATCATTAAGGATATTGAAACCAAGTGGAAAAGCAATTTCTATATCCGGCCCGCCAACACCCGATTTTGCAAGGAGGGTAGGAGCACCCTGGTTTGTGAAAATAATATTGTCGCTGATTAGCTTAGGCATTCGTAATAAAGCAAAGAAATTGGGTATTGATTATTCATTTTTGTTTATGAAAGCCGATGGTGGCCAGTTACAAACTATCACTAAACTGATTGAAAGAGAGAAAATCCGCCCGGTAATTGATAAAGTATTTTCGTTTAATGAGGTAAATGAGGCGTTGAAATATGTAGAAAGTGGACATGCAAAAGGAAAAGTGGTTATTAAAATAAAGTAAAAGCCAGAACGGATAAAAAATGATATTGCCCAACAGTTATCAAAACAGCAAAAAAAATCATTACAGCAGTTAAACCTCATTTTGTATAAAGTAAATAAAAAGTTTGAATTTATTAGCTTTGTTGCATGAAGTCAGTAATGGAATGCAGTGTGGCCGGTTTTAAAAAAAATGAATTGCAAACCAGGGGGTATAAAGTTCATCGGATTGCCGGTGAGGCATATCCTCCTTTAGTATACGGGCGACGGGATTATTATAAAGTTGTGTTGGGTAATGGTGATATGAAAATTTGTTATGGAGACCAAACCATTCGTGTAAACGGCACTTTTCTTTTTTTTGGAAACCCTCATATTCCGTATTCTGTTGAACACCTCTCGCGCGGCCAGAGTGGTTATGCCTGTCTTTTTACCGAAAGTTTTATTGATGGAAGGGAACGTGCAGACAGTTTGCTTAATGCTGCTATATTCCGCTTTGAAGGGATGCCAGTGGTACCTGTTAATGAAGAGCAGGCGGCGTTTATCTCCGGGCTTTATGAACGGATGCTCCTTGTTTATGGTAGTGATTACAGCCATAGAGATGAAATGTTCAAAAATTGTATCGACCTTGTTATCCATGAAGCATTGCGAATTATGCCCCAGGAAAGGCTTCAGGAAAAAAATGCTGCTACAAGGATGACCCACCTGTTTATGGAGCTTCTTGAAAAACAGTTCCCAATTGAAAATATAGAAAATCCGTTGCGGATGCGTACTGCACAACACTTTGCCGAAAGCCTTGCAGTACATGTAAATTATTTAAACCGATCTGTAAAGGAAGTTACAGGTAAACCCATTTCTGTTCATATTGCAGAGCGTATTGCAGCTGAAGCAAAGGCACTTTTACAGCATACCAACTGGAGTATTGCTGAAATTGCGTATGGGCTTGGTTTTGAATACCCTACCTATTTTAACAATTATTTTAAAAGGGTTACCGGCAGCATACCAAATTCCTTTAGAAAGGGATAAGTAAAAAGTATGAATATCATACTTTTTGGTTTGATTCTCTTTAGCTTTACGACGCTAATAACCAGAATTTTGAAGTAATAAAATGAGATTTTATTCAGCAAGGTTTGCCGAAGCATTTCTTTTATAATTTATTGCAAAAATGATGGAAAAATTAAAATTTAAAGCACCTTTCGGTGTACCCGTACCAGTTATAACAGTTAGTCCGATAAACATGGCTACTTTTAATAATCGTGGTAACGAACTGCAGGTACGTATTTCTGCTCCCTCTACTGGAAATAATTTACCGATTATTGTATTTGCGCATGGTTATGGCCAGTCATTAGATAGCTATGCACCGCTTGTAAACTTTTGGGCAGCACATGGTTTTGTTGTTGTGCAGTGTACTTTTCTCGATTCAAGACGGTATGCGATCCCGGCTGATGATCCACGCACACCTTTGTTATGGAAATTTCGGGTTGAGGATGTAAAACACATGCTTGATGAACTTGATGCAATTGAAGGGTACATTCCTGGGCTTAAAGGCCGTACAGATCGAAACCGGATTGCCGCTGTAGGCCATTCTTTTGGCGCACAAACCACAGGTATGCTATTGGGGGCAAGGATTATTCAACCCGATGGAAAACTAGGTGAAGATTTGTCTGATGACCGGATTAAAGCTGGTGTGCTATTAACGCCAGCAGGAAAAGGAGGAGCCGATTTAAGTGCTTTCGCAGCCGAGAATTTTCCTTTTATGAATCCAAGTTACACGGAGATGACCACCCCTTCGCTGGTTGTGGCAGGGGATAAGGATATATCGGCACTAACGGTTCGCGGTTGGGAATGGTTTACTGATGCCTATTATTTAAGCCCGGGTGCGAACGCCTTGCTTACTCTTTTTGGTGCAGAGCATGGCCTTGGCGGAATTTCGGGTTATGAAGCCGCAGAAACAACTGATGAAAATCCTGATCGGGTGGAGGCAGTTGCATACCTGAGCTGGGCTTATCTTACCTCAGCTTTGTATCCAGAAAACAATTCCTGGTCAGAAGCTTCTAAGTGGTTGATTGATAGTACTAATGCAATAGGAAAAATAGACGTTAAGTAATTGAGAATCAAATTACCTATTGTTAAAGCGCATTCTATTCATAGCTTTTCAATAAACCAGGTTTTTAATGGGCAGAATGATTCGAGTAATCTTAATCCCACGAAT
>Ga0308165_1003247_pt1 | contig 17758 bp, 14 predicted proteins | sample PhyWR2_FD_201032 | JGI IMG/M metagenome (GOLD analysis project Ga0308165, IMG submission 201032) | Phyllosphere microbial communities from UC Gill Tract Community Farm, Albany, California, United States - DLSLW.R2 | ecosystem: Host-associated > Plants > Phyllosphere > Unclassified | place: USA...
CATAAAATCGAATAAACAGAACGGTTTAGCGACAAGCAAAATCATTCTTAAACTGGCTTATTTCTACGGAAAGACTGTCGAAGAAAGTTCGGGCGTTTTGATTAAAGGCATGAACAACGCAGATCAGTGCACTGATCGTTATTATCAGCATGGTTTCATGCTGGTTGTGACGTGCGTTCTGTCGTTTGCCGCCTTTCTGTTCGCAATAGACCTTTCTGCACTCGGCGGCGAAGCGAGCCGTGGGCTCCCCGGTAAAATGGCTGCGCAGCAGATTGATAGCGCACCTGCACTTCCCTCACGTCAACATTCCACCCCGGCAACCCAGCCGATGCGTGCTGTCCTGACAGATGCGATAGCAGCGAAAATCAAGGCAGCTTATCCTCACGGAAATGGCGACGGGATCGCATTTTTCTCCATCCAGATTGTCGTTTATGATGGGCAGCATGTCGAAGCTGCCACAAGCCCTCACTTTTTGAGGCTTTCGCAAAGCAGCTATGCTTCTGCCCGCGCACCACCAGAGATGGTGTAAATCCTTCTTTTGAAGGTGGCTTCGGCCAACCCTGAATCAATTACGAAATAATGTGCGATAAGCCTTTGTTTTTAATACAAACTTATAAGCACTCAATATCCGGAATTTCAACTCATGCGTACTTCTAAATGGGTCGCTGTGCTTTATGGACTGATCGTTTTGATCGGTATCATTATTGCCTTGCCCAATTTTTTCACAAAAACACAGCTCGAGGCAATGCCGTCGTGGTTCCCAAAACGACAGGTTACACTTGGTCTTGATCTGAGTGGCGGCTCCTACCTCGTTCTCGAAGTGGATGCAGCGAGCCTCAAGAGTGACCGTATGCGCGCGCTTCTTGATGATGCGCGTGGCAAGCTGCGCGCTGAACGCATTCAGCCTCAGTCTATCCGTGCAGTTGGCGACTCCGTTATTGTGACGATCCCGGATGCCGATCAGCGCGCGAAGGCTGATACAGCGCTTAAAACCCTGATCTCTCAGGTTAACACGACCGGGTTCGGCACCGCGATTAACGACATTGATGTAACCAGCAGTGACAACCAGGTTCGTCTGACCTTGACACAGGCCGGCTTTACATACCGCCTTGATGCAGCCCTTCAACAGAGCCTTGAAATCATCCGTCAGCGCGTTGATCAGGTCGGTGTTGCCGAACCATCAATCCAGCGCGTGGGTTCTGACCGCATCGTTGTTCAGCTTCCAGGTCTTCAAGACCCAGCACATCTTCGCCAGCTTCTGGGAAGTACCGCGAAGATGAGCTTCCACATGGTCGCAGACGCAAATCCGAATGACGCACCACCTCCAGGCGTCAGCATCCTGCCGGATTCTAAAGATCCAAACATCAAGTATCCGGTTGAAGATCAGATCGCGCTTTCAGGCGAACGCCTGACCGATGCGCGTGCAGGATTTGATCAGCGCACCAATGAGCCAATCGTTTCGTTCCGCTTCGATAGTCTTGGCGCGCGTCAGTTCGCAGATATTACAACCAAAAATACAGGCCGTCCCTTCGCTATCGTCCTCGACGGCAAAGTCCTGACCGCACCACGAATTAATGAGCCGATCACAGGCGGCTCTGGCCAGATTACTGGCAGCTTCACGGTTCAGGATAGTGTTGTACTTTCTGCACTGCTCCGCGCTGGTGCTTTGCCTGCTCCGCTGACGGTTATTGAAGAACGCACCGTTGGCCCAGATCTCGGCGGCGATGCTATTAAGATGGGTCTGGTTACGGGTATCGCAGGGTTTATTCTTGTCGCGGTATTCATTCAGCTGCTTTATGGCGTCTGGGGTCTTATAGCGAACGTAGCGCTTCTCTTGCATACCGTTCTGACCTTCTCGGCACTCAGCCTCATTGGGGCAACACTTACGCTACCCGGTATTGCAGGTATTATTCTGGGTATCGGTATCGCGGTTGACGCGAATATTCTGATCAACGAACGTATCCGAGAAGAAACGCGCAAGGGCCTTGGCGCAATGGCGGCGCTCGATAAGGGCTTCCACAGCGCTTTTGCGACAATTGTCGATTCGAACGTAACCTCACTGATTTCGACACTCCTGCTCTTCATGTTTGGCACTGGCCCAGTACGTGGTTTCGCCGTTGCCATGATGATTGGCATCGTGATCTCGATGTTTACTGACGTTACGCTCGTGCGCATGGCGATGGCTTGGTATGTCCGCACGCGTAAGCTCAAGGTGCTTATCATCAAGCCTTTCATGAGGATCGCGCCGGAAAATCCAAACTTCCGGTTCATGAATGCCCGCTTCCTTGGTATCGCAACCTCTATCGTGTTGTCGCTTGCTTCGATCGGCCTCTTCTTCAAGCCGGGCCTCAATTATGGCATTGACTTCAAGGGCGGCATTCAGGCCGAAATCACCACGTCACAACCTGCCGATCTTGCGCAATTGCGTGAGAAACTCGGTGGACTTGGTCTTGGTGAAGTAGCTCTGCAGTCCGCTGGTAGCCCGAACGATGTTCTGATCCGCATTCAGCGTCAGGATGGTGGCGAAGAAGCGCAGACTGTTGCCGTCAACAAGATGCGTGAGGCAATTGCCGCAATCGATGCCGGCGCGAAAATCGAACGTACCGAAGTCGTCGGACCAAAAGTCTCGGGTGAACTCGCGCGTTCTGGCTTCATCGCAGTCTTACTATCTGCCCTTGGTATGCTGCTCTATCTTTGGTGGCGATTTGAGTGGTTCTTCGCGGTCGGCGCGATTATCACGCTCATTCTCGATACAACAAAGATGGTTGGCTTCTTCGCGCTGCTACAGCTCGACTTCAACCTGACGGCCATTGCAGCGCTTTTGACCGCTATCGGTTACTCGGTAAACGATAAGGTCGTGGTTTATGACCGTATGCGTGAAAACATGCGTCTTTATAAATCAAAGCCGCTGCGTGAGATCGTAGATATGAGTATCAATCAGGTTCTCATCCGCTGTATCTATACCTCTGTGACGACGTTCCTCTGCTTGCTGCCAATGGCAATCTGGGGCGGAAGCGCGGTGCATAATTTTGCCGTGCCAATGCTGTTCGGTATCTTTATCGCAACAACCTCGTCGATCTTCATTGCAGCACCGATCCTGCTTCTCCTTGGCAACTGGTGGCAGCACCGTCAGGAAGCGCATCAGGCCGCAATTGAAGACAGTGCAGCAGCACAGAAGTAAGCTCATTGCCGGGCATGGTTTTTGCCATGCCCGGCTTCTTCCATAAAAGTTCGCATGACTGAAATCGGGAAGGCCCCGCTATGCCCCATGACACGCCTCTGATTGCGACAATCGTCATTGGTCTGTGTCTGGCATTCATCTTCGGCACCATCGCCACCCGATTAAAAATCTCTCCCCTCGTTGGCTATCTTCTCGCAGGCGTCATTGCTGGCCCGCACACACCGGGCTTCGTTGCTGATCAGGATCTGATCCTTCAGCTGGCCGAAATCGGCGTTATTCTGCTGATGTTCGGCGTCGGCCTGCATTTCTCTCTCAAAGACCTTCTATCCGTTAAAGCTATCGCTGTTCCCGGCGCACTGGCGCAGATTGCGACAGCTGCAGCACTCGGCACAGCGCTTGGCTTAGCGCTTGGCTGGGATGTAAAAGCCGGTTTGGTTTTTGGTCTGGCACTTTCAACGGCAAGTACCGTCGTGCTCCTGCGTGCAATGCAGGATATGCGCCTCATTGATACAGAGCGCGGGCGTATTGCGATTGGCTGGCTCATTGTTGAAGACCTCGCCATGGTCATGGCGCTGGTGCTTTTGCCAGCCCTTGCCAGTATTGGCAGAGAAGCTGGCCATGCCGCAACAAGTGACCCTATTGCTCAATGGCTGGGCCTTGGCATTGGCGGCATTATTCTGCTGACGATTGCAAAAGTTGTCGTCTTCATAGCGCTCATGCTGGTTGTAGGACGCAAGGTCATCCCATGGCTTTTGAACGTCATCGTTCAAACCGGCTCGCGCGAATTGTTCCGCTTAGGCGTTTTGGCGATTGCGCTTGGGGTAGCCTTTGGTGCGGCGCATTTGTTTGGCGTATCCTTCGCGCTCGGCGCATTCTTCGCTGGCATGGTGATGAGTGAATCGGAACTCAGTCACCGCGCTGCAGAAGAATCTCTGCCACTACGTGATGCTTTCGCAGTCCTTTTCTTCATATCTGTGGGCATGTTGTTTGATCCGATGAGCCTCATTCGTGATCCCCTGCCCCTTATTGCGACGCTTGCTATTATCCTCGTGGGCAAGTCGGTTGCAGCATTCTTTATCGTTCGCGCATTCAAACGTCCTGTTGGGACAGCGCTCACTATTTCCGCCAGCTTAGCGCAGATCGGCGAATTTTCGTTCATTCTTGCAGGGCTCGGCGTTGGGCTTAATCTTCTGCCACCAGAAGGGCGCGACTTGATCCTTGCAGGCGCTATCCTGTCGATCTTCCTCAATCCGGTAATGTTCATAGTCGCAGACCGTCTGCGACCATGGATCGAAACGCGCCTCGGCGTTCAGCCATCCGATATCGATAACGCGGATGCTGACATCAGTATTTCTGAACCTGCAAAGCGTCCTCAGAGCAAGCTCAGAGATCATACGGTGATTGTCGGATATGGTCAGATTGGCCGTCGCGTGGCGGCAAATCTTCAGGAAAATCATATTCCTTTCCTCGTTGTCGAAGATTCGCCAAAGATTTATTTCAGATTGAAAGAAATCGGCATTGAAGCTATTGCGGGCAATGGCTCGGATGCTGAAATATGGGATACGGCGAATCCATCTTTTGCCCAAAATGTTGTGATTGCAATTCCGAATGCTTTTGAGGCAGGACGCATCACAAGTCTTGCAAGGCAGGCGAATCCAGATGTGCGCATTGTTGTGCGTGCCTGTTCGCAAGCCGAAGCTCAATATCTGCACGATCTTGGTGCAGACTCTGTCATTCTCGGCGAAGCAGAAATCGCCGCAGCAATGGAAAAGGCGATAAACAAGGAAGAACGGATTACGAGCGTTTCCACGATACACGCAAAGTCCGGGGCGGATGACAAAGGGGAATTTAATGCGAATTGAACGTGCGGTGGCCAGTTAATGAAGTTCAAGGATTATATCTGGCCGATCATTGGCCTTTGTGCAGTCGCTATATCTGTTTGGCTTCTCTATCGGGAACTGCGTAGTATTTCTCTCGATGACGTTCTGGATAGTCTTTACGCAATTCGCGCGCATCACTGGCTTCTGTCTGCCGCAGCCGCCCTTCTCGCCTATAGCTCGCTAGCCGGATATGATCGCATCGCTCTGCTTCATCTGCGTCGCAAAATATCCTGGCTTTTCATCGCCCTGTGCTCATTCACAACCTACGCTTTGTCGCACAATATCGGCGCATCGGTGGTATCGGGTGCTGTGGTTCGTTACCGCGCCTATTCTTCGCAGGGCATGCCGGGCAGCGAAATTGCCGTCCTGATTGCCTTCTGCTCCTTCACATTCATTCTGGGTGTGATCATCACTTCGAGTATCGTTCTGCTTCTCGAACCGCATATTCTGATGCGCTTCAATGAGGAACTGACCCCGACCATCTCCGTCATTATCGCATTGGTGATGCTGGCGTTTGTTCTGCTTTATATTTTCGGAAGCTGGCTCCAGCTTCGCCCTTTGCAGATCGGCAAGTTTCGTCTGGAATATCCGCGTCTGCCTGTGGTGACACAGCAGCTTATCGTCGCTCCGCTGGAGCTCATTGGTGCCGCCGGTATTATCTATTTCGCACTGCCGGAAGCTGGAAATCCGGGCTTCCTGATCATTCTTGGTATCTTTCTGGTATCATTCTCAGCAGCACTCATTTCACACGCGCCCGGGGGGCTCGGTGTACTTGAACTGGTGTTCCTCACAGGCTTACCAGATATGAACCCAGCTGATGTTTTGGCCGCTCTGATCGTATTCCGTCTGCTCTATCTTCTCATTCCATTTGCAATGTCGTTGATTGTGGTGCTCGTTTTCGAGAAATCGCAATTCGTGCTTCGCTGGAACGATAAGCAAAAAAAATAGCATTGCAGAGGCGGGATTATTTTTTACACTCCCGCCTCTAATTGAATTTATTTTCCTTAAAATGATATGAAATAGCGTTTATCTTGGAAATTGCTTCGCATAACCTCCCAATGCAGAGCAAAAACAGCCTCCCAAGACATTTTCCAAGAGGAACTAACGCATGCCTGCGACATTGATCATCCCCGGTTATAAGGGATCGGAAGCAGGCCACTGGCAGCGCCAATGGTTGCATGACGATCCGTCAGCAGTGCTCGTCGAACAAGACGACTGGCACTATCCGGTGCTATCCGACTGGATGCACGCGCTCGAAGCCAAACTCGCCGAAAATCCCGGCGCAGTTCTGGTTGCCCATAGTCTTGGTTGTATTCTTGTTTCTCATCTCGCAAGCCGCCCGGCTGCGGCCCATGTTGCTGGCGCGCTTCTGGTCGCACCAGCAGACGTTGAAACCATGTCGCGCCGCGACAGCCGTTTTGCGAGCTTCTCACCTTTACCGCGTCATGAACTGGCATTTCCGTCGATTGTCGTTGCCAGCCGCGATGACGAATATATGAGTTTCGCCAAAGCCGAAGCTATCGCCAATGTCTGGGGTTCAGGCTTCGTTGATGTCGGCCATGCAGGACATATCAATGTGGCCAGTGGCTTCACGCATTGGCCGGAAGGCGCAATTCTCGCGTCGTCTCTACAAAGAGAACCAACAACACACACGCTCTCCCAAGCAGCGTGACCGCGAACCGCCCGCTTTCTTAAAGCCGGGCGGTTTCATTTTTTCATAAGCGCATCTTCGCCGAAAACCGCTTAACACTTTTCGGGATGCGCTTTAGCTATCCTGTTTGCGCTCAAGCCAGATTTTAAAAACCAGTGTCACAAGCGCTATCAACGCCAATGTTGAAGCGGCAGCAAATGCCCCTGCTACGTTATAATCATTAAACAGCAGTTCGACCTGCAAAGGCAGTGTATTGGTTTTACCGCGAATAGCGCCCGATACGACAGATACCGCGCCAAACTCACCCATCACACGCGCATTACAAAGCACAGCGCCATAAAGCAGCGCCCATTTGATGTTGGGCAGCGTGACATAGAAAAATGTCTGCCAGGCATTCGCTCCAAGCGTCAGAGCAGCCTCTTCCTCATCGCTGCCTTGCACTTCCATCAACGGAATAAGCTCACGCGCGACAAAGGGTGATGTCACGAACAAACTCACCAGAAAGATCGCCGGAACCGTGAACATGATCTTGATGTCGTAACTCTCAAGCAACGGGCCGAGCAGTCCTTGTGAGCCATATAAGAAGAGATAGGTAACACCCGCCACAATCGGCGACACCGAAAACGGGATTTCGACAAAAGTGATCAGCAACCTGCGCCCCGGAAACCGAAACTTCGTGACAAGCCACGCCACGCAAACGCCGAACGCCATATTGATTGGCACAACGACAATCGCCGTCAGGATCGTCAGCCAGACCGCATGCAATGTATCGGGCTTCAGGATTTCGCTGAAGAAGACACCGACGCCCTTGCTGAATGCATAGGAAAAAATGATCGCCAGCGGCGCCCCAATACAGACCGCGGAAAGAATAGCTGCAAGGCCAATCAGCAGATTACGGACGGGACCGGGCGCATTGCGCGCCTGAACACTAGCGCTCTGCATAGCGAAGCTGCCTTGCCTGAATAAGATTGGTCACGAGAAGCATGAAGAACGCCATCAAAAGCATGACAAAAGCCAAAGCAGCCGCTGCCGGATAATCATATTCATCGAGCCGGATGAAGACGAGAAGCGAGGTCACTTCCGTTTCAAAAGGCAGGTTGCCGGAAATGAAAACAATGGATCCAAACTCGCCAAGGCTACGTGCAAAAGATAGCGAGGCACCTGCAAGAAAGCCCGGAAAGATAGTCGGCCAGATAATATGCGAAAAAATCTGCCACGGCTTTGCACCAAGGCTCCGTGCGGCCTCTTCAACATCAGCACTCATGTCTTCCAGCACCGGTTGCACGGTGCGGATGACAAAGGGAATACTCGTGAAAAACATCGCAACCATGATGCCCATCGGCGCATAGGCAACCTTGATGCCAATCGGCTCAAGGTATCTTCCAAACCAGCCATTGGGCGCAAACAGCGTGACCAATGCCAGACCCGCAATTGCTGTCGGCAGTGCAAAAGGAAGATCAACAGCCGCATCGATCAACCGCTTGCCCGGAAACTGATAACGCGACAAAACCCATGCCAGCAGCAAGCCAAACAACCCATTGAAGACGGTGGCCACCGCTGCCGCACTGATTGTTATGCGAAACGTCGCCAAAGCGCGTTCAGATGTGACAATTCTCCAAAAATCGCTCCAGCCAAGGCTTGCAGTTTTCAGGATCATCGCAAGCAGCGGCAAGGCAACAATCACCGCCAGATAAAGCAAAGTGCAGCCGAGGGTCAGCCCGAACCCCGGCAGCACCGAATTACGTTTCATGCTCAGAAGCGACAATGGATTTTTCCAAAAGAAAGGCGGGGTCGAATACCCCCGCCGGGTAGTTTTGTTTACTTAGCAGTAAAGAGCTTATCAAGCACGCCACCTTCGGCGAAATGATCTTTCTGCACCTTGTCCCAGCCGCCAAAAGCATCTTCAACGGTTACAAGACGAACATCAGGATAAATATCCTTGTGCTTAGCAATCACATCCTTGTCGTGCACGCGGTTGAAATTCTGCGCGAGAATTTCCTGACCTTCAGGCGAATAGAGATAGTCGAGATAAGCTTCAGCAATCTTGCGCGAACCACGCTTGTCAACAACCTTATCAACAACCGTTACCGGGAACTCTGCAAGCAGGCTCACTTCAGGAACAACAACATCATATTTGTCAGCGCCAAGAACCTTTTCAGTCCCACGGGTTTCCGCTTCAAATGTCACGAGAACATCGCCGATACCGCGTTCAGCAAAGGTGGTGGTTGCACCACGGCCGCCGGTATCAAATACAGGTACGTTCTTGAAAATCTTACCGATAAATTCGTGAACCTTGTCCTGATCGCCCTTGAAGGCTTCATTCGCATAGGCAGTCGCTGCAAGATAGGTATAGCGTGCATTGCCGGAAGTCTTAGGATTTGGGAACACAACTTTCACGTCTTCACGTGCCAGATCATCCCAATTCTTTATGCCCTTTGGATTGCCTTCACGCACCAAGAACGCTGGGAACGAATAATAAGGCGAGGAATTGTTCGGCAGACGCTTCTGCCAATCAGCCGGGATCAGATCGCCCTTGTCATGCAAAACCTGAACGTCAGTTACCTGATTGAAGGTTACAACATCGGCTTCTAAGCCTTCTAGGATTGAACGGGCCTGCTTGGAGGAACCGGCATGAGACTGATTGACGGTGAGGTCTTCGCCGTTCTTGGCTTTCCAATCGGCCACGAATGCCTTGTTGACCTGTTCGTAAAGCTCACGCGCAATATCATAGGAAACGTTGAGAATTTCTGTCGGCTGCTGCGCCTGCACGGGGACAGCACCCAAGCCAAGAGCTACCGCCGCATATAGAATAATTTTCTTCATAGATCGCACCCTTCTCACTTTGCTTGCGCAAAGCGCCCATAAATCGACTTTCATTGGGAAACAAATCTACAGAGAGATAAACAAGAATCAATCTAAATCATTGATTTAAATATATAAACTACTTTCAGAACCATTATTGGAAACCGCGCCTAGCAGAAAAATCCGGTTGAGAATAATTTTCTAAATAGCCTTTAAAACACGCAATAAAAGCCAGAAAGCCGGAAGCTTTTGCTTCCGGCTTTCGAAACTTAATCCGCTTGTTAGAGCTTACCAGAACCCACGATGCTGCCAGCACCAGAGAAAATTTTGCTCGCCACGCTCAACGCGATTACGGCGTCGCCGGGCAATTTCATCAGCATTCAGCTTCATGCCGCGCCACTGTTGTTCCAAAGATGACATGACTGCCTGTGCGCCACTTTTCAGGCTTTTAATCAGCAATAGAAATTTGCGGTTCATAACAGCCTCCCGTTAGCATCAACACTTCAAAGCCGCGTTTTCGCCACAACATTGAACGATGTGTTAATTTTGAAGGCTTCTACGAGAAAGTCAATATCCTACATATTCTATAGGAATTAACAGGATGAAATATTTTGCGAGCAACCGTGCGGCTACTCGCAAAATTATTCCGTTTTATACCTCGTAATCGTCAACCGGCCGAATACGAACCTTTTCGACATGCCGACCATTCATCGAATGGATCGTAAATTCGAACCCGTCGGAAACGAAGCTCTCGCCACCCAAAGGCAAATGCCCAAGGTGCCAGATGACATAACCGGCCAGCGTCGTGTAACGATCACTGTCATCCACAAGATCGCGTTGAAGGATACTGCTCATACGACGAATGTCGGTGAAGCCATCAACCAGATAACCACCCTGCCCATCCGATTCTGCAACAGATGCTTCTTCGTCTTCATCCGGGAATTCGCCAGCGATGGCTTCAAGCACGTCTGTCGGTGTAACCACACCTTCGAACGAGCCGTGCTCGTCAATCACCACAGCAAGCTGTACTGGTGAAACACGCAACTGCTCCATAACGCGCAGAACATTTGCATTTTCATGCACCACGAGCGGCTGCTTGACCACATTATTCCAGTCAATTGGCTTCTTGTCGCTCATATCGAGCAACAAGTCCTTGACCAGTGCCACACCGACAAATTCATCGACCTGACGGCGTGCAACCACGACCCGCGAATGCGAAAGCTCGCGAATTGCCTGATGCAATTCCGCTTCGTCTTCATCGAGATCAAGCCATTCGATCTCATTGCGCGGCGACATGATGGTGCGTACAGGGCGATCTGCAAGATCGAGAACGCCACGGATCATCTCTTTTTCTTCTGGAAGGAAGATGTCGTTCGATGCCGTTTGCTGCGCAATCACATCAACCGTATCAGAGAGCGGGTTGTCGTCGCGCTGACCACCGAGGAGCCGCAAGACGGCTCCTGCGGTGCGCTCGCGCAAATCGTTGGTTGTCACCAGCTTCTCACGGTTCTTACGCGCCATCTGGTTGGCTGCCTCGATCAATACCGAGAAGCCAATAGCGGCATAGAGATAGCCCTTTGGAATATGGAAGCCAAAGCCTTCAACAACCAGACTGAAGCCGATCATCATCAGGAAGCCAAGGCAGAGAATAACAACCGTCGGATGTTTATTCACAAAATCCATGAGCGGACGTGCTGCGAGCATCATAACGCCAACAGCGATAACGACTGCGATCATCATCACAGGAAGATGCTGCACCATCCCGACAGCTGTAATCACGCTATCAAGCGAGAACACCGCATCAAGCACAACGATCTGAACAATGACCTGCCAGAAGACAGCATGAACAACACGCGAGTTCTTTGGCCCATGGGCACCTTCAAGGCGCTCATGCAACTCCATTGTACCCTTGGCGAGCAAGAAGAGACCACCGACCAGCATGATAAGGTCGCGACCAGAGAATGAAAGCTCCATCACGGTAATCAGCGGTTCGCGCAGCGTCACGATCCACGAGATCGACGCCAGAAGCGCAAGGCGCATGACCAAGGCCAGTGTGAGACCAATTATACGCGCACGATTACGCTGATGCGGCGGAAGTTTATCGGCGAGAATTGCGATAAAAACGAGATTGTCGATGCCGAGAACAATCTCCAGCACCACCAATGTTACCAGACCAATCCAGGCATTGGGGTCGGCAATCCAGTCCATGGACCAATCCATGATGTGTCGGCTCCTATAAAATCAAAAAGAAGGGAAAACAGAAAAAACGCCGCATGCATTTTCTTCCCGAACCGTGGAAAAACGGATCGGCGAGAAGAAACTGCAAACGGCGTGAGTAAGCTCAAAGCCTTTTAAGTCCGACGCTCCCTGAAAGGGAGCGGGACTTCGTGAAGACGGGTCGTCAGAACTGTCGTCGGGCATAAAGCGCGATGAACCTTTTCAAAAGACACGAAGGGAGCTGCTTGCTCACCCTCAAATGCCATGTTGTTAAATAAGCATAAGATTGCTGCATTATGCAGACGCGCGGCTGGCGCGCAAGAGCCTATGCTATTCTGCGGGAGAGACATGAACGCCGCGCTTACGCTCGCGCCGCGGACGGCCCTTGAAAAAGCGCATACCAACCAAGGTTGCAACGATCGTCACGAGCGTGATCCCGACGACGGCCCAGAACATATGATCGCCATCCATCTTGGCGAAAACACCGATTCCACGACCCGCGAGCCAGCCAGGCAAAAACATGACAGGAGCCCAGACCATCGCTGAAAGAACGTTTGCCGTCTGAAAGCGCTTCTGATCCATCGACATCATGCCTGCAACCATCGGGACCGTGCAGCGCACCGGACCAAAGAAGCGACCGAGGAAGACAGCGGAAAAACCATAGCGGCGGAATAGAAGGCGCGCGCGCGCAATTCCTGTGCGGTGTTTGTTGAGCGGCCATTTGTGAATAATGCTGCGACCAAGCCACCAGCCAAGCAGATAGGAAACTATATCACCGATTACGGCACCAATGACCGCACCAATGATAATTGGCCATGGCTCAACGATACCAGCACCGACGAGACCACCAATCGCGAGCATGATCGGCGTAGCGGGAATAAGCATTCCAATAATAGCGAGTGACTCGCCGAAGGCGATGACGCCCACGATAGGAGCGGCCCATGCCCGATGATCGGAGATGAACTGTCCGAGGTCGCTGATTATGCTTTCCATTCCGTCCTCAAAATGCCGCGAACCGGATTATGAAAACGCGTCCCAACCTTGGGTGCGGCTTCGGGTTTTCTTAAACGAGGACAATCCGGTGCGTGAACCCCTCGCCTGCCTGCGCGTAACAAACGCTTGCAGCATCTTCTCAATGGCAAAAATCATATTCGCCTATCAAGTCTTTTATATGCCGAAGCATCTCAGACAAGCATCAAAAATTGATGACATGGCTGCGACATTTGCGGCGCGCTCATGAAAAGCCGGAAGCGGTCCTCATCACGATGCTCAAAAGCATGTGATTTGAGCTTCATGCATATGGAAATTCAGGTGCTTCGTTGCAACCACACACTGAAAAAATGTTTCAAAACAGAATCATGAATGATTTGATTCCATAAATTCGACCACACATCAGCAATCAAAAGACGCATACCAGAGATGTGCACGACATGCGCGCAATTGATAATTTAGAAAAACCCCAAATTTCCGGGGCTTTTAAAATTCATTCCACTTTTTTTCGTTTTTTTTTCAATTGAAGGCTAGACACAAAGAAAAGTGGCCTTTATAGAACCGCTCACTGCACCGGGGCCGCTGCCTCGGAGTAGCGAGTGGGTGATTAGCTCAGTTGGTAGAGCAGCTGACTCTTAATCAGCGGGTCGTAGGTTCGATCCCTACATCACCCACCATTTTCTCCTTTCTTACAAAGAGTTACCGCTGATTACCGAATGCCCGGGCAAGGGCAACGGGAAAACTTTTCGAAAAATTCCAAACCGCTATCGCCTAACTATTAGTTCGCTGAAAAGAACGATTCTTTACAAATAGAAATGGCGAAACTGGCACAGTGGTACTATGAGTGCCACATGACCCCCAAAAGCCTTGGCTACACCTTCACACTTCTCGCCGTCACCATCTTTGCAACGCAAGACGGCATTTCGAAGTATCTCGGCTCACACTACTCGCCCATCTTTATCACGATGGTGCGTTATTGGGTTTTTGCAGCCTTCGTGATTCTTGTTGCTACGCGTTCAGGGGGAATCGCACGCGCGGCTTCGACAAAGCGTCCAGTCTTGCAGGTTCTGCGCGGAATTCTGCTCGCAGCTGAAATCGTTATACTTGTTTACGGCCTGAGCCGCGTCGGTATGGCCATGACACAGTCAATCTTTCAGGCAGCCCCGCTGCTGATCACAATGCTTTCAGTGCCGCTCCTTGGCGAAAAGGTTGGCTGGCGTCGCTGGGTCGCGATTTTTGTCGGCCTATTTGGCGTCCTGCTGATTATCGACCCGACACATGTGCAGTTTGACTGGGCGCTCCTGTTTCCGATTACCGCCACCGTCATATTTGCATTTTATGCGATTGCCACACGCGCAGTCAGCAAAACTGACACCTCAATGACCAGCTTTTTCTATACTGGCATTGGCGGCGCAGTTGTACTCACCATGATCGGCCTGTTCCATGTCGAGTCTATCGCTCTGCACGATTGGCCATGGATGGCAGCGCTCTGCGCAACAGGCATCGCCAGCCACTATTGCCTCATTCGCGCTTACGACATTCTTGAAGCAGTTGAAGTTCAGCCGCTGACATATCTACAGCTGGTTGTGGGCGCTTTGATTGCCGTATTGGTCTTCCACGAACAGCTAACCTGGAACGTTCTGACAGGCGCAAGCATTGTTGTGGCAGCTGGCCTCTTCTCAATGTTCAGAGAGAGATTGCGCGCAAAACGGGCATCATAACATTACCAATTATTAATTGGCTTGTTCATATCAGGTTCACCTAAAATGGCCGACATTACTCACACGCCAATCAATGGCGCCCTTGTATAGAGTGATGGAGTCATAGAACCATGAAATCGAAGACCTTGTATGTTGCAGTTATCGCGTCAGCATTGCTTTCTACCGCTGCCTTTGCACAGGAAAAAGCAGGTGAAAATACAGGAAAATCGGCGACGGATACTTCCATTACACAAACTGATGGAACCAAAGGAAAGCGCGGACCGATTGATCTGGAAAAGTTCTCCCGCATGGAGGAACTAAAAGCCGCAGATACCAATGGTGACGGTGTTCTGTCTCGCGATGAAATCGAAGCGCTTGCCCTTAAGCGCATGGTAAGCCGTGCAGCAGATCGCATGGAACGCCGTCTTGATGTTAAGGGCGATGGCAAAATCACGCTCGAAGCGATTGAGAAGCAGCGCCAGAAGGAATTCGCAGCGCTTGATCGCAACGAAGATGGCCAGCTTGACCGTCATGAACTGCGCGCGGCCAAGAAACTCCACCACGGTCCAAAAGGCCCACATCACGGTGGCAAGGGCAAGATGGAACATCATCACCCAAAGCCTCAGCAGTAAAGCAGCATTAATAAAAAAGCCCCGCATTGCGGGGCTTTTTCAGTTTCAATTACGAGCGAATAACGCCCTTCTTGAAAATGATATTGCCATAAAGGCGCTTTTCACCCGAACGGATGACAGCATAAGCAGCGCTTGCACGATCATAAAAAGCAAAACGTTCAATTGGCTCAACTGCGATCTTGCGGCCTTCAGCCTTTTCGATGATCGCTTCAAACTCACCAAAAATCGCTGGCGTATCATTCGGTGCTTCCATGACAGCCGCAGGCAGATCGACAAAGTCATCAAGCGGCAAGAGCGACAGAACAGCCTCTGCAACGTCAGTTGCGCTGATGCCCGGCAAATCGATTACCTGAACGCCAGAAGCCTGTGCAGGATAATTGGCGTCAACGATAACCAGATCGTCGCCATGGCCCATATCCGCAAGCACTTCGAGAAGAGAACCAGTCAGCAGTGGGTTTATGTTTTTGAGCATTGATGAATTCCGAATGGTGAATTTTAATTTGCGCACCCTATCTGAAATTCAGCTGAAAAAGCAAACGCCGGCTACATGAGCCGGCGCTTTTGTTCATCTATTAAAGAATGCTCGTATTAGTCGGCAGTTGCTTCAATATTGATCTTGTCGAGGATCGACATCGGATCTTGCGAAACTGCAATCATTTCCAATGCGCCGATACCGCGTTCAGACTTCGATTTTGCAGTCACTTCAAAGGTCTGCGGCTTAGCCAAAAACGTATTGAACGCGGAAATCACGCCCTCTAGCTGTGGCTGATCGGCAGCAAGTTCCTGCAGAACTGCACTCGCGATAAGTGTAAGTGTGCTGCGTGCTTCTTCAACAGACATGTCGTTTTCGTCTGCATAGAGCTTCAGTCCCTTTTCAGCCAGACCTTCATTCTCAACCTTCAGCTTCACTTCGCGCGCTTTAAGTCCGAGAAGAGCAACCTGAGCAAGCACCTTATCGCCAGAGAAAAACTCCTTGGAGAAGCCGCCCATCAGGCCAGACATAGAAATCTTGCCCATATCCTTGCCGCTCACAGAAATGTCCTTGATGATAAGGTTCTGTGTTGGCTCATCCCAGTTTGCTTCCACGTTTGAAGAAATCGTGACGCGCTCATAACCAAGCTTACGAAGCTGCTGATAGATTTCTTCGCTGCTATCCGCTGGCACTGGCAAAGACATATCTTCATAAGCAATACGAATGTCGGACGGAATGCCATTCACTGGCTTATTCAGCGCGACTTCATAGCTTTTAACGCCAATTTTCATGCGATGTGGCAGACCATCAGGCTTTGGAGCTGGATTGCCGTTTTCATCCTCAATATCAACATCATCATTGACGTTGTTGTCATAAGGAACATCGGCTTCGATGCCTTTGACAACAATTGTCCCAAACTCTGGCAGCATCGTCGTGAATGGGAAACTCTCCATTTCCTCTTCATTCAAAGCAGCAAACTTTGTTATCGCTTCCGCTGAAGGTGCCCAATTGAAGCCCTTAAGCGAGAATTCATCAAGCTTAACGTAATCCTTGCCATTGCCAGCATTGAAGCCATTGAGCGACATATCAAGCTTCTTATTGTCGAACGCCATCGACATTTTCTCGATGCTGCCTTCGCCCTTTTCAGCATCGCCAGGCTGAATCTTCATACCAAGCAATTCAACGTCGCCCTTACCAATCGTATCAAAAAGACCGATCAGACGAACAAAGAATTCCTTACGTTCTTCCGGTGGAAGCGCATCAATATCCTGAGCTGCTTCCAGCTTCTGCAAGGTTTCCGTGATTGGCTCCGCTGGCAGGCGCATGGTGAAGCCATTGCTGCGGATTTCAGCATAGCTGAAATTCGATTTCGTGCTTTTGATCACGATATCTTTTGCAGAGAACGGCCCATAGACCGGCTTCGCCTCGGTATCATTTGGACCTGCTGCCTCGGTGTAAAGACGCGCGATGAAAACACCGTCGATATCTTTACCTTCTGATACGCCGATCGTGCCGGCCATGCGCTCTTCTTCAATCGCACCTGTTTCATTTGGCAATGTCAGATCGAGATCAAAGGTCGCTCCAGAAGAAGTATAGCGCGCAACATGACCATTCACGATATCTTCGAGTGTCACACCCTTATAGGAAGTCTTCTGCTCTTTGTCGTTCAGCATCTGAACGACATTGATTTCCGGAATAGACATGCGCTTTGCAGAAAAACGACCAACGCGCTCGGCAAGGCTCAGTTCGCCATTCCCAAAAGTATCGCGCAACATGCCAATGTCGAAATTGGCGTCATCAATAAGAACACTTGGCAGCGCAATTTTGAACTGCGCGACTTCTGTTTTAATGTCCTTGGCGTCCAGCATGCCATTCAGGAACAGGATTTTTGGACGACCTTCAATCGAACCAATCGTAATGTCCGTGCCGTCTTTAAGAGGCAGGACCACATCGGTCAGCTTGATATGACCAAGGAAGTCAGCTGAAACGGAGGCAGCTTTACCGCCGCGCCGTTCAAGCTGAGCATTGATCGTCTTTTCAAGTGTAATCTTGTATCCGACTGCACCTGCAGCGGCGATGGCGATGACTGCTACTGCTGCCCAAAGTGCCTTGCGTCCGCCTTTGCGTTTTCCGCTCGTTGCCTGCTCCACGATTTCTCATCCTTTCAGCGCAATTTCAACGGTATCTGATAGATGATTGGTTAATCACAAGAAATTGTAAGAGCAAGCAGGAT
>Ga0308165_1003248_pt1 | contig 17757 bp, 22 predicted proteins | sample PhyWR2_FD_201032 | JGI IMG/M metagenome (GOLD analysis project Ga0308165, IMG submission 201032) | Phyllosphere microbial communities from UC Gill Tract Community Farm, Albany, California, United States - DLSLW.R2 | ecosystem: Host-associated > Plants > Phyllosphere > Unclassified | place: USA...
AGGAGAGGACGAAAAGGAGAAAGGAAAGAAGGAAATGTCAGAACTTGAGCACGTTCCAGACACGCGAGCCGTTGGTGTCGTTGTTGCCGGTGGCCGGCGCGGTGCCGCGCGCGCCTTCGGCGGGCTTAACCTCGTAGGCCGCGCCGCCGGTCTTGGGCTGCACCGTGATCTGCTGCGTTTCGCCGCCCACGCGCAGCTCGTCGATGCGCGTGCCGCCATCCTCGGTGTGGATGCGCTCGATCTTCTTGTCGGGCCGCGCTTTTTTGGCCTGTGCCGGCGCGGGCGCATCGACCGCCGGTGTTTGGGCCAGGGCCGCAGCCAGCGGCAACACTGCCAGCGCAGTGGCGAGAAGAAGGCGGGAAGCGGTTTTCATGCCCGCATTGTAGGCGTGCGCAGGCGGGCCGGGAGCGCCATCGGCGGCCATTTCCCCTCGCGAAATGGTCTTTGCGCCGGCCCGCTGGCCTGGCCGCCCACGCCGGGCGATGCCTTTGCGGGCCATGGCCCGGCGCCGGGCGGATATCCCTGACAATCTGGCCCCATGAGCCCTGAGAAAAAAACCCTGCTGCTGGTCGATGGTTCCAGCTACCTGTACCGCGCTTTCCATGCCATGCCAGATCTGCGCGTCAATCCGGGCGATCCGGCCAGCCCGGCCACCGGCGCCATCCGCGGCATGGTCAACATGCTGCAAAAGCTGCGCAAAGACGTGCGCGCCGACTACGCCGCCTGCGTCTTCGACGCCAAGGGGCCGACCTTTCGCGACGCGCTGTATGCCGACTACAAGGCCCAGCGCTCGGCCATGCCCGACGATTTGCGCGCCCAGGTCGAGCCGATTCACGAAGTGGTGCAGCTGCTGGGCTGGAAAGTGCTGTGCGTGCCCGGCGTCGAGGCCGACGACGTGATCGGCACGCTGGCCTGCATGGCCTCCAGCCAGCAAATCGAGGTGATCATCTCCAGCGGCGACAAGGACCTGAGCCAGCTGGTCGATGAACACATCACCGTCATCGACACCATGAACGACCGCCGGCGCGACCTGGCCGGTGTCGAGGCCGAGTTCGGCGTGCCGCCGCGCCTGATGGTCGATTACCAGACGCTGGTGGGCGACGCGGTGGACAACGTGCCCGGCGTGCCCAAGGTCGGCCCGAAGACCGCCGTGAAGTGGCTGCTCGAATACGGCTCGCTCGACGCGCTGGTGGCGCGGGCCGGCGAGATCAAGGGCGCCGTCGGCGAGAACCTGCGCAACTCGCTGGACTGGCTGCCCAAGGGCCGCGAGCTGCTGACGATCAAGAAAGACTGCGAACTGGACGGCTACATCGACGGCCTGCCTGCTATGGATTCGATAGCTATAGGCGCACAGCACACCAGCGCATTGAGGACTTTTTATCTGAAATACGGCTTCAAGGGGCTGGTCGCGCAGATCGACGCCGAAAGCACGCCGCCCGAACTCGTCGGCGGTCCCGAACGGCGCAAGCCGCGCGCGCCGGTGGCCTCCGGCAACGAGCCCGGCCTGTTCGACGACGACGCGCCCGCGCTGGCGCACGACGCGCCGCTGGCCGGGCGCGCCAGCAATTTACGCTACGAAACGATCCTGACGTGGGAGGCGTTCGACCGCTGGCTGGCCAAAATCGAAGCCGCCGAACTGGTCGCGGTCGATACCGAAACCACTTCGCTCGACGAGATGCGCGCGCAGATCGTCGGCATCAGCTTCAGCGTGACGCCCGGCGAGGCGGCCTACATTCCGCTGACGCACGACTACCCCGGCGCGCCCGAGCAGCTGCCCATCGACGAGGTGCTGGCCCGCCTCAAGCCCTGGCTGGAAAACCCGGCCCGCCCCAAGCTGGGCCAGAACATCAAGTACGACCGCCATGTGTTCGCCAACCACGGCATCGAGGTGCAGGGCTACGCGCACGACACCATGCTGCAAAGCTACGTGCTCGAAGTGACCAAGCCGCACGGGCTGGCCAGCCTGGCCGAGCGCCACGTGGGGCGCAGCGGCATCAACTACGAAGACCTGTGCGGCAAGGGGGCTAGCCAGATCAAGTTCAACCAGGTCGATATCGACAGGGCGTCCGAATACTCGTGCGAAGATTCCGACCAGACGCTCGACGTGCACCGCGTGCTCTGGCCGCAGTTGCAGGCCAACGACAAACTGCTGTTCATCTATGACCTCGAAATGCACAGCAGCGAAACGCTGTACCGCATCGAGCGCAACGGCGTGCTGATCGACGCGCCCATGCTGGCCAAGCAAAGCCATGAACTGGGCCAGCGCCTGCTGCAGCTAGAGACCGAAGCCTACGAGATCGCCGGCCAGCCCTTCAACCTGGGCAGCCCCAAGCAGCTCGCCGAGATTTTCTTTGACAAGCTGGGCATGCCGGTCATCAAGAAAACCCCCGGCGGCGCGCGCAGCACCGACGAAGAAGTGCTGGAGAAACTCGCCGAAGACTACCCACTGCCCGCCAAGCTGCTGGAGCACCGCTCGCTCTCCAAGCTCAAGGGCACCTACACCGACAAGCTGGCGCAATTGGCGCTGCCGCGCACCGGCCGCGTCCACACCCACTACGCGCAGGCCGTCGCCGTGACCGGCCGGCTGTCGAGCAACGACCCCAACCTGCAGAACATCCCGGTCAAGACCGCCGAGGGCCGGCGCGTGCGCGAAGCCTTCGTCGCGCCCGCCGGCAGCGTGATCGCCAGCGCCGACTATTCGCAGATCGAGCTGCGCATCATGGCGCACATCAGCGGCGACGAGTCCTTGCTGCACGCCTTCACCGCCGGGCTGGACGTGCACCGCGCCACGGCCGCCGAGGTGTTTGGCGTAGCGCTGGAGCAGGTCAGCAGCGAGCAGCGCCGCTACGCCAAGGTCATCAACTTCGGGCTGATCTACGGCATGAGCAGCTTTGGCCTGGCGCGCAACCTGGGCATCGAGCCCAAGGCCGCCGCCGCCTACATCGACCGCTATTTCCAGCGCTACCCTGGCGTCAAGAATTACATGGACTCGACGCGCCAGCTCGCCAAGGACCAGGGCTATGTCGAAACCGTCTTTGGCCGGCGCCTGCTGCTGCCCGAGATCAACTCGCCCAACGGCCCGCGCCGCGCCGGCGCCGAGCGCGCGGCCATCAACGCGCCCATGCAGGGCACCGCCGCCGACCTGATCAAGCTGAGCATGGTGAAGGTGCAAAACGCGCTCGACCTAGACAAGCGCGGCACGAAGATGATCATGCAGGTGCATGACGAGCTGGTGTTCGAGGTGCCCGAGGCCGAGGTCGAGTGGGTGCGCACCGAGATTCCGCGCCTGATGGCCGGCGTGGCCGACCTGAAGGTGCCGCTGCTGGCCGAAATCGGCTTTGGGCCGAACTGGGAACAGGCGCACTGAACCAGTGTTTCGTGGCAGGTCTTGGCTGCCATCTCGGCCGTTGTCTGAACGCGCTACGCCCGGCCGGCCCCTCGCCAGCGAACTTTTTCGGCAGTCCAGGCTCGCATCCGGTACTTTCATCAATTGCCCAGAACACGCCCATGCTCAATACCGACCAGACCCACGACTTCAACGCCTTGCTCCCCGGTGCCTCGACCGAAGCGGGCGCCAGCCGGCGCACCGCGCTCAAGACCGCGCTGGGCGTGGGTTACGCTGCCGCCGTGCTGCCCGTCATGGCGCAGACGGCCATTCGCACGCCGGCCGAGGGCCTGCGCGCCGGGCAGACAACGTACCGGGTCCATGGCTTCGACGTGCCCGCGTACTACGCCGCGCCGGCGGGGAAAAGCAATCTGCCGGTGATCCTGGTCATCCAGGAAATCTTTGGCGTGCACGACTACATCGCCGACACCGCGCGCCGCCTGGCCCATGCCGGCTACCTGGCCATTGCCCCCGAGCTGTACGCGCGCCAGGGCGACCCGCGCCAGTACCCGGAAACGGCCCGGCTCATGGCTGAGGTCGTTTCCAAGGTGCCCGACGCGCAGGTCATGGCCGACCTGGACGGCGCGGTGAAATGGGCCGGCGCCCACGGCGGCAGCCCGCGCAAGGTTGGCATCACCGGCTTTTGCTGGGGCGGGCGCATCGCCTGGCTCTACGCCGCGCAAAGTTCGAACGTCAAGGCGGCCGTGGCCTGGTACGGCCGGATGGTCGGCCAGTCGTCGGTGCTCACGCCGCGCCATCCGCTGGACCTGGCGGCCAGCCTGAAGGCGCCGGTGCTGGGCCTCTACGGCGCGCAGGACGGCGGCATTGCGCTGACCACCGTCAACCAGATGAAGGACGCGCTGGCCGAGGCCGGCCGGCGCGGCAACGCCGCCGCCCGGGCTTCTGAATTCGTCGTGTACCCGGCCGCCGGCCACGCCTTTCATGCCGACTACCGCCCCAGCTACCACAAGGAATCGGCCGAGGACGGCTTTCGGCGCGCGCTCGACTGGTTCAGGACGCACGGCGTTGCCTGAGGCGCTGATGCGCTGACCGTGCCGGCAGCGCGAAGCCTGGCGCCGCGCCGCTGAAAACAGGCCGGCTTCTCCAGGCGCGGCCCGGCCACGCCCGATAATGGACATGGACCCCGGTTCAGCGGTTTGAGGCCGGCGCCGGGGTTTTTTCATGTTCAACCATCATTTCGGGCTCCGGCCCGCTCAGAACAAGCACGGGGAGCTATGGTTTTAATAGCAATTTTGTTGGGCACCATGACCGCCGGCATCGGCAGCGTGTGGCTGGCGGCACTGCTCAGCTTTGGCGCGCTGGCCCGCTACACCCAGCACATGCTCAGCCTGGCCGCCGGCGCGCTGCTGGGCACGGCCTTCATGCACCTGCTGCCCGAGGCCTTCGAGAGCCAGGCCAGCCCCGACAGCCTGTTTGCGACGCTGCTGGGCGGGCTGGTATTTTTCTTCCTGCTCGACAAGGCCGAACTCTGGCACCACGGCCATGAGCACCATCCTGCATCGCCCTTCACGCATGCCCCCGAGCGTGGCCACGCGCATGCCGCCGTCCCTGTTCACGACCACGCGCACGCGCATGGGCACGGCCATGGGCACAATCACGGGCACAGCCATGCGCACCGGCCGGGCGGCTGGGCGGTGCTGGCCGGCGACAGCGTGCATGCCTTTGGCGACGGCATCCTCATCGCTTCGGCGTTCATGGCCGATCTGCGGCTGGGCCTGGTGGCCACGCTGGCCGTGCTGGTGCATGAAGTGCCGCACCACATGGGCGACCTGATCGTGCTGCGCCAGAGTTCGGACAGCCGGCGCATGGCGCTGGTCAAGGTGTCGCTGGCCGGCGCCGTCACCGCACTGGGCGGCATGGTCGGCTATGCGCTGGTGGACCAGCTTTTCGCCTACCTGCCGTTTTTCCTGATCATTGCCGCCAGCAGCTTTGTCTATGTGGCGCTGGCCGACCTGATTCCGCAGCTGCAAAAACGCGCCTCCCTGCGCGAGACGGCCGCGCAGATTGCCTGGCTGGGCATCGGCATCGGCATGGTGATGCTGCTGAGCGCGCTGGCGCATGCGCACTGAGGCGCTGCCATGCGCCGTGTCAGCGGCGCGCTGACATCCTTCTGGCCTGGCGGCCTATAAGCAAATCCTGCCTCCGGGGCCATCCTGAAGAAAATCTTTTCAGGGAGCGATTCCATGAAGCTGTCGATGATGGGTGATCAGGCTGACTCACCTCAGTACACAGGCATTCCCCCGGAGGCGCCGCATCCGGCGCTCAATCTGCTGCCCCGGCGCGTGTCGGTTCCCAAGAAAAAGCAAGAGCAAAAGCAAAAGCATGTCCATCAGCCAGCGGTGCTACATGAGCATGCCACGCCTGTTCACGTGCCGGTGTCCGAGCGCGAGATCGACGAGGACACCGTGGCCGGCGAGGTCGAGCGGCCGGCGCCGGCCTCGGACAAGCCGCAATGTTGCGCCTGAGCCCGCCCCTGACCATCTGGACTTCACCGCCCAAACGCTAGCCTTCAAGAACAGAAAGAGATCAGCGCATGACCACCGATTCCACATTCCAGCGGCCGGCAGCGCCGCCAGCCCCTGAAAAACCGGTGCCCGCGCCTGGGCGTTCGGAAAAGGGCAGCGACGAAGCGCATGACGAAGAGGACTCTCCAGAGAGCCTGGCCAACCGCGAACTCGATGAACAGACGCGGATTGCGCGCCCGCCGCTGGGTAATTAGCGCGCCCTGCATTCGCTGCGCGCCCGTGCTGCCCCATGCGCCTCCTGGCTGGCGTGTCCTACGCGAGGCATCTGGCGGCGCTGACAACGGGCGCGGGCTTTTCGACTGAAAGTCAGGGCTTTCACAGCAGGGCGGTTGCCCAGGAGAAAAGACATGGCAAGCCAGCACAACCAGCCAAAAGATGCAGCGCACAAGTACGCGCCCGCCGACAAGCGCGGCGACAACGGGCCGCATGCCGAAAACCTTGCCGCGCAGCAGGGCCGGCACGGCTACCTGGGCGACGACGTGCCGGGGCTGGTGCCGCCGAGCAAGCTGAACAAAGGCGATACCGGCGCGGCCAGCGACAAGCCCCAGGGCAATGGGGAACTCAACTTTGACGATGACGCCATGGGCGAGCGTGTCAACAACGTGCGCAGCGGCGGCACCTGGGCTGCCCACGGCGCCGACAGCGCACCGCTGGGGCCGCCGGCCGAAATATTTTCCGACACCAACGCGCCGAGCGACCGGGGCGGAAAAACGTCGGGCAACACCGGCAAGGCGTGACATTCGCGGGCACGAACGATGCACTGCGCTATAGATTAAATAGCAGAAAGCGCAGACAGGGATTGCGCCAAAGGCCGATTCGGTCCTTAAAAGTCCTTAACCTGTGCTCGCGCAGCACCTGAGGCTGCGCGGTTGGCGCAACCTGCGCCAATGGCCACCCTTGGTGCCGCGCCGCTGAGCATCAGGCCGGCAGTTCAACCACCGCTTCGGGTTTTTCGCCTGCCAGCGCCTGCAGCAAATTGGTCGTGGCCAGCGCCGCCATCGCCTGGCGCGTTTCCACCGTGGCTGAGCCGATGTGCGGCAGTGCCGTCACTTTCGGATGCGTGCGCAGCCGGGAGGCCAGCGGCAGCGGCTCGGTGGCGAACACATCCAGCCCGGCGGCGCGCAGGCGGCCTTCTTCCAGCACTTCGAGCAGTGCGCTTTCCTGCACCGTGGCGCCGCGTCCGCCGTTGACGAAGATGGCGCCGGGCTTCATCAGCGCGAACTCGCGCCGGCCCATCAGGCCGCGTGTTTCATCGGACAGCGGCAGCACCGCCGCCACGATGTCGGCGCGCGCCAGCAAGTCGTCGAGCGGCGTGTGCGTGGCCTTGCCCGCCAGTTCGGGCGCCTGCCGGGCCAGGTCCACCGGCCGGCGGCTGTGGTAGAGCACCGGCATGCCAAAGCCCAGCGCCGCGCGCCGCGCCAGCGCCTGCCCGATGCGGCCAAAGCCCAGGATGCCCAGCGTCTTGCCGTGCACGTCCCAGCCGAACAGCTCCTCGCCGATGTTGCGCGTCCAGCGGCCTTCGCGCACCAGGCCGGCCAGCTCGACCAGCCGGCGGCTGCTGGCCATGATGAGCGAAAACACCGTGTCGGCGGTGGTTTCGGTGAGCACACCGGGCGTGTGGCACAGCATGATGCCGCGCGCGGCCAGCGCGGCCAGGTCGTAGTTGTCCACGCCAACCGAGATGCTGGAGATGACCTTCAGGCGCGGCGCGCCGGCCAGCAGCGCGGCATCGATGGGATAGCTGGAGCCGATCAGGCCCTCGGCCGTGGCCAGCGCGGCCTGAAACGCGGGCAGCTGTCCGGGCAGGCGCGGATTGGCCAGCGTCACCTCATGCTGCGCCTGCAGCCGCGCCAGCTGCTCGGGCGGCAGCTCGCGAAACACCAGAACCTGCTTGCGTGTGTTGGAGCTTGTCATGTTCAAAATCCTGCGTCGATGCGTTCGGCGCGCGTGGGCAGCCCTTCGCTGTCGCCCAGCACCTGCACGGCGCGCGCGCCGATCCAGGCGCCGCGCCTGACGGCGTCGTGCACGCCCCGGCCTTCGAGCAGCGCGCTGATCACGCCGACGGCAAAGCCGTCGCCGGCGCCCACGGTGTCCACCACCTCGGCCACCGGAAAAGCCGGGACATGGCCGCTGCCGTCGCTGTCGCTGTCAAAGTACGCGCCGTCCGCGCCCAGCTTGACGACCACCAGCTTTGCGCCGCGCTTGCGGTAAAAGCGGGCGATGCCCTCGGCGCTAGCCTGCCCGGTCAGCAGGCGCCCTTCCTCCAGGCCGGGCAGCACCCAGTCGGCGCGCGCGGCCAGGTCGTTGATGGCTTCTCGCATCGCGTCGGGGCTGGCCCACAGCGTGGGGCGCAGGTTGGTGTCGAACGACACACTGCGGCCGGCCGCGCGCATCAGGTCCATGGTCTTGCGCGCGGCAGCCAGTGTGGTGTCGGAAATGGCGGCAAACACGCCGGTCGCATGCAGGTGCCGGGCCGACAGCAGCCAGTCCTGGTCAATGTCATCTACATCCATGTGGCTGGCCGCCGAGCCCTTGCGGTGGTATTCGACTTCCGGGTCGCCGCCGCCCAGCACCTTGCCCTTGAACTGGAAACCGGTCTTTTGCGACGCATCGCAGACCACGTGCGAGCAGTCGATGCCTTCTTTCTTCATCGCGGCCAGCAGGTAGCGGCCCATCGAATCGGTGCCCAGCCGGCTGGCCCAGCCGACCTTCAGGCCCAGGCGCGACAGGCCGATGGCCACGTTGGTTTCGGCGCCGGCAGTGCGCTTGTGGAAAAACTCCACGTCTTCCAGCGGGCCGGGCTGGTCGGCCACCAGCAGCAGCATGGCTTCGCCAAAGGTAATCACGTCCAGGGCGGCGGGGGTGTCGGGGGCGTCGGTCATGTCGGGTCTCTGTGTCGGGTCAGGGATGAAGGCGCGCGCGGCTGGCCATGGCGGCGGCCACGCCGCGCAGCTGGTCGATCTCGCGGCGCGTCACCGCCGGCAGATCCTCGCCCGCCAGCGGGTACTCGATTGCCCACGGCACGCTGGCCGGCAGCGCGCGCAGCACCGCGCGCCACGGCGCGCTCGATTCAAGCAGCGGCACGGCCACCCAACGCTGCGGCTGGCGCTGCACGCCCTTGCAATGCACATAGCGCACCTGCGGCGCCAGCGCGGCGGCCGCCTGCAGCGGGCATTCGCCCAGCCAGTGCCAGTTGCCCATGTCGAACGTCATGCCGATGAAAAACCCCTGGCTGCTGGCGGCGGCAAAAAATTCCTGCAGCGCGGGCAGAGTGCCGGCGCTGGGCGTCTGGTCGTTTTCGATCACCAGTTCGATGCCGGCGTCCTGCAGGCGCTCCCGCAGCGCCGCCAGCGTGCCGTGCGAGGCCGCGCCGAAGCCGCCGATGGCCATTTTCAGCCGGGGCGCGCCCAGGCTCCGGGCTGCGTCCAGGGCACGCGCCAGCGCGTCGGCATCGAGCGCAGCGTCCGCGCGCCACAGCGGCTCGGCGCTGGAATACACCAGGCGCAGGCCGCTGTCGCGCGCATACCGGGCGATGGTGGGGAGTTCGGCACCGGCATCGGCCAGCAGTTCACTGCGCACCTCGACGCCGTCGGCGCCGGCTTCATGGCTGAGCCGGGCAAACCAGAGCTGGCCGTGGCGGCGCACCTCGGCCGCGCCAAAGGCGGTGAGCGAGATCAGGATGGGCGGCGCCGACGCCGTGGCGGCGGCGAAATCGTCGGTCGTGTCAGTGGTGGGCATGCTGCGAATTCAAAATCTGGCCGAGGAAATTGCGGGTTTTCTCGTTTTGCGGGTTGCTGAAGAACTGCTGCGGCGGCGCCTGCTCGATGATCTTGCCGTCGGCCATGAAGATCACCCGGTCGGCCACGCTGCGCGCGAAGCCCATCTCGTGCGTCACGCACAGCATGGTCATGCCGTCCTCGGCCAGGCCGATCATGGTGTCCAGCACTTCCTTGACCATCTCCGGGTCCAGCGCCGAGGTCGGCTCGTCGAACAGCATGATCTTGGGCGTCATGCACAGCGCCCGGGCAATGGCCACGCGCTGCTGCTGGCCGCCCGAGAGCTGGCTGGGGTATTTGTTCGCCTGCTCGGGAATGCGCACGCGCTTGAGGTATTTCATGGCAATCGCCTCGGCCTCGTCCTTGCCCAGGCCGCGCGAGCGCATGGGCGCGAGCGTGCAGTTCTGCAGGATGGTCAGGTGCGGAAACAGGTTGAACTGCTGAAACACCATGCCCACTTCCTGACGCACCGAATCGACATTCTTGCCGCCGGCCGTCAGGTCGATGCCATCGACGATGATGCGGCCTTTTTGCACGCTTTCCAGCCGGTTGATGCAGCGGATGAGCGTCGATTTGCCCGAGCCCGAAGGCCCGCAGACCACGATGCGCTCGCCGGGCGCGACGTTCAGGTCGATGCCGGTGAGCACCTGGAACTTGCCGTACCACTTGTCCACCGCCTCGATGCGGATGATGGGCTCGGCGCTGGCGCCGGCGGCAGGCGCCGGGCGTGTGGATTGCAGTGTGTCGGTCATGGCTCGGGTTTTTCGTGGTGGGCGGCCGGGTTCGGCAAAAGGGCGGGTTTACTGCAGCTTGGGCAGATCGGTTTCGAGCCACTTCTTGTAGAGCTTGTTCAGCTCGCCATTGGCCGTGTTGCGGGCGACAAAATCGTCCACCGCCTTGAGCAGGTCGTCCTGGCCGGGGCGCATGGCCACGGCCATCACCTGCTGGCGCAGCACGAACTTGTTCTCGAAGGTGTTGGCCGGGGCGCGCTTGGCGATCTGCGCGGCCACCGTGGTCGAGCAGCCGATCGCGTCCACCTGGCCCGACAGCAGCGCCTGCATGGCCGAGGCGTCGTCGTCGAAGCGGCGGATTTCCGTGCCTTCGGGCGCGACGGCGGTCAGCGCGATGTCCTGCGTGCTGGCCCGGGCCACGCCCACGCGCTTGCCCTTCAAATCGGCCGGGGCCTTCAGGCTGGCTTTCTTGTCGCCGTAGAGCACGATGCTGGCGGCCGAATAGGGCTTGGAGAACTGCACCTGCTTGGCGCGCTCGGGCGTCACCGCCAGCGAAGCGACCAGCAGATCGACCTTGTTGGTGAGAAGAAACGGGATGCGGTTGGGGCCGGTCACGGGCACCAGGTTGAGCTTGACGCCCATGTCCTTGGCCAGCAGGCGGGCGACGTCGGCGTCGTAGCCGTCGGGCTGGTTGCTGGCGTTGGTGGTGCCGTAGGGCGGGAAATCGACCAGCATGCCGATGGTCAGCTCGCCTTTTTTCTTGATGTCGGCCACGCTTTGCGCGCTGGCGGCGGGCGCCCAGGCGCCCAGGGTGGCGGCCAGGCCCAGGGCCAGGACGGCGCCGTTGAAGGTGCGGCGTTGCAGGTGCTTGATCATGGGGAAGTCTCCGGTTGTGTGTGGTGGATGGATACGTGAGCGAAAGGGTCAGCGCGGCATGGAGCGGATGGAGGAGGGGCCGCCGGTGGACGCCAGGCGTTTGCCGGTGTCCTTGAGCTTGCCGTTGGCCACGGCAAACACGGCCAGTTGCTTTTCGACATTGAACTGCGCCAGGATGTACTGGCCGTCTGCCGTGAAGACCACGCCTTGCCCGGCCTCGCCGGCTGGCAGGCTGGATTTTTCCACCAGCTTGCCGTCCTGGTTGGCGAACAGTGTCAGCTTGCCCTTGGCCCGCCGGCCTGGGTTGTCGGCCGTGAGGTTGGAGCCGTCCATGCTCTGGACCGCGACCCAGCGGCCGTCCGGAGAGATCGCGATGCCTTCGGGCAAGGCGGCCACGGACACATGCTGCACGGCACGGTAGGGCCGCTTGGAAATATCGACCAGGGTGATGGAATCGACATCGCCCGCCAGGGTGCCCACGTTGCCGGGCAGCCCGGCCAGGCCCACGTTGCCGACCAGCGCCCATTTGCCGGTGCTGGAGACATCGACCGAGTAGGGCGCCACGCCCGTGCTGACCCGTTCGCGCTGGGTCGTGACCTTGCCGCCGTCAATGTCCAGCACCATCAGGCCCTGCTCGTCGCGCAGCGCCACCAGCGCGCTCTTGCCGTCGGGGGTGATGGCCAGGCCTGCCAGCCGCTTGTCGGTGACCTTCAGGGTGTCCTTGAGCGTGACCGACTGGCCGTCGATGGCAAACACCAGCACGTTGCCCGACGTGGTGGTGGCCAGCAGCAGGTTGCCCGTGCGGTTGATGGCGAGCGCCTGCGGATGCTGGCCGATGTCCACCTTGGCGATCACCGACGCCGGGCTGGCGGCCAGGTCCACCACCTGCAGGTAGTTCTCGAGCACCAGTTTTTTCTCGGCCGCGTCATAGCGGCTTGGCGCCGACACGATGGCAAGCCTGCCGTTCGGCGTGATGGCCACTGCCTGGGGCGGACCCTGGATGGCCGCGGCCACGTTCACGCTGGCGACCACGCGCGGCGGAAAACGGCTGGCATCGATGATGTCCAGCGTGTCGGCGGGCGGGTTGTCCAGGAACGTGTCCTTGCCCACCACGCGCTGGTACTTGGCATCATTGGTGGAGGCGATCAGGTCGGCCGTCCCAGGGGCGGCGGCGCTTTGAAAGGCGGCGCCCGCCAGGGCTGCTGTCAGCAAACACTGCGCAGCGAGTGCCGTCAAGGTCAATCTGTCTGGGCGCTGGGGCATGGTGAAGTCTCTGGTTGAGTTGTGGATGAGAAATACCGGAAAACAAGAGCTGCGCCGCTTCAGCGCGCCAGTGCTGCCGCCTGCCGGCGCTCCATGCGCGAGGCTAGCAGCGACAGCGGCCAGCACAGCGCGAAATAAATCGCCGCCACCACGCTGAAGACGATCAGCGGCTGGAACGTGGCGTTGTTGATGATCTGGCCGGCCCGGGTGATCTCGGCAAAGCCGATGATCGCCGCCAGCGAGGTGCCCTTGATGATCTGCACCAGGTAGCCCACGGTGGGCGCCAGCGCGATCTTCATCGCCTGCGGCAGGATGACGAAGCGCATGCGCGAGAAATAGTCCAGGCTCAGCGCATGTGCCGCTTCCGCCTGTCCGCTCGGGATCGCCTGGATGCAGCCGCGCCAGATTTCGCCCAGGAACGCGCTGCTGTTCAAGATCAGGGCCACGCCGGCGGCCACCCAGGGGTTTATCTCGAAACCCAGCACCGGCGCGCCGAAGAACACCAGAAAAAGCTGCAGCAGCAGCGGCGTGCCCTGGAAAATCTGGATGAAGCCGCCAGCGAGCAGCTGCGCCAGCCGGCTCTCCGAGGTGCGGCCCAGCGCCACCAGCAGGCCGCCCAGCGCGCCGCCGATGAAGGCGATCAGCGACAGCGCCACCGTCCACTTGGCAGCTTCCAGGATGAACAGGAATTCGGGAAATCCAAAGGTACGCATCAGCGGCGGTCCGGGTAGTTGAGGCTGGCCTTGTAAATCAGGCGGAACAGCGCCGAGAAGGCCAGCGCCAGCAGCAGATAGATCACTGCCACGACGATGTAGATCTCGAAACTGCGGAAAGTCTGCGACTGCAGGTTGGCCGCGACCGAGGTCAGGTCGTCGGCCGAGATGGCCGAGACGACCGCCGAGCTGAGCATCAGCAGGATGAACTGGCTGGTCAGCGCCGGGTAGATCGCCTTGAGCGCGGGCTTGAGGATGACGAAGCGAAAGATCTCGTGGCGCTTCAAGTTCAGCGCCAGCCCGGCCTCGATCTGGCCCTTGGGGATCGACTCGATGCCGGCGCGGATGATCTCGGTGGCATACGCGCCCAGGTTGATGACCATCGCCGTCAGCGCGGCGGTGTGCGCCGACCAGCGCAGGCCCAGCGCCGGCATGGCGAAGAAGAAAAAGAACAGCTGCACCAAGAAGGGTGTGTTGCGGATCAGCTCGATGTAGGCATTGATGACAAAGCGCAGCGGCTTGGGGCCCGCCGTCTTGCCCCAGGCGCAGGCAATGGCCAGCGCCAGGCCGAACAGCATCGCCAGCAGCGACAGCTCGATGGTGTTCCAGGTGCCTTTGAGCAGCAGCGGCCAGGCGGCAAAGACATCACCGAATTGAAATGTGTAGTTCATGAGTGGGGCGCTGGCTTGGCAAGTGCGTCAGGAAAATGGGGCAAGGCGTTCTGAAGGTGTTTGTTGCAAGGTTTGTGAAACCGGTTTCAACAAATTATGGAGCAGTCCGCCATCGGCTGTAACTCGGTGAAAACCCTAGTTCGGCGCGGATGTCGGGGAAACTTGCGGCACCGAGGAGCCGCGCGCCATCAGCCGCCCGGACAGCAGGATCTGGCGCGGCGGCAGGTCCAGGCCGCCCAGCCGTTCGATCAGGCAGCCGGCGGCCAGCCGGCCCAGCTCGTCGGTGGGCTGGGCGATGGTGCTCAAGCCCGGGCCGATGTAGGGCGACCATTCGGTGTCGTCAAAGCCGACCAGGCCCAGGTCGGTGCCAAAGTGCCAGCCCAGCCGCGCCATGGCCGCCACCACCCGCAGCGTGACCACCGCATTGCTCGAAATCACGCCGGGCAGGCGGCGCGTGCCGGCGCGCTGGCGCAGGCTGCGCAGCGCCGTGTCCAGCCCTTGCGCATCGTCTTCGGCGCTTTCGAAGGTGCGGCCCTGCAGGCCTTGCATGGCGGGCGTGGCGTCGCCGATGAAGCTGCGAAAGGCCGCTTCGCGCTCCAGGCGCGAGCTGACGTTTTGCAGCGGCTCGGAGATGAACAGCAGCTCGCGGTAGCCGGCCTGCACCAGGTGGCGCGCGCCCAGCTGCACCGCGCCGGCGTTGTCCAGCGAGACAAAGTCGGCCTGCATGTCGTGGTGGCGCCGGTCCACCAGCACCACCGGCTTGCCGTGGCGCGCGGCCTCGGCGGCGGCGCCCGCATCGCGCCCGAGCGTGTTGAGGATGAAGCCGTCCACCTGGTAGGCGGTCAGCGCCTTGATGGCTTCGCTCTCGCGCCGGCTGTCGTTGCCCAGGTTGAACAGCATCAGGAGGTAGCCGGCCTGCTGGCAGGCTTTTTCGGCGCCGCGCAGCACGGCCACCGAAAACGGGTTGGTCACGTCGGCCACGACCAGGCCGATCAGCCGCGAGCGCCCGCGCTTGAGCCCTTGCGCCATCGGGCTGGGGCTGTAGGCCAGCGCGGCGATGGCCACCTCGACCCGGCTGGCAATGTCGGGCGTGAGCAGGGTGTCGCGGTGGTTCAGGAAGCGCGACACCGTGGCTTTGGAGACGCCCGCCTCGCGCGCCACGTCGGCAATCGTGGCGCGTGCGGTGGACGGGGAGGAGGCAGGTTTTGTTTTGGGCGCTGGCATGGGGCGAGAAGGGTAAAGGCAGGGGTTTTCTGGCGGCGTTCTGGCTGATTTCGGGGTTTTTCTGAAACCAGTTTCAGGAATGGTAGCACCACTCATCAACCTTGGAAACCGGCATTTTGCTATGGTTTTGATAGCTTAAGGCGTAGGCAGAGACTGCGCGAGCCCCTGATTTCGCTAAAAAACATGCCTGCTGCCGCCTGGCGCGCTGTGGAACGCTGTCGGATAAAGGCTGACAGCCACAAGGCCAATGCGCCTATAGGTCTTTTCGGGAGCTCCGGAAATGATTGGCAACATCAGCAAGCTGACCCTGAAATGAAAGCAGGTGCGCCATGGATTCCCGTCTTGAAGCCGTTCGTGCCGCTGAAGATGCCTGTGGTCGCCTGGCATCACGATGCTCAGGCGGCGCTGAGCCGCAAGAGCCGCAAATGCCGGGAACAGGCACCAGCAATGCGCCGGATGTGCCCGCACCCTGCAGCAGCGCGCCTTCGGGTTGCCATTCGCGCCAGTCTGGACGATTTCACCCGCGCCTGGCCTCTTATGTGGCTTTTCTTGTGGCCGTGTTTGTCTGCATGGTTGCCGCAGCGACCGTTGCAAGCCAGGATATACCGTTAATGCTCGGAGGATATTGAAATGAACCCACCCGCTTCCCCCCATCGCAAAGACAGTCCGGAAACGGGCGCGCCGAAAAGCGGCAACGAGGAGCCTGAACTGGCGCTGGAGCCGGACCTGCCTTCGGACGGCCGGGACGAAAAGGGCGAGGCCATGATCCGCGATTTGCCCCAGCGTCCCGAACTCTCGGAGCCGCCGAGCCAGCCCGACACGTCGAAACAGAACACCTGAAGGATGCCCATGGCCACCAATCCCAACGTGCCGCCGCCCGAGCCGGTCGAGCCCCTGTCAACACCGCCCGAACCCGGTGAAGTCCAGACGACGCCCATGCCCATGCTGCTTGGCGCGGCCGGGCTTGCGCAGCTGTAAAACCGTCACGGAGCATCGCATGACAGCTTCCACGACGCCCTCGTCAGCCCAGCCCAAGGCGGCGCAGGACGACCTGCTGGGGCAGGCCGTGCCGCTGCAGCCGCCTTCAGTGCCGCTTGCCGATGGACAGCAGGCGGTGCAGCAGGGCAGGGAGGACGAAGAAATGTCCGATGCACCCCCTGCACAGGATGAAAACCAGGCCGGTTTCATCGGCCAGCGCCATCAACCGCAGCGCTGAAGCGGGAAAACTTCAAGGAGTCTGGCATGAACGCTGCAGCAAGCAGGTTCTCTTCAAAGCCGCTGGCCGGCCTGTGCGTGGCCTTGGCGGTGGCTGCATTGGGCCTGGCTGGCTGCGACAGGCGCAGCCAGTCCAATCCGGGCAGCACGCCGGCGGCCATCGGTTCGGGCACGGCGCCCAGTGGACGCACCGACGCTGGAACGCCTAGCGTCGGCGTTGAAACGACCACGCCGGGGGCGCCCGACACGCGCGGCGGTGGCAGCACCGGACCGAAGGGCGCGGCGCCCACGGCCGATACTTCCGGCGGGCCTTATTCGGGCAGCAATTCACCCGGTGCTTCCAGCAGCACTGCGGCGCCTGCCGGCGCATCCGCCAGCAGCCTGGGTGCTTCTTCGGCAAGCGGTTCAGGCACCGGTGCCGTGGCGCCATCTGCAACGACCAACGGCGGCGCGCCGGCCAGTGCGCTGGGCAATTCCGCTTCAAGCGGCATGACCAACAGCACGCCGCAAAGCGCCACGGGCAACCGCTAGCGCCAGGTACAAGCCGCCTTCAGCCGGACAAAACCAAGGCTGAGCGGTTGCCATGGATGCCTCTTTGGCAGCCAAGCCAGGGACTTTCAGCCCTTGGCGCGTCCGGAGCCGGATTTCTTGCCGCCGCCGCTGGCCTTGTTGACGGTGGCCCAGGCGCGCTTGGCCGCCGTGTCTTCAGGCACGCCTTTTTTCTCATAGCCTTCTTCAATATGTTCGGCCTGGCGCTTTTGCTTGTCGGTGTAGCTCGATTTGTCTCCGCGTGGCATGAGAAACCTCCAATTGATCTTGCCTGAGAACACCGAAGTACAGCATGAGCCAAAACTTTCAAGCGTCCCCCAACCCTGATGCATGACGTCAGCGATTTCCTACAGGGGTGGCGAAAACATCCGACAGAAGAAAAAAATCCCCTTGTGTACAGTCTTTCCATCAACTTGCAAGGGCGAAGTTTTTTCTCTCGCCCGCCCCAGCCAGGCGTTTTTACATACACAGAGACAGCCATGAAAAGATTTAAACCTGACAACGAGCATGAATCCAAACCCTCCGTCAACCGCCTGGAGCGGCCTGACAATGGTTCGCGCAGCAGCCGGGTGTATGGCCCGAGTTCGGGCGTGCACAAGGACAATCCGCACAAGCCGCTCAAGCTCACCCGGCATGCCTGGATGAGCAACTGACCACCGCTGTGCATCCGCCGGAAATTCCGGTCCATTAAAAAAGGGGCGCTTGATGCGCCCCTTTTTTAATGGATGCCCTGGCTGCGGGGCTGTTCAGCGCTGCTGCTTGTTGCCGCCGCTGGCCTGGCCGCCCTTGCGGCCGGCCTCACGAGCCT